>JAABUM010002160.1_pt1 | contig 27173 bp, 32 predicted proteins | sample 5559161 | NCBI WGS metagenome assembly JAABUM01 (sample SAMN10711868, study PRJNA513369) | rock metagenome | isolation source: Antarctica rocks | place: Antarctica: Victoria Land, Siegfried Peak nord
TCGCCCACTGGCAATGGATGCGCCACTACCTGCTGCCTGGATGAGAAGAGCCGTGTGACGGGAGACTGTCACGCACGGTTCCGTGGGAGCCGGGGGGTGAAACTCCCCCCGGCCACCCGACCCCCTTAACTCCGAAGAGCCGAGTTCGTCGCAGCACTGCTCGCTGAGCGGTGGAGTCCTAAGCAAGCAGATCAGCCACGCGCTGCGCACGGAGTTTCCGCCCAGCAGCCAGAGTGCGGCACTTCGTACCGGAGACCATCTATCAGGCGGTCTACCGGCCGCACGCATGCGGGCAGTGCTCGGAAGGGGTTGGTGGTGTCGGCAGGTCCGAAGGCAGCCCCACCCATAGTCGATCAAGGCACTTCGAGCGCGTGCTCTCCGTTGCCGTGTCGCTCCGCCGCGCTACGTCCGGTAGCCAGCAGGCCTGCGTCGACCGGCACGCACGCGCCAGTGATGAAGCTGGCATCGTCGGATGCTAGGAAAATGACGGCGTCTGCGATTGCAGAGGGCTGCAGAAGCTTCGACCCGTAGGGGTGGATTGCGCCGTAGGCGGCCAAGGTCGCCTCCTGATCGGCCGATCCTTCCAGGATCGAGGTAATCATGGGAGTGCGAACCGCACCCGGCAGCACCGCGTTCACGCGGATGTCGGGGGCCAGATCCAGTGCCGCTGACTTTGTGAATTGTACTAGCCCAGCCTTCGACGGTCCGTAGGCACTTTCGCTACGCCAGCCGATCAAGGCTAGGGCTGAAGCTACGTTGATAATGTTTCCACGCTTTCGGCGCAACTGGCGAGCCGCGTGCTTGCAGAGCAGGAACGGTCCCCGGGTGTTAACGGCGAAGGTTAGGTCCCAGTCCTCTACGGCAGTGTGCTCGGCTGGCACCTGCGGGCCTGCAATGCCCGCGACGTTGCAGAGCACGTCGAGGCCACCCAGGCGCTCGGCGAGTTCGATTACGCCGCGGACGCCTGTCTCATCGGCCACATCCAACGCGATCCCGACTGAGGAGTTGCCGAGGTTGCGGGCCGACTCGCGGACGGCTACTTCGTTTAGGTCAGCGCAGATGACGGTGGCGCCCTCATCCGCCAAGCGTCGTGAGACAGCTTGGCCGATCCCACCGGCGGCGCCTGTCACAAGGGCCGTCCGGCCGTGCAGGCGTAGGCGAGGAAGGTCGGCGGCCGTCACTGCGCCACCACACCCCCGTCGATCGGCAGTGCGATCCCGGTGACCCAAGCGGCCTCGCTCGAGGCTAGCCACGCGATCCCGGCAGCAACCTCCTCTGGCCTAGCCATCCGTGCAAGCGGCTGAGTTCCCTCGATCTGCATGCGTGTCCGCTCCGGGTCGTCCGTGCCGCCGATCCATTGCTCCACGAGCGGGGTTGCGGTGAACGAGGGGCAGACGCAATTAACACGTACGCCGGTAGTTGCGGCATCGATGGCGGCGGCCTTGACGAAGTGAACCAGACCTCCTTTACTCGCGCAGTACGCGGACTGGTTTCGCCAACCGACTAGACCGGCGTCCGATGCGACGTGGGTGATCGATGATCCTCGTCGGTGTGCTAGCGCCGCCAGTGTCGCGCGGGTGACCTCGAACGCGCCTGTCAAATTGACGGCGATGATTCGTTGCCAGTCGTCCGTGGTGGTCTCGGTCACGGCCGCGTCCAGCACAATCCCGACGGTGTTCACGACTAGGTCGAGGTGGCCAAGGCGTTTTATGGACTGCGCCACGGTGGACGCGCTGGCGCCATCGTCGAGGAGGTCACAGTCGATGAACTCCTCGTCGGGTGCGCCTTTCGGGCGGTTGCGGTCGGCAACCAGGACTCTGGCTCCCTCAGTTCTGAGGCGGTCCACTGTCGCCGCACCTATCCCCGAAGCGCCACCAAACACGAGAGCGTTGGCACCTTCAAATCGTTGCGGCCAGGACGCCCCGGTCCAGTCGTTCATCGTCATCATTGCAGGAGTCACCACTTACGGCCTTCAAGGCCGCGTCGGCCGTACGCTGGAACGGGATTGTGCCCCTTCCCGCTCATCCCGTAGACCTCGCCAAGGAAAGCGAGGAGGGCGTCGTTGATCTGGTCGGGCGCCTCAAGGTTCACCAGGTGTCCAGCGCCTTCGACGACCATCATCTGCGCGTTGGGAATGAGCTTCGCCATAGGCCGGGCACGTTCTACGGGGATCGCCCCATCGTCGGCACCGTGCAGCACCAGTGCCGGAGCCGCGATTGACCCCAGGCGGTCCGTGACATCCTCTCGTAGCAGCCAGCACCGGGCTTCTTCGATGAAGGGTTCGCCAGGAAACAGGCTCACGGCGCGGTCGAGCCACCCGTGAACCAGATCCGGCTGCGCCGCATGTGCTCGGGCGCTAAACAGAACTGTCGAGCACCAGCTAGCCCACTCGACCGGCATCCGCTCTTGTCCCGCCAGTTCGTTGAACTTTGCCAAGAACGTGGACACCTCGTCCTCGGTGTTGTCCTGTGCTGTGGTCGCAAGCAGCACGAGGCCCGCGGTGCGTTCTGGGTACCGCAGTGCGAACCGAAGCGCTAGGTAACCGCCCATTGAACTGCCTACAAGGACGGCCCGCTCAACTCCCCGATCGTCCAGGAGGCCTCTCCACTCCTCCACTAGGTCCCACAGGGTGTACGGCGTCGCCCAGCGTTGCGTGAGGGACCTCGTGTTGTGGGCAATCACCCGGTAGTACTGGGCCACAGCGTCAATCTGTGGCTGGAACATCGTGTAGTCGGTTACCGCGCTGTTCGCGAACACCACGGCTGGTCCTTTACCCGAATCTAATGTTTCTGGTATGGGAGTCACATTAGGCCGCATACAGCCTCCTTTCCACCTCGTCGTCCGAACGTTCGTGTGGCCCGTCTGCAGTTCGACTGGACAACTCATGCCAGGCGAAAAATAATGGTCGTTACGGGCCGGACATGTACGCCAGTAGCCGGCCGGGGTTGTCCCGCATCAGGGATGACAACGTCTGCCCGTCGACGCCTGCAGCAGCGAACCGGGGTGCGAGTGTGTCGAGGATGTGAGCCATGCCCCAACCCCCCCACGTGCGGCGCATCATGCGGTAGCAGATGTCCTGCGACAAGAGCAGCTGATTCCCCCAGCCTTCACCTACAAGCCGAGCTACCTCGTTTATTCGCACCGTGTCCGTCGGATTTTGCAGGAACCCATCCTCATAGGCGAAGACGGACTCGAATCCGAAGTTGTCAAAGGATAGCCAGACGCCACGCTGCATCATTGACGTCTGGTAGGAGGGCTCATCGCCTGAGGCGTCCTGATGGCACAGTACTAAGTGCGCGGGATCTCCACCTTCTCGCTCATAAACATTCGTCAGTTTTGTTACATCGGCCCTGGTGTGAGGAAGGATCCCCGACATGACATGCCAAAAGCATGGCGCACCCGTGGTCGCCTGAGCGCGCGCGCTAGCCCGAACTGAACGCACCTCGGCGTCACTGGCCGACTCGATTCCAATCTCGCCAATCGCACCTCGGCGTACACCTTCAGTGCCACCGGTGGAAAGGTCTTCAACGAAGTGCTCGGTGAGCTCCTCGACGGAGGCCTCCCGGGCCCATTGCGGCATGGCCTCCTCTACGTAGGTGCCGGTCGACGCAATGACATTCAGTCCGCTGGCCCTGGCGAGTTCGGGCAGTCGCTCGGTATCGGTAGCTAGCCCGTGCGGACTCAGGTCCACTACGGTCTGACCACCCGCAGCCTTAAAGTGCGCAAGCTCGGCAAGCGTCTCTGCAAAGTCGGTCGTGCGCAGGTTCGCGCGATAACCGGCGGGGTTGCGGACCAAACGCCACCGTTGGGAAGGATCAGGTGACTCGCCAATGTCATCGTTATCGAACGCCTGGTAGCGAGCGGCCATATCGATGAGGAGGTGCTCGTGCGGCAGCGTTACTCCCAAGTCCTCTGCTAAGACCGGCCCGTTAACGGACATGGCGAAGCTTGGCATCAGTGGCCACCGACCTGAACCTGACCAGCCACTCCTGCCTGGACGCCAGCGGTTCCGTGGGCACTGGGACCACGGCCTGAGGAGTACGCACTCGTCCCTTTCCGGCGGAACTCAAGCTCAAGTCCGCCCATCAGCCCCCTCGTGCGCCGCGACAGAAGAGCTATCAACACCACGCCGAGCGCCAGCTGCGCGACCCCATTGACGCTCGGGACCGCGAGCCCGAATAGAGACCCTGCCTCGACCCGACGCAGGAATTCTTGGAGGAGGGTCACAACGACCGCACCCGTGATCGCCCCGGTCACGCTGTTGACGCCTCCCAGCACGACCATCACTATGATGGGCACCGACGCACCGATGTAGAAGGTCTTCGGTGAGAACGCGGTGAGCTGTTGAGCCCATAGCGCTCCACCCGCGCCGGTGATCGCGGCGCTCAGTATCCACGGAGCCAAGCGGGTACGGACAACCGATATCCCAGACGTCTCAGCTGCCAGCGGATCGTCCCGAACCGCGCGGGCTTTGAGCCCCGCGCGAGACAGCTTGAACGCGACGGCGATCGCCACGACGACGCACAACGTTCCGAACACCCCGCGGACATCCGCGCGGGCGGGCACTCCAAAGAACGTCTGGGTCCCGCGGGTGTAGGTCTCAGCGTTGCGCAGAACCTCGTTGGTGATCACCAGGATGGCTAGGGTCGCGATACCACCGGCGGTCCCGCTGAGCCTCAATACCACCACCCCGGTAACCAACGCCACCACGGCTGCGACCAGCGCTGCGAGGAGGAGTGACGGGATTAGGCCGACCTCACGCTGCGCGAGCCAGGCAGGGAGGTGAGGAAGGATCGTCGACTTTAGGTCGACCGGAACCGTGAGGACTCCGGCGACGTAGGCGCCGATCCCCGCGAAGGCCACGTGGCCGAACGAAACGATACCCGTGGCGCCGACGAACACCTGATAGCCAACTGCCATCACCGCTGAGATACCGAAGCCCAGCAGGATGTCGCGCGGACCACTGTTCCCGCGCACCCAAGCGGCGACAATGAGTCCCAATAGGACGGGGATCGAGACCACGCCTGCGAGTACTCGACTGGTGCCGGAAGGATTGAGGTCCCGGTCCTCCGTGAGAGCCAGGGTATTTCCGATGGTGTTGCGGGCGGCCGCGAGAGGCTTCACTTCGACAGCTCCAAGGCTCGGCCAGCGATCCCCTGCGGTCGGGCAGTCAACAGGAACATCAGGATTAGGAAGACGCCGGTGATCTGGTAATTTGTTAGGGAGGCGGGCAAGTACGCCGTGAGAAAACTCTCGAAGAGACCCAGGAGAAGGCCGCCGATAACTGCACCCCGGATGGTTCCTAAACCGCCGATAACGACGACGATGAACGCCTTTAGGGTGGGATTCAGGTCCGCGCGCGGGTTCACGGTTCCCGTCTTCGCGAGCCACAGAAACGAGACGACCGCGGCAATCACGCCGCTGATGATGAACACGGTCGCCAACACTCGGCTCGAGTTCACTCCAAGAAGCCTCGAGACGTCGGGGTCCTCCGCAGCAGCCCGGATGTGCAGCCCGAGGGTTGTCCTCTGCAGAGTTATATAGAGGGCAATCAGTACGGCGATCGCGCCGAGGACCGTCACGAGCTGTAACGCGTTGACGACGACGCCGCCGATGCTGGTCGAATTACCCAGCCACCGTGGGAACGGCACATTCCTGCTGGTATCGCCAAACAGCGAACTGGCGAGCGCCTGCAGCACTAAACTCACACCAAAGGACGTGAGCAATAGTGTGGCCGGCGGTGCATTGCGGAAGGGTCGGAACGCGACCGCGCCCATCAACCACGACAAACCGGTGACGCCAACGAGGAGCGCGAGCAGAGCCAGCCAGTAGGGGGCACCGGTGTCTAATGTCGACACAAGCGCATAGCCGCCCCACACGATCAGGCTGCCGTATGCAAAGTTTACCAGACCCATCACGCTGAAGACCAACGTCAGGCCCAGACCGAGCAGAACGTATGCTGATCCGGCGCTGACAGCGTCGAAGAGGTGCTGGATGACTTCAACCATCAAGGACCGACTCCTCCGCCGACCGAACTCCGAGGTAAGTCCTAGCGAGGTGCTCATCAGTGGCGAGATCGCCCGCGGCGCCGCTCAGAGCGACCTTGCCGTTCTGCAAAACGATCCCGCGGCCAGCGAACGCGAGGGCGCGCGCAGCACCCTCCTCTATCAGCAGCAACCCCAAACCTTGGTCGCGGAGGTCGCCCAGAGTTTGATAGACGTCGTGCACGATTCGAGGGGCGAGTCCGAGCGATGGCTCGTCGAGCAGCAGCACTCGTGGTTGTGCCATTAGAGCTCGCGCGATTGCCAACATCTGCTGCTGGCCGCCCGACAACGTCCCGCCCGGGAGGTTGCGTCGATCCTTGAGGACGGGAAACCGCAGGTATGCAGCCTCGAGGCCGTCGGTCACGGCGCCCGCTGCCGCGCTCTTGCCGAGCCGAGCGCGAAGCGGCGTTCCACCCAGCCTGAGATTCTCCTCCACCGTCAGGCTGGACAGGATGCGTCGTCCCTCCGGACACAGCACGACGCCCAAGCCGGCGCGTCGTTCTGCGCTGAGTGACGTAGCGTCCGACCCGTCGATCGTAAGTTGTCCCCCCCACAGGGGGATGCTTCCGGCAATCGTCTTGGCGAGGGTGGTCTTGCCTGCACCGTTCGCTCCAACGATGGCCAGCACCTCGCCAGCAGCCACCGAGAGGGACACATCGTTGAGGACGCGCGCCTTGCCATAGCCGCTCGTCGCTTGATTCAGCTCGATCACGATGTTGCGGCCGCGGCTTGACCGCTGCTCTGAGACCCGGCCACCGCATCACCGCTCTCGTCAGGCGCCGCCTGGCCGTCCGAATCGACCTCCGCCGCGGTACCCAGATAAATTTCGGCCACCATGGGGTCTTGCTGCACTTCGGAGGGTGCGCCGATGCGCACGACTCGCCCTTGGTGAAGCACCGCTACTCGGTCGCTCATCTTGATCACGAAGTCCACATCGTGGTCGATTAGGACTATCGCGCAAGCAGTCGTCTCTCGTGCCGCGCTGAGTGCTTGAGCCAGGTCGGCGGTGTCGTTCTCCCCTAGGCCTGCGGCGGGCTCATCCAGCAAGAGCACTCGGGGCGAGCCAATCAGCGCCCGGGCAATCTCCACACGGCGCTGCTGACCGTAAGACAGCCCCTTGACGGGGGTACGGCGAATGCTCCACAGGCCGTGTGCCTCGATCGCTTCCTTCACGCGCAAGTCACGGCCCGCACGCCGCAGGCCTACGGCCGCCGTCAGCCCGACAGCGATGTTCTCAGCGACCGTCATGTCCGGGAACAGCCGCAGACTCTGGTACGTGCGGACCATGCCGTTTCGGGCTCGTCGACTTCGAGACCATGCAGTGATCCGGCGACCTTCGAAGTGGATCGACCCCCGATCGGGGGGGACGACCCCAGACAGGCAGTTCACGAGGGTAGTTTTACCTGACCCGTTGGGGCCTAGCAGTCCCAGGGTCTCGGCTCGCGGGACGGACAGGTCGACGCCCCTGAGGGCCTGCACCCCGCCAAAGCTCTTGCAAACTTGCACCATGTCCAGTACCGCCGGCGAAGTCACTTGCTCGCTTTCGTGGGGTCAAGCGTCTCCAACTGGCGGGGGCTGCCCTCGCCGTCAAAGCCAACAATCGTGGCGCTTCGAACGGTATGCCCGCTCTCGAACTTGTACACCTCCGCGCCCGGCAGCTTGACGTCGGTCAGGCTTCCCATAGCAGCTGACAACTCTGCGGCGCCAGTGGTGCCCGCCTGCTCCAGTGCCTTTGCGAGGAGCAGCACGCCTTCGTAGCCAGCAATGGCATTAGCGTTCGGAGGGAAGGAGCCGAACTTGGCCTTATAGCGGCTGACGAAGTCCTTGACCTCCGGAGCCGCGCCTTTGCCTTCATAGAAGCTCTGACTGGCGTAGTACACCTGGCTCATGCGGCTAGGACCTACGGCAGTAGCCAGCTCCGGAGACGAGTACGTTGGGTTGCCTAGCACGGGCGTTCTTATTCCTGAGTCACGCAGCTGCTTGATGAAGGTGCCGACGTGCGGATAATAGTCAGCGAGGTAGATGAAGTCGGGCGCTGGCGAGGTGGACCGGATGCGCGAGATGACGGCAGAGTAGTCCGTGGCGTCGTCCGCGACGGCTACCCGGCTGGCGACCTTGCCGTGGTATTGCGCGTTGAACACCTTCTCTGTAGTCTTGAAGAAGTTGAACGAGTCGTTGATGACACTAAAGCCGGTTTTCCACTTCTTACCGTTCGCAAAGATCGCCTGCGCGGCTCCCAGGTCATTCTCAGTGATAGCTTGCACAAAGAAGTAGGGACCCGCCGCCGTCGGCCAATCGGTTGAGGACGCTTCAGGACTTATCGCGAAAACCTTAGCGCTCTTAGCGGCCTGTGACGCCGCGATCCCGATATCGAAGTCAGATGGGGCGATCACGACCTTGGCGCCGTCCGCGATCAGCTTGACAGTCACCTGACTACCAATGGCCGGATCTGACTTCGTGTCGGACCATTCGGCGTTCAGTTTGCACTTAGAAACGCCGCCCTGGGCGTTCAGCTGGTCGATCGCAACGAGGCTGCCGTTGCCGCCGGCCAGGTCGAAGGCGGCGAACCCGCCGGTCTTCGCCTTGGCTATGCCAATCTTGATCGTGCCGTCAGGGCACATGCCCTTTCCGGAACTGGCAGATTTGGACGATGAGGACGATGAGCAGCCAGTGGCGACAAGAGCGGCGGTGACCGTGAGCGCATACAGCTTAACGCTCAAGTTGTGGTGTGCAGACATGCTGACGCTCCTTTAGCTGAACACGGATATAGATGGAGACTTCTGCGCTAGGCCTATTGCCAGAAGCACGCTGCCGATTAGTTTCGAGCCCGGAGTGGGAACGAGTCGGGAGATCCGAGCCCGAGGACCGCCACGAGCCGATCTTCTCACTGGACGCCGTTCAGGGTCTCGTCGGAGAACACGACCCCGAAGCCGAACGTGTCGTCGACCGCGTTGCGCTCGAACACCACGACCTCCCGCTCCGGATCGAGCTGCTTGGTCAGCGCAGCGAGGTAGAGGCCGCCCGGCCCCCCACCCACGACGGCGATCCGCATGCTTCCTCATCCCGCACGTTGGTTGCGAAGCCGTCACGTTAGCCTCTGTTGCGACGGTTGCAAAGACGCTATGTTGCGTTGACGCCCCCGGACGAGGAGAAGCGATGACGGACCTGAGCGACGACGTGCTCGGTCGCGCGCACGTGCGCGACACCGCCGAGCTGCAGGCCTACTACCGCAGGCTGGAGGAGCTCGAGGCCGGGGCGCTCTGGACAATCGCGAACAAGATCGAGCCCTGGTACCCGCAGCCGCAGTCGCGGCCCATGCACTGGCGTTACGCCGACCTGCGCCCGCTCGTGCTGGAGGCACTCGGCCTGGTCAGCGGCGACGACGCCGGCCGCCGCGTCGTCGCGCTCTACAACCCCGACCGGCGCGACATCGCCGCCACCGTCGGGCTGCTCTACACCGGCTTGCAGGTGATGGGGCCCGGCGAGTCCATGACCGCTCACCGCCACCAGGCTGCCGCGTTGCGCTTCGTCCTCGAGGGGACCGGGGCATGGACCATCGTGGACGGCCAAAAGCTGACGGTAGGGCCGCGGGACTTCGCGATCACGCCCAACTGGACGTTCCACGAACATGGCAACGAGGGCGTAGACGGCCCCGTCATCTGGCAGGACGGACTCGACATCCCGCTGGTCAACGCCCTGGACGCGCCGTTCTATGAGGTGCACCCGGACCTCCACCAGAAGCAGGAGGGGGTGGTGAACAATTCGCTGCTCACCTACGGCGCCGGGCAGCTGCGCCCGAGCGGCGACGGCTGGAGCAAGAACCACTCGCCACTGCTGGCTTACCCCTGGGAGTCCACCTACGGGGCGCTGCTCAACGCGGCAAAGGCCACCGACGGCTCGCCCTATGACGGCATCATCATGGAGTACTCCAACCCGTTGACCGGCGGCTCGGTGATGCCGACGATGAGCGCACACATGCAGATGCTGCGTGCGGGCGAGCGCACCCTTGCACACCGCCAAGTCGGCTCACAAATCTACACCGCAGCCAAGGGCTCCGGCTGCACGATCATCAACGGAACACGGTTCGACTGGTCCGAGGGCGACATCTTCTGCATCCCGTCATGGGCCTGGCACGAGCACGCCAACGCCAGCACCTCCGATGACGCGTGCTTGTTCTCCTTCGCCGACTTCCCTGTCATGCGTGCACTCGGCTTCTCCCGCGAAGAGGCTTATGCCGACAACAACGGCCACCAGGCCTGAGAGGTCCCCCATGCTGCTCGTCACCTTCTCAACCGACGGCGGCGCGCCAAGACCCGGCGCGCTCGTCGACGGCGGCCTGCTCGACCTGTCCGCGCACGTCAGCGACCTGCGGGCGCTGATCGAGGACGGCCCGGACGCGCTCGCCGCGGTCCGGCATGCCGACGGTCCCGTCCTGCCTCGCGACGCCGTGCGCCTGCACGCGCCGATACGCCCCGGCAAGATCGTTGGCGTCGGCCTGAATTACGTCGAGCACGTCGAGGAGTCCTCGCGCGCACTCGACACCGCGATGGAGCTGCCGTCACGTCCCGTGCTGTTCAGCAAACCAGCTACTGCAGTCATCGGCCCCGAGGAGCCGATCCTGCACAACGGTGACCTCACCGCCCAGCTCGACTGGGAGTGCGAGCTCGCCGTGGTCATTGGCCGCACTGCCCGTCGCGTGCGGCGCGAGGACGCGCTGGGCCACGTGTTCGGCTACAGCATCGTCAACGACATTTCCGCCCGGGACCAGCGGCGGTCGGGCCAGTGGTTCTTCTCCAAGGGCCAGGACTCCTACGCCCCGTTCGGCCCGGCGATCCGCACCGCCGACGAGATGCCCGACCCGCAGACGCTTGACCTCGGTCTAAGGGTCAATGGCGAGGTCAAGCAAAAGGGCAACAGCGCCCACATGCTGTTCTCGGTGGCCGAATTGATCGCCGACATCTCCTCTGGCATGACCTTGGAGCCGGGGGATGTGATTGCCACCGGCTCCCCGCAGGGGGTGGGCGCGGCGCAGAGCCCGCCCCAGTTCCTTCAGCCCGGCGACGTCGTCGAGGCGACGATCGCCGGCGTCGGCACACTGCGCAATCCGGTGGTGGATGGCCGATGACCTACCGAATCGGGCAGATTGTGCCCAGCTCCAACGTCACCATGGAGACCGAAATCCCGGCGCTGCTGCGAGCGCGGGAGACCGTGCACCCGGAGCGGTTCACCTTCCACTCCAGCCGCATGCGGATGACGGAGGTGACGCCCGAGCAGTTGGCAGCCATGGACTGCGAGTCCGACCGGTGCGCAGTCCAGCTCTCCGACGCCCGGGTGGACGTCCTCGGCTACGCCTGTCTGGTCGCGATCATGGCCGCCGGCCCGGGTTATCACCGCGGCGCGCAGCAGCGGCTGCACGGGCGCACCGTCGACAACGGCGCTCCCGCGCCCGTGGTCACCAGCGCCGGGGCGTTGATCGATGGGCTGCACGTGCTGCGGGCACGCAGGATCGTCCTCATCGCCCCCTACCTGCCCGCACTGACTCGCACTGTTGTGGACTACATCGAGGCCGAGGACTTGACCGTGCTCGACTACCGCGCGCTCGGCGTATCCGGCAACCTCGACGTGGCCGCGCTCGACCAGCGCGGCCTGATCGACCACGCCCGGGAGATCGACCGCCCCGACGCCGACGCCGTCGTGATCTCAGCCTGCGTGCAGATGCCCTCGCTGGACGTGCTCGACGAGGTGCAGCAGCTGCTGGGCAAACCCGTCGTCTCGGCGGCCGCAGCCACCGCACACCGGATGCTGCGCGAGCTGGGCCTGCGCGCGGAGGCGCCGCTCGGGGGGGAGCTGCTTGGTGGCCGTTACGCACTGGCTGACCCGCCGCTTGCGGTGCTCTCGTGACGTCCGCCGTCACCGCGGCGCTGCCCGACGTCAGCGTCGTCCGGCGAGTGGAGTGGGTCGACACCGACGCGGCCGGACATCACCACCACGGCGCCGTGCTGCGGTGGGTGGAGGCCGCCGAGACCGAGCTGCTCACGCGTCGTGGACTGGCCGACCTATTCGGCCGCATCCCGCGGGTGCGGTACGAGGTGGACTACCGCAGCCGGTTGTGGTTCGGGCAGGAGGTCCGTGTGGAACTGACCGTGGGCAAGGTCGGCCGCACCTCGGTCCGCTACGACTTTCAAGTCCACGGTCCCGACGTCGTCGCCGCTGAGGGGCGCCTGTTCATCGCCTTCGCCGGGCCGGACGCGCCGACTGCAGCGCCTTGGCCGGACGAGGTGCGCGCCGCACTGACGGTACCCCGTCCAGGTGAGGACCCCGGCCCGTCCGGCATGGCTCAGGAATCACGTTCTGAGGAGGACGCCGCATGCCGGTGACCGGCAACACCCGGCCGCGCTTGCGGCCCCCCAAGACGTTGGATCGGGTGATCGGCAGCAAGCCCGGCACCGGCGGGTCGAGTGGGGTGCCGTTCCTGCGGGCCGCCCTGGGCCTGGATCTGACGCTCTTTCCCGAGCTGTACGCGGTCGGCGCGGAGATCGCGCTGTGACGGCCGCCTCGGTCGGCGCCCGCACCGACGAGGAACTCACCCAGCGAGCCAGCGACCTGGACGCCGCAGACCCGCTGGCGCCGCTGCGCGGCCGGTTCCTCGAGGCGGACGGCTCGCAGGTCGTCGCCTACCTGGACGGCAACTCCCTTGGCCGGCCGCTGCGGGCGACGCCGGAGCGGATGGACGCGTTCATACGCACGACCTGGGCCGAGCGGCTGATCCGCGGCTGGACCGACGAGTGGCTGCAGTGGCCGCAGGCCGTCGGCGACCAGCTCGGGCGGGTGGCCCTCGGTGCGGCGGCCGGCCAGGTGGTGGTGGCCGACGCGACGACCGTCCTGCTGTACAAGCTCATCCGGGCAGCGGTCGACGCGAGTCCCGAGCGCCGGGAGGTCGTGCTCGACACCGACAACTTCCCGACCGACCGGTACGTGCTGGAGGGGGTAGCCGCCGAGCGGGGGCTGCGGCTGCGCTGGGTCGAGACCGACTCGACGGCCGGCGTCACGCCCGAGCAGGTTGCCGCGGTGGTGGGGCCCGACACGGCCCTGGTGGTGTTCAGCCACGTCGCGTACCGCTCCGGGTTCCTCGCCGACGCCGCAGCCATCACACGGGTCGCGCACGACGTCGGCGCCTTCGCGCTGTGGGACCTGTCCCACTCGGTGGGCTCGGTGCCGCTCGAGCTCGACGCCTGGGGGGTCGACCTCGCTGTCGGCTGCTCCTACAAGTACCTCAACGCAGGTCCAGGGGCGCCCGCGTTCGCATACGTCGCCAAGCGGCACCTCGGCCGGCTGCAGCAGCCGATCTGGGGATGGATTGGCCGCGCCGACGCCTTCGAGATGGGACCGGGCTACCGGCCGGCGGACGGGGTGCGCAGCATGCTCAGCGGGACGCCGCCGATCCTGGCGATGGTGCCGCTGGTCGCCGGGCTGGACCTGCTCGAGGAGGCCGGGATGCCGGCCGTCCGCGAGAAATCGATGCTGCTCACGTCGTACGCGCTGGAGCTGGTCGACGCATGGCTAGCCGAGCACGGCGTCGTCGTAGCCAGCCCGCGCGACCCTGCCCTGCGCGGCAGTCACGTGACGCTGCGCCGCGCCGACTTCCGCAGGGTGACCGACCGGCTCTGGGCGCGCGGCGTCATCCCGGACTTCCGCGGGCCGGACGGGCTGCGGGTCGGGCTGTCGCCGCTGAGCACCAGTTTCGCCGAGGTGCACCGCGGCCTGCTGGTGCTGCGCGAGGTGGTGGCCGCCGCCCCGCTCGGCCCCGGCGCCGACTCCTGACTCCGCTCAGGGTCTCGGGTAGTGGCACCTTCTCGTTCCCGGCGCCCGGCCGCATGACCAATCAGCGCAGCGGCAGCGGCCCGACGGCTGCCTAGGCCTGGACCGCCTGTGAGCCGCTAGCACATCGGACCCGCCATACACCGCCCGATCGAGACACGGAGCACCAGCTTATGAAGGTCGGCATTCCGCGCGAGGTGAAGAACCACGAGTACCGCGTGGCCATCACCCCCGCCGGCGTCAAGGAACTCTCCGAGCACGGCCACGACGTGTACATCGAGACCGGCGCCGGACAAGGCTCGGCCGTCCAGGATGTGGACTACAGCGCCGCCGGCGCCAAAATCCTCGACACCCCGGACGCCGTCTGGGACACCGCGGACCTGGTTCTGAAGGTCAAGGAGCCCATCGCGGAGGAGTACTCCCGCATGCGGCCGGGCCAGACGCTGTTCGCCTACCTGCACCTGGCCGCGTCCCGCGAATGCACTCAGGCTCTGCTCGACCGCAAGGTCACAGCACTGGCCTACGAGACCGTGCAGTTGCCTGACCGGTCGCTCCCGTTGCTGGCGCCGATGAGCGAAGTAGCCGGCCGGCTAGCCCCTCAAGTCGGTGCGCAGGCGCTGCTGCGCGCCTCCGGCGGCGGCGGCGTCCTGCTCGGTGGACTCCCCGGCGTGCACCCCGCCAAGGTCGTCGTCATCGGCGCCGGCGTGTCCGGGATGAACGCCGCCGCCATCGCGGTCGGCATGCAAGCCGACGTGCTCCTCCTCGACCGGAACGTCGACCGGCTGCGTGACGCCGATCGGCTCTACCAGGGGCGCCTGCACACGCTCACTTCCAACAGCCTCGAGATCGAACGGGCCGTCCTCGACGCCGACCTGGTCATTGGCGCGGTGCTTGTGCCCGGCGCCAAGGCACCGACTCTCGTCAGCAACGATCTGGTCTCGCGGATGAAGCCGGGGTCCGTCCTCGTCGACATCAGCATCGACCAGGGCGGCTGCTTCCAAGACTCCCGGCCGACCACCCATGCCGACCCCACCTACCCCGTCCACAAGTCGGTGTTCTACTGCGTCGCGAACATGCCCGGTGCGGTCCCGCACACGTCCACCTACGCGCTGGCCAACGTCACGCTGCCTTACGTACTCCAGCTCGCGGATCTCGGCTGGCGCGACGCCAGCCGCTGTGCTCCTGGCCTCGCGTTGGGCCTCAACACCCACGACGGCTCCTGCATCTACGCCCCCGTCGCGCAGGCACACGGACTGTCGCTCAGCCCGGTGGACGCACTGCTGGAGTAACGCGGTAGGCCCAGCTGTCGTTGCTGTTGCGGCCGCGGTGGCCGTGGACCCGCTGAGTGACGCGTTGCGGGACCTGGGTGAGCATGAGGTTCGCCAGTCGGTGCAGATGCCAGTGGTCGTCGACGAGGTGCGCAACGCACGGTGGTGCAGCTGACCGACGACCTGGACGGCACGCCGATCGGCGACGGTGCGGGGGGAGACGGTGCAGCTGTCCTATCGCGGGCAGTCGTACGAGATCGACCTGTCAAACGCGAATCTGGAGCAGCTGCCGTCTTGTCGCGCCCGAGGCGCGGTCGACCCTGCCGGCCCGCCCGTGAAGAGCAGGAGGAGAAGCAGGAAGCAATGGCAGCCATCGCCGCGGTCCACGACCAGGCGCCGAGCTACACCCACACCGACTGGGACGAGAGATCGTCGACCTGGGCGGCGGAGCTTGGCTCGGTCGCGCACGACCTGCTGGTTCACGTGCTCGGTACAGCGGATGGTCCGCGGGTGCAATATGCGGTGCGTGAGTTCGCCACCCAGCTGGCCCTGATCGCCTTCGGCCTCCCGATGGCTTAGCGCGGTGCGTGCAAGAGGTTCGATTGCAGCAGCGGCAGCAGCGCTCGGCTACACCCCGTCCGCCATCTCGATATTGCCGCCCCCTTTCGGCTCGGGGCGGGAGAGTCGAGTGCGGACCCGATTGCATCGGCGGCAAGCCGATCGCCCCGAGAACGGTCGCTCAAGGACCGGTTCGGTCGGAATCGCCACGACTTCGGGCGGCAGCTGGCCCCACTCTCGGCACGAGCCGTAGGAAGTGGTGCACACGCCGCCCGGCCGCCGGCGGCCGTGGGGGGAGCGGTGCGTCGCGTCCCACAGGTCGGTTCCATAACCGGGTGCCGCAAGCCGCGTACGGGCAGGACCACCGGTACGGGGCTGGTACCCGCGGCGACCTCGTCGAGGGCGCGGCACCGCCCAGCGACTCGGCTGCAGCGGCGCACAGCAGCCGCTGGCTGTCGTGGACGACACGCTGGGCCCGGGTGACCTTGCGCCGCATCCACCCGGTCCGCGGTGTCTCACCACGCCCCGGGGTCGGACCTGAGGACCCGTGTGGTTCAACTGGCGTCCGTGTCTGGTGTCGTCTCCTCCTCCTGGTCCGTTACACGGCCCACGGTCAGGGTGCTCTCGGCGCTGAGGGCCGTCGCGGCGCGGGATGTGCCACCAGCAGTCAGAGTGGTCTTGATGGTGAGGGCGGCGGCGGCGCCCAGCTGCTCGCTGGAGGGGACCGCTTCACGGATCGCCGGGGGGAGGGTGTCGTAGGCGTAGTCCGCGACGGCGAGCGGTGCGGTAGCGCTTGCGAGGGCGTAGCGGACGACGTTGTCGTTGCGGCCTGCGCACAGCAGGATGCCGATGGTTGCGGCGTGGTGGTCGGGTTGGCGCAGGTTCTGGTCGACCCAGGACACGTAGAACCCGAGCTGGCCGACGTGAGCAGGCTCGAAGCGGCCGATCTTGAGCTCGAAGACGACGAAGCGGTTCTGTGCCCAGTTGAAGAACAGCAGGTCGATGTAGAAGTCTTCGCCGTCGACCGCGAAGTGGTACTGGCGGCCGGAGAAGGCGAAACCGTGCCCGAGCTCGAGCAGCAGGTCTTGTATCCGCTGAACCAGGGCGAGTTCGAGATCGCGCTCGCGGACTGGGCCGGTCAGGTCAAGAAAGTCCAGGACGTAGGGGTCGCGGGTCAGCTGCTGGGCGAGTTCGTTGTCGTCGGCGGCGAGCTGTGTGGGGAAGTTGGAGGGTGCAGTTCCGGCGCGGCGGCGGAGCTGGTTCATGATCTGCTGCCGCAGAACGTTGCGGGACCAGCCGTGCTCGGCGGCGGCGGCCGCGTACCAGTCGCGCTCGGCCTGGTCGCCGATCTTGTCGAGCAGGACAGTGACGTGACCCCAGGGGAGTCGTCCAACAGCCTGTTGGACAATTGCCTCCTCGTCCCAGGCGGCGGCCATCTGGCGCATGTAGTGCAGGTTGCTGCGCGACAAGCCGCGCATCTCGGGGAAGGCGGCGCGCAGGTCGGTGGCGAGCCGGTCGATGATGCGCGTGCCCCAGCCCTCCTCGCGCTGGCGCTGCAGGACCGTGTTGCCGAGGCGCCAGTAGAGCCCGAGCAGCTCGGTGTTGACTACCCGCTGCGCTTGCCAGCGGGCGGCGGCGATGGTGCGCTTGAGCTGCTCGAGCAGCTCGGCGTAGCCCTCGGGCAGGGTCGGGACCGGGTCCCTCACGGCCCGACCGGGCGGCTGGACGCCTGTTCTTTGCGACCACCTGCGCGTCCGACGGCCCGGTAGACAGTGGAGCGGGTCACGGAGAACAGCTCCTCGAGCTCGCTGACCGTGTGCTCGCCGGCACGGTAGAGGGCGACGAGGTGAGTCTCCTGGCGGGCAGACAGCTTGGGCTGCTTGCCCCGCAGCCGGCCCTTCGCTTTCGCGACCTTCATGCCTTCACGGGTGCGCATCCGGGCCAGGTCGGCTTCGAACTCGGCGACCATGGCCAGGACGTTGAACAGCAGCCGGCCGACCGGGTCGGTGGGGTCGTGCACGGAGCCGCCGAGGCTGAGCCGGATCTGGCCGGCGGTGAGCTCGTCGGCGATGGCGCGGGCGTCGGGCAGGGAGCGGGCGAGCTTGGTGACGACGAGGGTGTCGCCGGCGCGGCAGGCGGCGAGCGCTTGGCGTAGCCCGGGCCGGTCGCGGTTGGTGCCGGTCAGGCCGTGGTCGAGGTAGAGCCGATCAGCCGGTACGCCGAGCGCGTTCAGGCCGTCACGCTGGGCGGTGAGGTCCTGGCCGTCGGTGGAGACCCGTGCGTAGCCGATCTTGAGTCCGGTCATCAGCTCACTCTGTGCCGGTTGGCCCCCGGTCACCGGCACGACTCACCGAACCAGTCTTATGGGACGGACCGACCTGCAGCTTCTCGTGCTCGACGAGTGCGGGGGAGGGGTGCCGGTGGGGGGTCGGCTTGCGGCACGCGCAAGGTCGGTGGCAGATATCAAATGATGTTGTGATCAGACGCCGCTCTGGCAGCCTGTTCGATCCTGGCGCGCCGCGCTTCCCAAAACACTCGATCGCGTCCGTGCAGTGGCGTGGTCGACGGGGCTACTCCCACCGCGCCATCCAGTTGCTCTCGCAGTATGTCGGCATGTCCAGCATGCCGGGTGGCGTCGGAGAGCCGATGGATCATGACGTTGAACAGCGTGACCTCCTCGCCCCACCAGGGGACGTGGCCGGCGGCATCGAGGGCCAGCGCAGTGATCGTCGCATCGGAGTGCTCCCACACGCGTCGGTACAGGTCGACGATCCCGTCCCGAGACTCGTCCTCAGTCACCCAGTGATCGGCATCGCGCGCCGACTCGTCGTTCCAAGGGGGTAGCGGCTCTGGAAAGGGCCGGTCGAAGACCTCCCCGAAGTATCGGGAGTCCCAGATCGCGTTGTGCTTCACCAGCCCCAAGAGATTGGTGCCGGTCCGGGTCAGCGGCCGCCGGAGATCGTATTCGGAGAGTCCGTCGAGCTTCCACACCAGCGCATCGCGCACCCAGCGCAGATGGTCGTGCAGGTGCGCCTTCGCGAGGTCATTGATCATGCGACATGATCCTGCCACCCGCAGGCAGCAGCGACCGGTACCCGCACGAAGCAGAGATGTGCCGGTAGACGTTCGTGCTGCGGACGACTGACGGGTCAGAGCTGCATCTTCAGGCCCTCATGGGAGGCGACGAAGCCGAGGTGGCTGTAAAGGCGGTGGGCGTCGGTGCGGGTCTTGTCGGTGGTCAGCTGCACGAGGGTGCAGCCGCGGCGCCGGGCCTCGGCGATTGCCCACTGGAACATTGCAGTTCCCAGTCCCTGGCTGCGGTAGCTCTCGTGTACCCGTACCGCCTCGATCTGAGCACGCAGGGCGCCGCGGCGGGCCAAGCCGGGGATGAAGGACAGCTGCATGGTCCCCACGATCTCGTCGCCCCCGGTGGCGACGATAAGCAGCTGGGCGGGGTCGGCGTCGAGAAGTTCGAACGCCCCTCGGTAGGGCTGCAAGTCCGCGCCGGCAGCGGGCTCTTCCCGCGCTTGGCCCAACGGGTCATCGGCGAGCAGACGCACGATGGCGGCCAGGTCCTCGAGCGTGGCTCGTCGCAGCTCGACGACCGAGGATGCGAGCGCAAGGGTTGACAGCAGTGTGCTCACGCCGACAGTCTCCCGGTCTACTGCGTACCGCAGACCGATCGGGTTATGGGACGTGCTCGGTGGAGTCTGATCATCCCAAGCGGGCGATCGTCGCGTTGAGTTCGTGGGCGAGTTGGTCGAGGCCCTGGCGGAGCAGTCGCTGTCGATAGGCCCGCTCGAATTCCTGGTACAGCGGCACGAGCTGGTGCTGCAGGAGTTGGATTGCTGCCGCCGTGTCGCCGAAGCCTTCAGTCCGCCAGCTGGTAGGCCGCCTGCACGAGGTCGCAGGACGTGCTGTGACGTTGGCTCGAGGTCGGGCGCGCTCAGAAGACCATCTTCTGCGCCCGCTACCTGCGCATCCGAGACCTGCAGCGGGAGATCGAGGAAGGGCTCAACGTGACGGAGTCTTCCAACGGCGCGAACTCCGTCAGCACCTACGGTCAATGCAAGGCTTTGTCCACCAACGAATCGTTCCTTTCCTGACCCTAGTGATGTCCGGGCAAAGCATCCCCCTCTACTGGATCGTCCAGTCATAAGAATGCTCGTGATCTGGATAGTCGCCGGCAGCGACGTCCGCGACGAACGCCTTGGCTGCGTTGGCAATCTCCCCCCGTAGGTCGGCGTAAAGCTTGGCGAAGCGCGGGCGAGGTTTATCACCGGCGACCAAGCCGAGCATCTCCGTACTGACCAACACTTGGCCGTCACAGGCCCGCCCGGCACCGATCCCGATCGTCGGGATGGTTAGGGACTCGGTTACCTGCCGGGCGGCTTCGGAAGGGACCGCCTCGAGCACAACAGCGCACGCACCCGCCGCTTCGAGATCGTGAGCGTCGGTGACGAGCTGGTCTACCGCGGCCTGCGTAGGGCCTGAACCTTGTTGCCACCGAGGGCGTGCACCGACTGGGGCGTCAGGCCCAGGTGACCCATGACCGCGATGCCCTTGGCGGTAAGCGCCCGCACGAGTGGCGCTTCCGCCCCCTCGATCTTGACCACTGCGACACCGCCCTCCTTCGCCAGGCGTATGGCGTTGCGCACCCCCTCGGTCACTGACGCCTCGTACGAGCCGAAGGGCAGGTCTCCAACGAGCAGCGAGTTCGTCAGTCCACGCCCGACCGCCTGGCAGTGTCGGATCATGTCATCCATCGTCACCGGGAGGGTGGTGTCGTGCCCGAGGACCATGATCCCGAGCGTGTCGCCAACAAAGACGAAGGGGACGCCCACCTCGTCAAAGATGCGAGCAGTCTGCACGTCATAGCAGGTGAGCATGACGAAGCGATGACCCTCGCGCTTGAAGCGTCCCAGGTCAGCAACGGTAATCGGCATAACGTCTCCCTCTCGGTCCCGGGGCTCACGCCTCCAGGCCAGCTGGTACCGAGCCTAATGCGGCGCCACGACAGCCATCACCTTCTCTTGTCCCGCGAACGCCCGATTCCGGGACGGCCCCGATCGTGGATCACTTTGCGGTGATCGACTTCCGGGACTTGGTCAGCTGTCGTTTCCTCGGAGCGCGTGTGGGTCGAGGCCGAGCAGGTCGGTCAGTGCCCGTGAGCCTGCAGGGGTCAGGGTGACTGCGCGGTGCCGCGGGGTTCGGGTGAGCCAGGACTGGTCCAGGAGCTGCTGGCACATGGCCGCACCGAGCGAGCCGCCGAGGTGGTGGCGGCGTTCGGTCCAGTCCAGGCAGGTGCGTAGCAGCGGCCGGGTGCCTGTCGGCTGCAGGACGTGGGCGCCGGCGAGGTCGGTGAACCAGGCCCGGCCGGCGGTGGTGAGGGCCAGGCCGTTCTGGTCGTCGACGAGCTCTCGGGCCACCAGCGCGTCGAACAGGGCGACGCCGAGGCCCCCGGCGAGGTGGTCGTAGCAGGTGCGGGCTGCGGCGAGCTGGCTGGTGGCGCGGGCGGCGCGCAGCGATGACGGCTGCTGCGGTACGCCCACCGCGGCGGCGAGGTCCTCAACGAGCTGGGCGCTGTGGTGGTCGGCGAGGCGCAGGTAGCGGTGCCGCCCCGCCCGTTCCTCGGTGAGCAGACCGGCGGCGACCAGCACCGTCAGGTGCTCGCTCGCCGTGGACCGGGCCACCCCGACGTGCCGGGCGAGCTCCCCCGCGGTCCAGGCGCGCCGGTCCAGCAGCGCCAGGCAGATCCCCGCCCGGCTGCGGTCGGCGAGCACGGCCGCGAACCGGGCGAGCGAGTCCGCAGTGATCACGCCGGGATCCTCCCGCACGCCCGGCCCGGCCGTCCTCACCGCCGGCGGGTGAGGGCGATGCCGGTCAGGGCGAGCGCGCCGCCGGCCAGGGCGAGCGGTGGCGGTGCCTCGTCCAGCAGCGGCCAGGCGATGAGGATGGTCAGCGGCGGCACCAGGTAGGTGGTGACGCCGAGCCGACCGGCGGTCATCGACGACAGCGCGTACGCCCAGGTCACGAACGCGAGGGCGGTCGGGACGAGTCCGAGGTAGGCCAGCCCGGCCAGCGCCGCGGCGGAGGCCTCGCGGGTGTCGGTGGCCAGCTGCCCGGCGAACGGGAGGCAGGCCAGCGCTCCCACGGAGCACGCCAGCGCGGTGACCTGCAGCGCCGGGAGGCGGCGCAGCGCCGGCTTCTGGGCCGTCACCCCGACCGCCCAGGCCACCGCGGCGAGCAGGCACAGCAGCACGCCGGCGACGTCCGCGCCGCCGGAGCGAGTGGTGGCCACGCCAATGAGCACCGCACCGGCGAACGCGACACCGGCCCCGACCATCAACCACCGGGGGAAGCCTTCGCCGAGCGCGCCCCCGGCCAGCAGCGCGATGAGGATCGGCCCGGTGTTGACCAGCATCGCCGCCGTCCCGGCGTCGACGTGCAGCTCGGCGGCGTTCAGCGCGACGTTGTACACCGCGAACCACGCCACCCCGCAGACCGCGACCAGCGCCCACTCCCGTCCAGAAGGGCGCACCCACGTCCGCCGGGCCAGCATCACCGTGCCCAGCGCGACGGCGCCGACGAGGAGCCGGCCCAGCGCTAGCGCGCCGGGGGTGAACGCCTTGCCCAGGGCGCGGATCGCCACGAACGCCGACGCCCACGCCATGACGGTCACCAGCACCGCGGCCGGCACCAGCCCCGGCCGGCGGGTCCCGCCGAGGTCGGCGGCGGCGCTGGGTGCCGAGGAGGTCCTCATGGCCGCGACGCTAGGGCTCAGACGGTTCGGTGGGCGCCGCACTCTCGCCCACCTACGGTCGGGTCATGTCCATCCCGACAGCTGACCGTTTATACCTCGACGTTCCCGCGCATGGGCTGGCGACCTGCGACCGTCTCGCCGAGCAACACGCCCGGCTGCGGAAGTGGGGGGTGCACTACCGAGACGGCGGCTGGATCGCCGGCCGGCCAGCGGACGTGGCCGCCGCCCTGACACTGCCGACACTGACCGTCGCCGCGGCGGTCCCGGCCGGCCGCCCGCCCGTCGGGGAGGCCCGCGTGTTGCAGGCCCGGATGGCCCGGTTCTGCGACGGGCCGCAGCACACCCGCCGACGCGAGTTGCTCGAGCAGTTGCTGCCCGCTGTGGCCGGGTTGGAAGCCGAGGCGGCGCAGCGGACGGGCACTGCGCTGCAGCATGGCGCCGGGGCGTTCGATGTCATGCCGTTGGCGCGGACCGTGCCGGTCGTGGTGCTGGCTGCGGCCCTGGGTGTACCCGCTGCCGATCTGAGTCGGGTCGCGGCGCTGACCGGTCGGCTGTGCGACGCGCTCGCGCCTTGGTTGGGCCTACCTCCCGTGGAGCCGATTGACGGGGACCAGGCGGCCGGCCAACTGACGGCGCTGCTTGCGCCAGTCGGGCCGTGGGACCACGAGCAGGTGGCCGCTGCGGTTGGGTTGCTGTTCCAGGCCCGGGACGCGACCGCCGCGCTGATCGGCGCGGCCCTGCTCGCCGATCACGCGCTGACCGACCGCGGTACGGCCGGCCGCAACCCGGTGGCCGGCATCGAGTGGACGCTGCGGAACGCCGCGCCCGTCCAGTGCACCCGGCGGATCGCCGCCGACGAGGTGCCGCTGGGCGGAGTCGTGGTGCCGCGCGGCGCTCCGGTGTGGGTGGTCCTCGCCGCCGCCGAGCAGGGCCCACCGTTGCGGCCGGCGACCTTTGGTGCCGGACCGCACTCCTGCCCGGGAGCCGAGCACGCTGTGGCCCTGGCCAGCGGTGTCCTGTCAGCCCTGTCCAGCAACGGGTGGCAGCTGGTGGCCGGGCAGCATGTGCGCCACGAACCGCGACCGAACCTCCGCATGCCGGCCGCCGTCCTGGTCCGCCAGTCGTGAGCGGTCCGACAGCGTTCGCGGCGCTGCACACCGCTCCTGGTCCGTTCCTGTTGCCCAACGCCTGGGACGTCGCCTCGGCGCTGCTGCTCGCCGACGCGGGCTTTCACGCCGTCGGCACCACCAGCCTCGGGGTGACCGCCGCCGCCGGACTGCCCGACGGCGTCGGCGCCGGCCGCGACCTCACCGTCGCGCTGACCGCCGCGCTCGTCACGCGCCTACCCGTACCGCTGACCGTGGACCTGGAAGGCGGCTACGCCGACGACCCCGCCGAGGTCGTCGACCTCGCCGTCCAGCTTGCCGACCTCGGTGTCGCGGGCATCAACCTCGAAGACGGCCGACCCGACGGGCAGCTGCGGCCCGTTGGCGAGCACGCAGCGATCATCCGCGCCGTCGCCGCCGCCGCACCCGGCCTGTTCATCAACGCCCGCACCGACACCTACTGGCTGCGCACCGGCACCGACCACGACCGGCTGCCCGAGACCCTGCAGCGCCTGGCCGCCTACCGCGACGCCGGCGCCGCAGGCGCCTTCACCCCGGGACTGAGCGACCGCACGGCCATCCAGACCGTGGCGACCACCATCGGACTGCCGCTCAACGTGCTCTGGCAACCCGGGGTCAGCCTGGCGGACCTGGGCGCTGCCGGTGTCGCCCGAGTCAGCACCGGCTCAGCGCTCTACCGGCACGCCCTCACCGCCGCCCTTGATACCGCAGCCGCCGCTCGTACCGCCACCACGCCCACCACCAGCCCCGTCGACTACCAGCAGCTGCAACGACACCTGCGCCCACCGACCGCTCAGCACCGCGACCGGTAGCCGATGGTCTGCCGGGACGGCGCGAGGTCGTGGAGGATGGTCGGGTGACCATCCCCGAGGAGGCCTGATGTACGTGCCGGCGCACTTCGCCGCTGATGTTGGCGAGGTGCGCGAACTGTTGATCCAGCAGGGAGCAGCGGATCTGGTCACGGCGACGGCGTCCGGCTTGACGGCGACGCTCTTGCCCTTTCTGTACGAGCCAACCGTCGGTGAGCACGGCTCCTTGCTTGGCCACGTGGCGCGCAACAACGATCAGTGGCGGCATGAGGTGCTCGGGGATGCGCTGGTCATCGTCCGCGGACCCGACGCGTACATCTCCCCGAGCTGGTATGCCTCAAAGGCCGAGCACGGACGCGTCGTACCGACGTGGAACTACGTCACGGCGCACGTCTATGGGCGGCTGGTCGTCCACGACGACCCGGACTGGGTCGGCGCGCTTGTGCGCCGGTTGACCGACCGGTACGAGGCGGACAACCCGCTGCGGTGGTCGGTTGATGATGCGCCCGCGGCCTTCGTCGCCGGCCAGCTGCGCGCGATCGTCGGAGTCGAGCTGGTCATCAGCCGCGTGGAAGCCAAGGCCAAGCTCAGCCAGAACCGGTCGGCCGCCGACATCAACGGGGTGATCACCGGCCTTGAGGCACGCGGAGACACGCCGACCGCCGACGCCGTGCGAGCCGCTCGAGCCTGACCGGCCACCCCACCCCGAACCGCAGAGCGATCCGTCAGCGGGCGGTCTCGACCACGGCAGGATCAGGCGCCGGTGGGAGCCAGTGGTCCAGGTGCTGTTCGTAGTCGGCTGCTACTCGTAGGCCCCGGCCGGCGGTGCGGCACAGCCATCCCAGGGTGAGGAGGCGGTCGGTGATGGCGGCGGGTAGAGCGCCGGCAAGGTGGGGGCGTCGGTGGGTCCAGTCGATGCAGCAGCGAGCGAAGACCCGTCGGGTCGCACCGACCTCGCCGACGTCGATGCCCAGGTCGGCGACCAGTTGCTGGCCCCGGTCGGTCAAGACGTGATCTCGCTCGTCGATGGCGTGCAGCGCGCCAGCTGCGAGCAGCCGGTCGCATAGTTCGACGCCGCGCCGGCCGGCGAGGTGGTCGTAGCAGGTCCGTGCCTCGGACAGCGCGGTGGCACTGCGGTGTGCCCGTAGCGAACGGACCGGCGCCGGACCGGCGAGCTGGGCCAACGCCTCTAGCACCGCCGCGACCTGCGGTCCGGCGAGCTCGTGGTAGCGGTGCCGGCCTTGCACCCGCACCCGCACCATGCCGCCTCGACGAGGCGGCGCAGATGGGCGGTGGCCGTCGCCGGGTGCACCCCGGCCCGCCGGGCCAGTTCCCCGGCGGGCAACGCGTGGCCGTCGGCCAGCGCGGCGAGCATCGCGGCCCGGGCCGGATCCCCGAACAGCGCCGCCACCGGCGCGAGGTCGCGATCCCGAGAACCTGACGACGATTCGGCCACCTCACCCATGCCTCCAGCCTCGCACAGACACGCTTTGCTCAGCGGCAAAGCGTTACGGCTCTAGCGTCGGCGTGGTCCACCCGAACGAGGAGAACGAGGAGCACTCATGAACCAGCGCCCCGACACCGCCGCGATCGAGCACGTCTTCCAGGCTTGGGACGACGCGCTGGGCGCCAAGGACCTGGATGCGTCGATGGCGCTCTACCACCCCGACGCCACGCTGGAGAGCCCCCTGGTCTGCCATCTGCTCGGCACCGACGAAGGAGTCGTGCGCGGGCACGAGGCGTTGCGGCGATTCGTCGAGCAGGTCTTTGCCCACCAGCCCCCGCAACGCCGCCGCTTCCGGACCGGCTTCCTCACCGACGGCGCCCGGGTGACCTGGGAGTATCCCCGCGAGTCTCCTGACGGCGATCAGATGGACATCGTCGAAGTCATGGAGATCCGTGACGGCCTCATCGCCCACCACCGCGTGTACTGGGGCTGGCTCGCCGTGAACATGCTCAAGAGCGGAGAGCACCCCAGCTGACCGTTTGCCGCCGGCTACGAGGCCCGGCGGGTGTCTCGTAGCCGGATCGGTGACTGGGATGGCGCGCGGTACGGGCGTTGAACACGGGCGGCTGCGATGCTGAGCTGATGGACGCTCCAGCTGCTCATGCCTTCGATAGGGCCGCCCGCCGGTTCCTCGAAGTCAGCGCCTCCGCGGCAGGCCACTATGACGCCCCCGGCCTCGGTGAGTGGTCCGTGCGCGACCTGCTGGGGCACACCAGCCGGTCGCTGTCGACGGTGGAGACCTACCTCGATGTCGCTAGCGCCGACTCCGGCCCGGTGGACCTGGCCGATGCCGTCGCGTACTACCTGGCCATCGCCGGCGCCCTGGCTGACACCGCAGCGGTGGTCCAGCGCGGACGCGCCGCCGGCGCCGCGCTCGGCGAGGACCCGATGGCCGCGCTGAGCGCGCTGGTGGTCCGGGTACCCGAGCGGGTCCGGGCCGCTCCGGCCACCGCCCTGGTGCGCACCCCGTTCGGGACGATGACCTTGGAGGGCTACCTCCCGACCCGCACCCTTGAGCTGACGGTGCACACCTGCGACTTGGCAGCCGCCCTCGGCGTCAGCGCCGATGTTCCCCAAGGTGCAGTCGCCGATGCGTTCGCCGTCATCGGTGGTCTGGCCGCAGCGCAGGGAACAGCATCCGCAGCGCTGCTGGCCTTGACCGGCCGTCTTCCCCTGCCAGCCGGTTACTCGGTCCTCTGACGCGTGACTGCACTCCCGTTGGCCCGAGTCGACCGTGTGCCGCTGATCCATCGTCTTGCGCGACTCTGATCGGGGCCCC
>JAABUM010002161.1_pt1 | contig 27170 bp, 28 predicted proteins | sample 5559161 | NCBI WGS metagenome assembly JAABUM01 (sample SAMN10711868, study PRJNA513369) | rock metagenome | isolation source: Antarctica rocks | place: Antarctica: Victoria Land, Siegfried Peak nord
CGAGGGCGGCGACCTGGCCGGCGGTCAGCGCGGTACCCGACGGTGCGACCCCGGCGTAGCGGCCGGCGCCGGCGCAGGTGACCGCGATCGCGTCCAGCGCCCCCTCCACCAGCACCGGCCGCGCACCGCCGGCGAACGCCTGCCGGGTGGGTTCGGCGCCGAGGCCGTAGAGCACGTCGCCCTTGCGGTACAGCACCGTCTGCGGGCTGTTGAGGTACTTCGGGACTTCCGGACTCTGTGCCAGCGCTCGACCGAGGAACGCCAGCACCCGCTCGCCGCTCGGGTCACGGACGGGCAGCATCAGCCGGTCGCGGAACCGGTCGACGACGCTCCCCCGGCGGGTGGTCGTGCCCACCCCGGCGGCGAGCAGCTGGTCGTCGGTGTAGCCGCAGCCACGCAGATGGTCGATCAGCGCGGTCCAGCCGGCCGGGGCGTACCCGAGCTGATATGCCGCGACTGCCTCCGCCGGGACGGCCCGCTGCCCCAGCACCTGCCGGGCACGAGCCGCCTCTGGGGAATCTTCGGCGAGCTGGCCGGCGTAAAAGGCGGTCGCGTCAGCGTGCAGCCGTACCAGCACGGCCAGGTCCGCGGCACTGACGTCGGCAGTGGCCGCGGTGGCCGCGGTGTCGGACCGCACCGGCGAGAGGGCGAGGGCGTGGGCCGCGTCGGCGTGCCCGCGGACGGCGGCGGTGCGATCGGCACCGGTCTGCACCCGGGCCGCCAGGGACGCGTCCGCGGTAGGGGCGCTCTCCGGGGCGGTGACGGCGAGCACGGTGCGGGTGGCGGTCAGCACCCGCTGCCCGGTATCGCGGACGACGGTCTCAGGTTCGCTGCCATCCACGCTGCCGGCCCAGCCGGTGACGTAGGCGAAGGTGTAGTCGTCGGTGGACAGCCCGTGCGAGGCGGTGACCAGGTAGGCGACCGACTCGGCCTCGACCTCTTTTACCCCGCGGCAGTGCGCGCTGGTGCTCTCCCCCAGGCCGGACGGGTCGTGCATCAGGACGTGGGCAGCCTCGTGGGCGAGGGTCTTTACGGCCTGGGCGGCATCGACGTCGCCGCGGACCCGCACGGTGCGGGTGGTGTAGTCCGTCCAGCCGTTCGCCGGTCCGCAGTCCCCCCGCTCGAGGGTGAAGCCGCGGCCGGCCACCAGCCCGGCCAACGAGTCCCATAGCCCGGCCGGGGCTTGTCCGGACAGCAGCTGCGGGCGCGGCCGGGTCGGCAGCGGATCGCCGGAGGTCTGGGAGAGGTCCCAGACGTAGGCGACCCGGTAGCCCGCTACCCGGCGCCGCTTCCCCTCGCTGGTGGGGCCCTCATCGCCAGGGGTGTCGTTGCCGGGGCGCGCCGCAGCAGCATCGGCGCGGGCCGGGTCGGGCTCGCCCCGGTCGGCAGCGTCGGTGCGGGCGGCCTGGTCCTGGGTGGACCGGCGGACGACCGGGGCGAGGATCTGGATGCCGCGCTCGCCTTTGTCGACCTGCCGGCCCAGGGTCTTCCACGCCTCATAGCCGGCGACGGCGGTGGACTCGGGTCGCTGGGCGTAGATCAGCAGCGTGTTGTTGAACGAGTAGCTGTGGAAGCGGTGGGCGACGTCGAGCCAGCGGCGCCAGTCCTGCCCGGTGCGCAGCGCCGCGACCTGCTCGGCGAGCCGGTCGTGCACAGCGGCGAGCTTGTCGGCGGAGGCCTGCTCGCGGCGTTCCCGCTCCGCTGGCGTGACTGGCCGCCTGTACCGGGAGGCCATCAGCGCCGCCCGGTGCCGTTGCTGCCATCGGTAGGACGGGGCCGCCCCGTGGTGCGGCCGGCATGCTGGGTGCGCTGGGCGCGTAGCAGCTCGTCGAGGAACTGTTGCTGGCGCTCCACGATCGCGGTCAGGTCATCGATCTGGTCCTGCTGGGCGGCGACGATCGCAGCCAGGTCCACCGTCGGCTGCGACGTCGGCAGCGGCCGGCTGCTCGGTCCGGTCTGCGTCATGCTGTCCCTTTCTTCTGCCGGCGCAGCGGCAGGTGCCGCCGCATGAGGGTCCGGTGCTTGCGGCCTGCGGCGTCCGAACCGGCCGTGGCCACCGGCGCGGGGGCTGCTCATCGGCCCCGCCGGGCGCCGGCCGGCTTGTGCTGGGTCGCTGAAGTCCGGGCGGCAGTGGTAACCGACCCCCGCCGTCCCGCGGCGGCGGCTCTCGCGGCGTCGACGCTGCCGGCGTTGATGGGCCGGGGGTAACCCTCAGCAGCGATCACGGCCGGGGTTCGGGTGGCGGGCCTGCGTTTGGCGATGCTGCCCACTCCGCTGGCCGTGGCTCCCGCGCCGGCGTCCGGTACGGCCCGCGCGACGGTCTGGATGCGTTGCTCGACACCCGCCGCGGCCGGGTCGCCGATGACCGCGGCCTCATCGCGGTACAGCACCAGCCCGTCGTCCGCTGCGCGGCGGGCGGTGTCGGCCTCGGCCAAGGCCGACCGGTCCGGGGCGGCCTGCCCGGTACGGGCCGGGGGCTGGTCGAAGAGCGGCGCGACACGGCGCATCGCGTCGACCGGCTCCCTGCCCTCGGCGCGCAGCCGGTCGTAGCGCTCCATCACCTCCGGGCGTAGCTCACGCAGCCGCTGTTCGGCGAGGTGGGTGGCGCTCTCGGCCTCCGGGTCTGGCCGCCAAGCCTGCGCCCGCGCCCAGACAGTCCCGGCGCCGGCGACGCCGGCCCGCTCGCGCAGCCTGGGATCCAGGATCTGCGCCCAGCCGAGACGGGCCTGGCCGTAGGCGGCGTGGCGCTCGGCGCGCAACGCGCGAGCGGCCTGTTCGTCGCCGGCAGCGCGTTCCCGGGCCCGGAGGGCGGCGACCTGGGCGAGCGCCTCGGCTGCCATCGCTGCCACGCTGACGTAGGAGGTGATCTTCGTGCTGGCGTGCGCGACCGGATCCTCGTGCTGATGCTCGCTCATCTGCGCTCTCTCCTCTGCTCAACTCGCTTCGGCAACGGGACGGGCGGTCGCGGCAGCGGCCCGGACAGCACCAGGCCGGTCACGACCGGCCCCGCACCAGCACCAGCACCAGCAGGCCCAGCGGGACTCCCGGCGAGGTCTGAGCGCACTCCCCGCGGCGGTAACGCCGAACCGCCAGCACAGCTGCGGCGAGCCCTGCCAGGATCCCGCCCAGCGCGAGGGCGACGCCGGCGGCACCAACCACGGCACCGGCGACCGGGGCGTCGGCTGGCGGGCTCACCGCAGCTCCCGGTAGCGGGAGCCAGGAGGCAGCGGCTGCCCGTCGGGTTCGTCGTCGTCCCAGTAGCCCTCCGGTGCGGGCACCGTGGGCAGCGGCTTGGTGGGTGCGTGCCGGTCGGGGGTGCACTGCGCGAACGGCCCGGTGGTGCTGGTCAGCACCGCGAGCTGGGGGTCGAGGAAGTCGCGGTGCCAGAGCGCGATGCCGCGCAGTTCATCGAGGCGGCCGCCCTCCCAGGACCGCCACAACGCCTCGAGCCGGCTGATGGCCTCGCCGTGGTCCCACCACTGCGCGCACCAGCGGACCGCCGGGTTGACCGGGCGGGCGTAGGTGGGGGCGAAGTAGTCGACGACCCACTGCTCGAGTGAGGGATAGTAAGGCTCGAACGGGGCGTCGCCCGGGCCCGGCTGCGGGTCACCCTCGGCGGGGTGCATGGCGTCGTCGACGACGTCTCGCAGTACCTGCACCTCGTGGCGCAGCGCCCGCAGCTGACCCTCCACGCTCTGACCCTCGCCGCTGTGCTTCTCCGCCGCGCCGTCCTGCTCCTCGCCCCCGCCTATGCCCTCGTTGGTGGGTTCGGTCATCAGGCTGCCCTGCCCGCGGGCTGCTCGCCGGTGCCGGTGCCGGTGCCGCTGCCGGTGGCGTGCTGGAGGGCGGCGCTGGTGATGCCGGCCTCGGCGGTGCGCCGGGCGGTGTCGATGTCGCCGGCGTGGGGCCCGGCGTACCAGGGCAGCGTGGTGACCATCGCGACCTTGGCGCCGGTCAGCCAGATGAGCGCCCGGCCTTTGGGCAGCGCGCGGATCACCGACGCGGGCAGGACGCGCTGGGAGCGCAGCGAGACCGACCGGGAGCTGCGACCATCCGAGACGCTGCTGGCTTGGACGGCGACGTCGTGGTCGCCGACCAGGCGGGACAGGTCCTCGGCGAAGCTGGCGTCGTCGATGCCCGGGCGGATTACCTTGACGGTCGCGGCGGACCACAGCGCTTTCATGCCGTTCTCGCCCCATACCCCGGCGCCTTGGGCGTAGGACTGCAGGATCGTCAGCGCGATGATCCCGCGGGAGCCCAGGTGGGAGTACAACGCCGGCAGGTCGGCGATCCGGCAGATGTTCGCGGCCTCGTCCAAAAGGACCAGCATCGGCGGGTCGAGCCGGCCGCCGGCTCGTTCAGCGCTGCCGACGCCGGCGCGCATCACCCGGTCGGTGAGGGCGGCGACCAGCGGCGCCGCGGAGCCGCCGCCGTCCTTGGACAGCAGGTACAGCGTCTGCCGCGAGGCAGGAAACGCGGCGGCGTCGAACTCGGCCAGCCCGGCGCCGGCCGGCGGCGGGGTGACCCAGGCGGTGATCTGCGGGTTGCGCAGGCACCTGGCGGCGACCCGGGCGGTGAAGTAGACACTGCCCCGGGTCTCCGGCGGGCTGCCCTGGGTGCCCTCCAAAGAGGCGGCGATGCTGCGCAGCCCGCCGGCGCGCAGCAGCTGCGCCGGGACCGGGGTCGCCTCATCCGACAGCCAGTCGTAGACGTCGATCATCGAGCCGCCGGAGGTCTTGGCCGCGAGCAGCAGCCCGGCGAGCAGCTCGGCGGCGGCGGGCCCCAGATGTCCTTGGAGCGCTCGTCATCCACGGTCAGCACGAAGTGCCCGGCCAGGCGTTCGGCCTCCTCGACGGTGTCCAGGCCGGCGAGCGGGTTCCACCACCAGCTCTGAGCAGCGTGGGCGATGCGCTGCGGGTCGAACGTCCACACCAGCTGGCCGGTCTGCTTGCCGCGCAGCTCGGCGGTCGCGGCCCAGGCGTCGGCCTTGTTGGAGGTCAGCACCACCGCACCGGGTGCGGCCAGGGTGGCCGGGACGACGTAGCTGGTGGTCTTACCGGCCCGGGGGGCCATGAACGCCAGCAGCACGTCCTCCCAGCCGGCGAAAAGGCGTGGGCCGCGGCGCCGGCCGGGGCGCAGCAGCTGTCCCAGCACCAGCCCGGCGTCGCCGGCCGGCACGTCGGTGGCCGGGATGTCGGAAAGCGAGGGCCGCAGCCGCCGGGCGGCCTCGGCCGCCGGGCGGCCGGTCAGGTGCCGCACGTCGGCTAGCGTGGCTAGCGAACGCAGCGGCTCATCCGAGCGGGGCCGGCGCAGCGCCCAGCGCAGCACCAGCACCCCGGCCGGGACCAGCACCAGTGCGGCTAGGGCGGCGGCCAAGGCCCAGACCAGCTCAGGGCGCGCCGCGGGCCAGTAGGCGCCGGGCCCGTCGCGGGCCACCCGGGCGGCGAGCAGCAGCCCGAACGGCGCCGAGCGCCAGCCGCCGCCGGCCAGCACCGAGGCCAACCCGCCGGCGACCCACAGCGCCCCGCCGGAGGCGACCAGCGCCGCCCCGGCTGCGGGCACCACCCACGCTCCAGCCGCACCCCCGGCACCCCCGCCGGCCGGCAGGGCCCGGGCCGTCACAGTCCGGCCGCCCACCGCTTGTTGGTGTTGTGCACGCGCGCGTCCCGCTCGGCGGCGGTGAGGTCGACATGCACCGGGATGCCGGGGCGCTGGCCGCACTTGAGCAGAAACTTGCCCCGCCCCGGCGGGGCGGCCTCGGCGTCCCAGCCCGGCGGGGTCGACCAGGACGTGACCTGGGCACGTTCGGCGGCGGAGAACGCCACGATCTCGGACAGTTCGGCGATCTCCCTGGCGGGCAGCCCGCCGACGATGACCAGGCCGGCGCGTTCGACGAAGCCTTTGGCCTTGTCCCGGTCCTCGGCGTTGCGCAACGCCCGCAGGTCCGCCAGCGAGTGGGAGATCATCACCTGGCCGACGCCTTCGTTGCGGTTCAACCGGGTCAGCGAGTCGACCTTGTCGACCATCCCCTCCCCCGAGCGCAGCACCCGCCACAGCTCGTCCAGGACGATGAAGAACCGGCGCTGCGGGGCCACGGCGGCATCAGCCAGGGCGTTGGCCGCCTCCACCGCGCCGAAGCCTTCGTTCCAGCAGGCGAGCAGCACCGCGGCCTGCAGTGTGGTGTCGCTGGCGCTGATCCCCGAGACGTCGACGCAGACCGCGGTCGCGTCGAGGCGGATCGCTTCGGTGCTGGGCCGGGCGAACACCGACCCCAGCGGACCGTCCAGCAGGGACAGCAGGCTGCGTTGCAGCGGGTCGACGACGCTGCGGTAGCGGGCGTCATCGCCGCGGTCCAGTGTCGGGACCCGGACCGGGTCCGGTCCTTGTTCGAGTACGGCCACCAGGTCACCGAGCAGCGGCGGGGTCTTGCGTCGGCGGTGGCGCTGCGCCAGCAGGCGCAGCGCCGCGGACAGCACGCTGCGTTCGGTGTCGCTGATCCGTGAGCCGCGGCCGAGCTCGACCAGCGCCGAGACCATGATCAGGCGCCGGCCGTGGGCTTCTTCCCGCAGCCGGGCAGCTTCATCTTTGGGCAGCTGGTCGGCGGCGAGGTCCAGGCCGCCGGCGCCCAGCACGTTCAGCGAGCCCAGCCCCCGGCCTAGGCGCATGACCTGGCCGCCGAGCGCCCGGACAGAGTCGACATAGTCGGGTTTGAGGTCACCCAGGACCAGTGGGACGACGCCGGCGCCGGCCAGTCCGATCACCTGCCGGCGGATCAGCGTCGACTTTCCCAGGGCGGGCAGCCCGAGCACGAAAGCGGACGGGTTCAGGATCAGCCGGGCTCGTTCGAACCAGCTGATCGGGTCGCAGCACACCGTGCCGCCGGTGATCAGGTTGCGGCCCAGCGGGACGCCGATTGTGGGTGACAGGCCGCCGACCGCCCACGGGAACAGGCCGCAGACCTGCACCGTGGTGGCTCGCCACTCCGGCGGGGCCTCGACGTAGGAAACCCGGCCCCGGCCGGCGCCCCGCAGCCCCCGGCTGGTCAGCCCCGGCACCGACGGCGGTGTCTCCATAGTGGGCATCTGCCGGTCTCCTCAGGTGGTGTCGCGGATCAGTGGTGTGGCGGAGCGGTGGTCGTCGCAGCCGGATGTCGTCGCGGGTCAGTTTTCGCGCAGCAGGTCGGGGACGGCGACGTGCTCCGCCAGGATCACCCCGACGCCCAGGGCGGCGGCGAAGCTGGCCGCTTGGGCGAAGTAGCAGCGCCGCAGCCGCAGCTGGCTCGCCGCACCGAGCTGGGTGACGACCTCGGCGGCGGCGCCGAGCCGGGCCGGGTCGGCGACGGTGCCGGTCACCAGCATCGACAGCCGGGTCAGCCCGGCGCCGCCGGCGACCTCACCCGAGGACTGCCGGGTCGCCTGGACCGCCAGGGAGTCGGCGGCGTGGGTCTCGCCGCGGCCGGCGCCGGCATGGCCCAGTGCGGTGCGCACGTCCGAATGGGCGATGGTGGCGGCCGACGCCGGGCTGTGCGGCCGGTAGATCAGCGTGACCCGTTTGCGGTCCACGTTCTCATCGGCGGCGAGCAGGCGTTCGAGCACCCGGGACTGCACGGCGCTGGCCGGCGGGTCGACCATCTGCCAGGTGATGGAGGCGGCGGTGTCGTGCCGCAGCGAGTCCCACGCCTCCAGCTGGCCGGCCGGGCCGGCGTTCTCCCACGTCACCCCGGGGTCGCCGCCGGCGGCGCGGACCTGCTCCACTACCGGGCCGGCCGCCGGGTCGTAGGCGACCCGGACCAGCTCGGCGATCTCGCCCGGGGTCATTGCCCGGGCGCTGCCGGCGCCGGTGGAGCGCAGCTGGTGCACCAGGCCGGGCAGGCGCTGCCCGACCAGGGTGGCCATCTGCTCGGCGGTACGCAGCCGGCCCGGGGGCGCCGAGGAGGCGGTGCGCCGGCGAAGGCCCAGACCTTCGCGTTCGCCCGCCCCGGGCCGGGTCGCGCTGAAGGTCAACGCCACCCGGGCCGACACCGCTGCCGAGCCCTTGGGGTAGGTCGCGACCGTCTCGACCAGGACCTGGCGGGACAGCTCGGGGGCGCCGTCGACGAGCAACGTGGCCACCTCGGCCGCGAGCCGGCTCCCCGGGTCCGGCGCCGTTTCGATCGTCACGGTGCACGCCACCAGGCCCGGCTCGTGCGCCAGGGCGGCCAGCCACCGGCCGTGCATCGCCACCCAGGCGTCGACGGTTTCGGTGTCGACCAGCTGCGAGCCTTCCGGGTCGCAGCGCAGCACCACCGTGTAGTGTTTGGCGGCGGGGACCGTGATCAGGCCGAACTGTTCGCCGTAGCTGTTCTGCGCGGTCAGCAGCTCCGAACGGGCCAGCAGACCCGGCAGCCGGGTTGCGCCGAACGCGACCGGCCCGGCTAGCCCGGACACGTAGACGTGCTGGCGGCGACGGCGCCCCAGTGCCCACGCCGCGTTCGCGGTGCCGACCTGCCAGCCGTTGCGGCCGGCCCTGTTGCGGTAGGCCAAAGGCGCCAGCAACACCACGACTGCCAGCCCGCCGCCAGCAGCTGCCAGCAGCCCGGCGGCGAGCTGGACGACCATGACCAGCACCAGCCCGCCCAGGGCCAGCACCGTGCCCAGAAGACCCAGGCGGGGCAGCCCCGGCGAGGTCGGCTTGCGCCAGTTGCCGTAGGTCCGCGGCTCGTCCCCGGCCACCGTCGTCATCGCACGTCTCTCCTCATCCACATGTCCCGTCCGGCTTCGTCTCGCTCGCGCCGGCTTACAGGTCGCCGCCGTCGCCGGTTGCGTTCGACGCCGCGGACCTCGCGCCGTTCACACCCGCCTGGGCGCCCTTGGCGACGCCCCGCACGACCACCGCGGCGCCGCCCGTAGCTGCCGCCGTCCCCGCCGTCGCTGCGGCGCCCGCGCTCGGGCCGGCAGCTGCCAAACCACCGCCTCCCGCCGGCGCAGCGGCTGTCGCCTCGCCGCCACCGCCACCGCCACCGCCGCCGCCGCCACCGCCACCGCCGCCGCCGCCCCGCGGTCCGGGGATTGTGGTGCCACCGCTGGCAGATCCACCGGTCGGCCCGCCGGGACTCCCGGCGGAGCCGGTCACCAGCCCGGGTTGCTGCGGGCCAGCAGACGGCGACGAGGCACGGCTGCTGCTGCGGTCCGCGGCTATCCGGGCGCCGGTCGCGAGTGCGGTGACACCCGCGGCGGCCGCGGCGCCGCCGGCCGCCCCGGAGCTGGTCGCTGCGGCGACGGCCGGGATGAGCAGGCGCAGCAGCGCCGGCAGCGCGACGATCGACAGGATCATCAAAAACAGTCCCGACAGCACGGAGGCGGCGTCCTGGCCCTTGCCGATGAGCAGGAACGCGCTCGCGTAGACTGTGGCGGCCGCCGGCTTGTAGACGATGAACGCCAACAGCCACGCCATCACCCGGGCGAACCACGCCTGCCCGGTCGCGGTCGACGTCCCCGCAGCCGACAGCGGCAACGTCCCGGCCAGCATCGTCACCACACCGATCCGGACCAGCATCAGGCCCATCTGCGCCAGCGACGCCAGGATCGCGACCAGCGCCACGATCAGCACCAGACCCGAGCCCATCCCCGGCACGCCGGTGATCGCCGCCAGCTTGGCCAGGCGTCCTCCCAGGTCCCCGTCCGCCGAGCGGTTCAGAATCCACTGCGAGTACTGGTCCCCGAAATACCCAAGGGCGTTGATCCCCGCGACGCCGGCGCCGGAGGCAACGATCAGGGTCAGCAACCCCCTCACCGCCCGCCCCGCCGGCTCCCCCGACCGGGACCAGGCCATCCGCCCCGCCGCGATCAGCAGCGACAGCACCGCCACGAACCCCGACAGCCAGTACGTCATCGACTGCAGCTGCGCGACCGGACCACTGGCCGTGGACAGCTGCGGCATCGGCAGGTCAGTCCAGAACGTCACCAGCGCCTTCGTCGCGTCCCCCAAGCCCTGCGCCAGCTTCTGCGCCGCAGCGTCAAACACGCTCCCCGCAGCCGAGCCGATCGCTCCGCCGACCGCGTCACAGCCGAGGTTGACGCCGGGCACGTCACAGAGGCCAGGCATCAGACACCACCCCACGGCACGAATCCGGAGAGGGTGTCGACCCGCTGTGCAGTCGGGCTGCTGCCGCCGTCCGGTTGAAGTTGCAGCTGCCAGTCGCCGTCAACCCAGTGCACGGTGTCGGTGCTGACTTGCAGCGTCCCGCTCGAGAAGCGGCTGACGAGCTGGATGACGGCAACATCCGGGCTGTAGGTCACGAAGCGGAAGCCGGCGAGCTGCCCAAGTCCTCCGGGGGCCACGTCCGTAGTCGTCACCTTGGCCCGGTTCGCCACGAAGGCGTCGTGTCCGGGGCCAGGCGAAACTTGGTCGCGGACGACTTGTCTCCATCCATCACCGGGGGTGAGGAAGTAGCGGTAGCCAATCTGAGCTGTTGCCAGCAAGGCACCTACCGGCGTGTGGGCGTAGCCGGCGTAGACCGGCCGGGTGATCCGGCCCGGGCCGGCGCTCGAGCTGGAGGGCAGTGCAACGCCTTGGAACAGGGTCCAGGAGACTCCGGGCGGCGCGCTGTCCGGAACGGTCTGGTCCTGCGCGGCCAGCGGTGCCGCGCTCGGGCTTGCCACGGCTGAGGCGGCCGGCGCTGGCGCGGCACCAGCGGGCGGCGCCTTGGCACCCCCCCGGGTCGAAAGGATGACGACCACGGCAGCGAGCACGATCAGCGCGACGATGGCTGCTGCGGCGACTGTCCACGCCCGGCCGGGTTGCCGCCGTCCGGGCTCGGGCTCGGTGTCGCTCGTGTGGTCGAGAGTCATGCTCAGACCAGCGTGTTGACCAGTTGGGCACCGGCAGCGCCAAGGACGCAGGCGCCCATGACCCAGCCGAGCTTGGCCAGGTGCTCGCCGCCCTCGCCGCGCCGGTGAGCCACCGCCATCGTCCCCGCGACCATCAGCACGCCGACGACGCACAAGAACGTGACACCCCAGAAGGTCCAGTTCAACACCGTGGTCAGACCGCCGGTGCCGGGCGGCTGCTCCCCCGTCGGGGTGGGAATGTTGCCGGCGCCCAGGATGACTGCGCCGCCCTGGGCGGCAAGCGACGACGCCGCCGTGGTGAGGACTGACATTGCCGGTCTACTCCTTCTCCTGGTGAGTGCCGACGCCGGTCAGCGCCTGCATGTCTATGTGCAGCTGCTGAACCGCCGGCGGTGTGGGCAGCGGCTCGCCATGGCCGGCCAGTCGCCACTCCTCCACCCACGGGACCTCCCAGACCCGGGGGTAGGCCCCGCAAACGAGGTCCAGAAACGCGGCCAGCCGTTTCGGTACTCGGCCGGGTGCGTCCGCCACCACCACGAGGCCGGCGAGCTCCACCCCTGCAGGCGCGCAGCCCGAAGCGTGCTGACGAGCGGCGTCGCGCGCCCACTCCAGCCCGTACGCCGTCCGCCGCGCGACCACAACAACCAGCCCGGACGAGGGCCAGATCCGCTGGGCGTCCTCGCCGCCAGCACCGGCCCGCTGAAGGCTGCTCACACCGGCGCCCCCGTGGGCCGCCAGCAACGACCACCCTCCGGTGGCCGGTGATGGGTTCCTGAAACGACCCGACACGGAGGCGGGTCGGACCGGCAGCCGACGTTGCAGCGTGGGTGGGCTCACCAGAGGTTGCACGACAGGCGATAGTCGCAGTTGGTCGGCGTCGCCGACGGGGGCGCGCTTCGAAACCTGCACAGCACTCCCCCTTCCGTGGGACGAGCAGCACCGCCGGGACAGGTGCCGCTGTTTCGGGCGGCACCACCGACCGAGAGCAGCAAGGTGCTGCTTGTCGATCAACTGGCTTAGCGGCAGAGTCCACATCAATCCACAAGAGTGGACGGTGCTGCACGCTAGGCACCTTGGAGGGGAGTGTCAACTCATGTCGAGAGCGCGTCGCTCAGGTCTTATCTCAGTGGAGCACCGGTTGCCGGAGCCAGCGGCGTGAGCAACGCACCAGACACGCCCCCTCGCACCCTCGCGGAGCGGGTCGACCACCTGTTCCGCACCGTGCACCCACGAGGACGCGGTGAGCACTCGTTCGAGGAGGTGGCGACCGCGATACGCGAACGAGGCGGCCCTACCGTGTCGGCGAGCTACCTGTGGATGCTGCGCAAGGGGCTGCGGGACAACCCGACCAAGAAGCACCTCGAGGCCCTTTCGGACTATTTCGGGGTGCCCCCCGCGTACTTCTTCGACGACGAGCAGGCCCGGCGCATCGACGCTCAGCTCGAGCTGCTGGCTGCCGTCCGAGACAGCGGCGTGGAGAGTCTGGCGCTGCGTGCCGCCGGCCTGTCACCAGCCGGGCTGGGCGCAGCCGGCGACGTCATCGACGTCATTCGCCGCGCCGAAGGGCTGCAGGCCGCCACTGGCACCTCGGTCGACGACGCTGCGCCGAAGGCGTCCGGCGCCGTACCCAAGGAGGAGAATTGAACCCGTCCCGCAACGCCCGCAGGACGGCCGAGACGCACATCGCCCGGCTGGGACGCGCACCCATCCCAGACCTGCCCACACTGGGCGACCGGTTGTCCCACCTACGCGGCCGCCCGCTGCAGTTGCTTCCGCTGCGGCCACAGGCCGAAGTGACCGGCGTGTGGGTCGCGCTGCCCACCACCGACGTCATCGGCTACCGCCAAGAGACCAGTTCCCCGCACCAGCAGCGCATTGTGTGCCACGAAGTCGGTCACATGCTCGCCGGCCACGACCCAGCCCCGGTCTCTGCCGCCGACTGCGCCCAGCTGCTCGTCGCCGACTTCCCCGGTGACCTGATCCCCGACCTGCTCGCCGGCGCAGTAATCCGCATGCTGGCCCGCGGCGGCTACGGCAGCGCCGTCGAAGACGAGGCCGAGCTGATCGCGGGGCTACTGTGCCAACGCTTCCAACGACCCCGCGTCGATCGACGCACCCGCGACCTGGGAGTCGCCGCGGTGCTGAACCGGCTGGAGTTGGCCATGGACGGCGACGACGAATGACCGCCGCGCTGGCCACCTTCCCGGTGCTCGTCGGCTGGGCCGCGGTGCTGTGCCGGCTGCCGACCGCGCTGCGGCGCTGGCACGAGCCGCTGGTCCGGTTCTTTTTTCTCGGCCTGCTCGGACTGTCCCTAGCACTGACCTTGGACCATCCGAGCTCCTACCGCTGGGTCGACCGGCTCTGCCACCTACCCAACGCCGCTAACCTGCTCACCTACGGCACCGGCCTGTCGGCCGGCTGGTGCGCGCACGCCTTCCTCCTGCACTCCGGCCACTCGGCCGCCACAGCGCGCCGCCTCACCCGCCGGTCTCGCTACATCCTGCTCGCCATGCTGACTGTCATGATCGGCTGCTATGTCGCCGGTCCTGCCCACCAGACGGAGAACCCCAACTTCGGAACTAGCTACGACCCTGGTCCGGCCGCTGCCGGCTACTGGCTGGCGGCACTGACCTACGTCACGTTCATGCTCAGCCAGGTAGCGCAATACTGCTGGCGATTCGCTCGGGTGGCCGATCGGCTCCAGCTCCGGCTGGGGCTGCAGGCAGTAGCTGTCGGCGCTGCAATGAACCTCCTGCACTTCATCTATCAATACGGTCCCTACCTGCTCGTTCCCGCGCTGCACTCGGGCCGTTGGCAGCTGATTGGGTACTCCGTATCCGAAGCACTGAACTGGGTCGCGCTGCTGGGGACCGGTCTCATGATGGCCGGGGCCGTCCTGCCGGCCTGGAGCCGATACCTGCGCCTTGATCAGGCCCGCCGTTGGCTTGGCCGGCACCGTCGCCACCGGCAGCTGCGTCCGCTGTGGGCCGACCTGACCGGCCGTGCGCCGAGCAGCGGCGCCCGGCCCGGGCTGGCCGGTGGGAGTGTCGGTGACCTTGCCTTACGGCAGCTCGAGTTGCGGGCCGGCAGCCGCGTCAGTGACATCCGTGATGCGCTAGTCGCGCTACGCCCGTATGCCAGCCCGGCGTCGGTCGCCACTGCCCGGCGGCAGGGCCAGGCTCGGGGTCTGTGCGGTCTTGAGCTTGCTGCCGCCGTCGATGGCGCCGCCGTACGATCTGCGTTGCAGGCCCTGCATGGCGGCGCATCCCCGGCCGGCGCCACCGCTGACTTCGGAACCGACGGCGGCGAGGACCTCGACAGCGAGCTCGACTACCTCTTCCTGGTCGCGCGCCACTACACCGCGGCCGACTGACCCACCGACTGTTCCACGGGTAGTACCACCCGCGACGGCCGCGGTGGGTCATGGAACAGGCTTCGCTCGTCGGCCGCCATCTCGGTCGCGTCCGCCAGCGTTCCGCCGACGCCCAGGTTGCGGGCGAACCGGGGGTGCGCCCCGCTGGAGACCTGCAACCGCAGTCGGTGACCCAAACGGAACCGGTAGGCGGTTGGTCCCAGGTCGACGACTACCAGCAGCGTGCCGTCTGCGTGAGCACTGGGCCGGCCGGGCTCGAGACGGCAGATGCCGTCGATGACGTTCCATGACCGCCCGGCCGGGTCGACGTCGCACAGCCGTGCGAACACGTCCGAATGCGCCCGGCTGGAGCGCACATACAGCTCCGCGGTCACGTCGCCGCCGACCTGCAGGTCCTGGGTCAGCACCTCGCTGGTGTAGGTTAAGACGTCCGGCCGTGACTCCAGCCCCCGGTTGTCCCGGACTCCGGCGTCGTCCCAGAGCGTCGGGCCGCCCACCGATGGTGTCGGTGCCGCCGGGTCATAGACGTAGCGGTCCGGCGCGCTCGTCACGGGCTCAGCCCGAGCGAGCCCTCCCTGGGGTTGCAGGTGCCAAAGCTGCGGCCAGGAGCCGGGCGGTGGCCAGGTCGGCAGATCGCGCCAGGTCCCGGCGCCACCGACGTACACCCGAACCGGCGACTCCCGGAAGTGTCCCGCTCCCCCGGCAAACACCGACTGCAGGAAGGCCAAGGACTCTCGGAGCAACAACGCCCAGGCCTCAGCCACGCCCAGGTGGGTCCACGGCCCCACCGTGAGCGCGGTCGGCACGCTACGGCGAGTCAGCAGCTGGTACTGCTCGATGGTCTGACGGAGAAACAGGTCCTGCCAGCCGCCGAGCAACAACACCGGAACGTCTACCTGTGCTAGCGCCTCGGTGGCGTCACGTGCCTGCCAGAACGGGTCGGCCGGGGGGTGGTCGAGCCACTCGCGGAAGAAGGCGACGTCGCGCCCGAACGTTTGCCGGCCGGCCTCGGCCAGCGGCAGCTCCCGCAACGCCGGCCGCAAGGTGGTGTCCCGGCCCGGGCGGAAGGCGTCAACCAGGCTGCGGACCACACCGTCGGCGAGCGGAGGGCCGACCACGTCGCGGGTCCAGCCGGCCGACAGCTCGAGGGCGAAGGCGCCGCCTTGATAGCACACGTCGCGCCACTCGTGCGGGGCAATCTGCACGACCATCGCCTTGAGCTCCGGCGGCGGAGCGCAGGCCAGAGCCCAAGCGGCGTAGCCCATGTAACTGGCGCCGATCGTCACCAACTCGCCGGAGAACCACGGCTGCTGCCGGAGCCAGGCCACTGTGGCCTGCCCGTCGGCGGCTTCCTGGCTCATCGGCTCCAGCTGGCCGCCGGAGCCGTAGCTGCCCCGGGTGCTTTGCACCAGCACCTGGAACCCGCGCTCGGCGTAGAGCCGGCCGTACTGCATCCCCACCAGCCCCCGCCGCCCGTAGGGCGAACGCACCAGCAACGTCGGGTACGGGGCGGCCGGCGCCGGCTGGTACAGGTCAGCCAGCAGCTCCACCCCCCCGCTGACCGGTACCCGGAGGTCGCGGTGGACGGTGCCTCTGCGGGTGGTCCGCGGCGGCAGTTGGCCGATCAAACCTGCTGCGCTGGTCAGGACGCTCACTGAAGTCTGTCTACCAGCAGCGAAGACGGCCGTGCCGAAGGTATCTACTAGTAAGGAAACAGAGAGCAGCACTAGCCACACCAGTTGACAGCTAGCGGCTGGTTGACAAGGCTGCGAGCGTGCAAGCAGAAACACATCGCCCATGAGCATCCTGCGATGGGTGGTCGCCCCCGCCGCCTTGCTCACTCTCGCGTTCGTCCTGCTCGTCTTGGTCATCGTCGGCGGAGGTGCAGCGCAACAGGCGCAGGCGAGCTGCAACGTCACGATCGGCGCCGGTGGAACCGTCCCCGTCGAGGCCGGCCAGACGGCGTATGTCCGCACGATCATCGGCGTCGGCAAGGCGCGGGGGGCCTCCCCGAAGGGCTGGATCGTCGCGCTGGCGGTGGCTCTGCAGGAGTCCGGGCTGCGCAATCTGTCAAACCCGGCTTATCCGGAGAGCGGGTCGATGACCAAGGACGGCTCCGGCAGCGACCACGACTCGCTCGGACTGTTTCAGCAGCGTCCGCAGTCCGGGTGGGGCACGGTCGCACAGCTGATGGACCCCACGTATGCGGCAACCGCGTTCTTCGGCGGCCCCGACGTTCCGCCGGCCAACCCCGGTCTGCTCGACGTCCTCGGGTGGCAGTCCCTGCCGGTCACCGTCGCCGCGCAGCAGGTACAAGTCAGCGCCTATCCCGACGCCTACGCCAAATGGGAGGGCGAGGCCACCCAGCTGGCGGCTGCCAACGCCGACGCGCCCCCCGTCGCCGTGCTCAACCCACCTCCGGGCAGTTCAGCCGGGAGCAGCGCCGGCTACACCGGCGCCGACGGGCTCTGCGGCCCAGGCGGCGTGCTCCCGCCCGGCGGTGCGACTGGCAACGCTGCCGCTGTCATCGCCCAGGCCCAGCATTGGATCGGCACGCCGTACTCGTGGGGCGGAGGAAGTCTCGACGGACCGAGCGAGGGCTTCGCCGACGGTGCGGGCATCGTCGGGTTCGACTGCAGCTCCTACACCCGCTACGCCCTGTTCCACGGCGCGGGCATCACCCTGCCCCGCACCGCCGCCGAGCAGTACGCCGCCACCGCCGGCCGAACCGTGGAAGCCCGCAGCCCGGACCTGGCCCGGCTGCAGCCGGGTGACCTGCTGTTCTGGGGCTCCTCGGCCGGGTCGATCCACCACGTCGCGCTGTACGTCGGAGCCGGTCGGATGCTGGAGGAGGCGCACCCCGGCACGGTCGCCCGACTGATCGGCGTCTACGGCGGCGACTTCTACGCCGCAACCCGGCCGCTTGCCGCAGTACCGGTGTCGCTGTGACCCGCTCCGCAGCGGGCGCCCTTCCCGCCGCCGTCACTAGCCCCTCGAGGAGGTCAGTCATGGGCAAGGCGCCGCTGCCCACCTTGGCCGCGCTCACTGCCGGCGTTTGTGCCTTCATGCTGGCCGCCGGGTGTGGCAGCAGTTCCACGGCGGCCACAGCTGGCGCTCCCTCCCCCGGGCTCGTTTCATCCAGCTCGTCAGCTCGCCCGTCTCTTGGCTCAGCTGCATCCGCGCGGACGCCCCTTGCTGCCGTGCCGACCGCGGCCCCGGTCGAGCTCGACATCGAGGCCGTCGCCACCGGCTACCTCACCGCTCGGGAGAACGCGATCTCCTACCGTCATCCCAGCGCCCGCGACTGGCTGGCCGAGGTTCAGCCGGTGATGACCCCGGCTGGCTGGCAGCGGTTGTCCGCCTCGGTGGGCGACAGCGGCGGCTTCCCCGCCGCTACTGCCCGTCAGCACCAGTGGTCGGTGCGTGTCACCGTCAGGTGCCGGCACAACCCCGACGCAGGCTTGGCGACCAACAGCCAGGCGTCGCTCATCTGCGCGGTCACTGACAGCACTGTCGACACCAGTGGCTTGCCGGTCCCTGCCAAGGACCTGCCGGGCATCTGGCCCTACAACGGATCCCAGCCGCCGGCTCTCCTCGCGATGCGCGAGGTCGACGGGCGATGGCTCATCGACACCGACGAGACAGGCCGAGCCGGATGAACCGCTGCGTCGGCGCATGGCAACACGTTGGAATCACGCAGTGCTATTGATCGCGACACGCCGGGCGGGGGTGCGCTATATCTGCTACTGCTTCTGTCACAGTCCGGCCATGGCGAGACGTCCTCGGGGCCAAGGCGGCAGGCCGAACAAAGGCAACCGCGAGTTGTTCTCGACTCGGCTCCCCATGGAGCTCGCCGCACTACTACGCGATGACGCAGAACGTCGAGATCTGACGCTAAGCGATCACATCGGCAACCTGATCGCCGCAACATATGGGCAACCGCCGATCGCGGAGAAGACAGGAATCGCTCAGATGAAGCTGACCGCCTAGCGGCCGGCTGACGGGCCACGCCAGCTGGCTGGCCCGGGACACAACGAAGCCCCACACCCCAAGTCGTTTGGCCGCGTCTATGGGTGCAGGGCTTCGTCGAGTACTCCAGGAGGAACCATACCCCCCGCCGACTGGCGGGTCACGCATGTTCGGAGCCAACGGGCTTTGGCGTGTCGCGACCTGCAGCTGAGTCCTGCGCGTAGCCGGCGCCGCCTGAGGCGGTGACCGGCCCGGCGGCCGCTTGCGGCCGCCCGCTGTCTCGCTCCGGCGCGTGGGAGCTGACCCGCGCGGTCAGCCCGCGCCCGCTGGTGCGGGTGGCCGACGTCGATGCCTACGGCAAGGCGGTAAACACCTACACCCGCCGCGCCCGGACCGCCGGGGGCCGGCCGGACGCGCCGTGGGCGTTGTACCTGACCGACCAGACCGGCGCGTTCCGGCTGCTGGCGTTCGACTTCGACGCCGCCAAGGGCGACCCGGCCGCCGACGCCGCGACCTTCTGCGGCTGGCTCGAGCACGCCGGGCTCCCTCACCTGCTTACCCGCTCGGGGCCGTCCGGCGGCCGGCACGTCTGGCTCGCCCTCGCCGACGCCGTCCCTGCCGGGGTGGTGGACATCCTGGCCCGGCTCGTCCGGGCCCGGCTGCCGAGTTTGGATATCGCCCCGTTGTCCAACCCGGTCACCGGCTGCGTCCGGCCGCCGGGGGCGCCGCACCGGGCCGGCGGCAGTTCGACGGTTCTGGCCGGGGACCTGAGCGCGCTTACTGCCCCGACGGTGGCCGCCGCCGACGTGGCCCGCCTGGTGGACACTCTGGCCGCGGGTCACCGCCCCGAGCCGCTCGCCCCGTCCGCCCCGGGGGACCCGGCTGCTGCGCTACCAGTCGACCGGGCGGGGCGGCTCTACCTGCCGGGGGTCCGCCGGCAGCTGCCCGCGGGCAGCGTCCAGGCCCTGCAGGTGGACGCCGCCGCTGTGGACGCCAACCGGGTGCTGTGCCGGGTGCTGGACGGCGCGGCAGCGGCGCGGTGGCGCTGCGCTGACATTGCTGTCCTGGTGGCCCACTCCCCCGGCTTGGAACACGTCCGTTCGCAGGGCCAGGGCCCGGGTGTGCCACGCCGGGTCCGCAGCCCGGGCGAGTCGAGGGCGGTGCTGGCCCGCCAGTGGGACCGGGCGGTGCGCTGGGTCGCCGCCCATCCCCGCGCCAGCAACCTCGACGATCCGACGTTCGAGCCCCGCGCCGCCGCCCTCGCCGCCGCGGTCGAGGCGACCCAGACCCGCGCCGACGCTACGGCGGGCAGGTGGGCCGGCCCGGGTGGGCCGGCGGACCGCAGGGTGCTGGACGCGTTGTGCGTGCTGTCCCTGCACGCGATGAGCGCCGTGGTGGAGGCCGACATCCGCCGCCTAGGGCTGATCTGCGGCATCGGCCGGGAAACGGCCCGCACCGCCCTGCTGCGGCTGGCCAGGGACGGCTGGGTCACCCGGCACGCCCCGGCTGACGGTCCCCGCGCCGCCTCGTGGATCTTGAACGAGGCGTTGTCCACAGTCGCAGACCTACCAAGTCGGTCACAAGCGGCCCCGCGCCCCCCTGGCGCCGGCAGCGCCGAACGAACCCGGTGGCTCACGTCGCTGCGCGCCCGGCTGCGCGCCGCAGCCCACGACGCGTTCACCCCGGCCGGCGGACTGGGTCATGCCACCGGTCAGCTCTACGCCACCCTCACCGGCCAGCCTGTTTCGACTAGCCGGCTTGCGCACCAACTAGGCACTTCTCTCGGGGACACGGGTATTCGACTCGGAGCACTTCGAGCCGCACGCCTGGCTAGACGTACGTCAAAAGGGTGGTCTGTGGTTCGAGCCGACCGGCGTGACGTGGCCGCTCTCCGGCTCGGGGTCGCCGGCCGGCTCGCTGACCGGGCCCGGCGCTACGCCCTGGAACGTGAGGCGTTCGCCTGGTGGACCGACGAGCTCACCTGGATGCACGCCCCCCGCCGCAGCGCGGCCAGCCGGCGTCCCGGGTGGGGGCAGCTGGTCGCGCTGGACCCGGCCGGCACTCCCCCGGCTTGGCCGGCGCACCCCCGCCGCGGTGATGGTCGCGCTGACTTCGCCGCTGTCCGTCGTGCGCTGCTCGCCGGCCGGGCCAACGTCTCCGAGACTGCGGCGCACACCAGCAAGACCCGTCGGTACCCGACCGGGCGGCAGGCCGCAGCCTGACCGGGCCGGCTCGGCCCGGTCAGCGCAGCCTCGCCGCCGGTGGTTCGGGAGCAACAGCCCGGCTTGTTCACCGGGCAGGACGCCCACGGCAGGTACGTCACTGTCGCCGTCGGCCGACCCTGTTCTACACCGACGACACTGACACCATCACCGCCCACGTCGCCGGCTGGCGCCACGCCCACACCTGCGCCCGCCGAGTCTTCCTTGACCACGACCGCGCTCCCCTCCCCCACCTCGAAGCAGGCGGTGTCGGCAGCGTCGGCGCCGCCGTGTTGCACGTCGCCGGCCAGATCCGGCCCGTCGTCACCGACGGCCGCCCACCCGCAGCAGCTGCCCCGTTCGTCGCCGTCCGCCACCGGGCAGGTTCAGTACCGTCTGCCTGGACGCCTCCGCTGGGTCCACGCGGCACGTGCCCGGCCCCGGCAACCTCACCCACGCAGCCCTCCATCGCCCACTCTGAACGCGGATAGGTTCTGTCGGCGCTCAGTCAGTCGGGTTGTCCACAGCACGGGGGGCCGGCGGCGTCACCCTGGACAGCCACCACGCCTGTCCGCCCGGGTTTGGAGCTCGTCCTGATCGCTTACAGGATGTGTCACGACGACCCCGACTGGCCCGAGGGCTTCGAGCGCACCCTGTGCAGCCACCAAGACCTAGACGAGGCGATCGAGACGCTGCACGCCGCCGGCGCCGACAACACCCGTCAGCTCTCGGAACGCGGAGACCGTGGCGGCCGTGGCGCCGCGCTCGCCTTGGCCGTCCTCGGCCCCGCCGGCGCCACCGTCATGTGCGTCCGAGCCGGCCTTCCGGAACCAGCTGCTACCGATTCATCGACCCCGACATCCTCCGGCCAGACAGCGACCAGCCGGTCTGACCCCCTCCCCCGGCCCTGTCAGGCTTGCTGCCCCGGCGGCGCACTGCTGCGGCTCGAGAATTCGGAGTAGCTGAATTTGTTTGAGTTCGCGTCGTCTACGAAGGGAGGAACACTTGCGTCGGCCAGCCCCCGGAGCCGCAGCTACTCCCCCTTGCGACGCATCTCATCCCGAACAGACTGACCGCCCGGTTAGCGTGGTCGGCCGGAAGGCGGCCGACCCGCCCGACCAAACCGCCAAACCCTTGGAGGGAGCGCTCATGTCACCCGGCCAAACGCCACCTGCCCCGCCGCGGATTCGACCTGTGTACGCGAGGTGCTGCGGTCAGGGACTGAGTGGGTGCGGGACTTCGGGACTGCGAAGCCTCTGGACAAGCGAACTGTCGGACTATCGGGCTTTCGGACTACCGGACTCAGCGAGGCCGGCTTCTCGGGAGCCGCGGAACAGAGTCGGTAGCTCTTGTGCTAGTGGATGGACTACCGAACCTAGGACTGCCGGACCCTAGAAGGTCGGTCTCTCGGAAGTCACGGACTCACAACTCCCAGACCGCGCCACATCGAAGACTGTCCGTCTTCTGCCTATCGCGCCCCGCCGAACTCCGGGAGTTAGGCCTCTCGGCGGTGACAGAACCCCGGACTCCGTAAGTCTCGTACCTCAAGACTGTCGTGTCTCCGATCCGCCGGACTACCGAACCCCGGGACTTCGGTTGTCCGAAAGTCAAAGAGTCCCGAAGTTGCGAAGTCCAGTCCCGTTGGCCCGACGGGACTGTTGAGCTAACTGACGGCACTAGCGGCGCAAGGCGTGCGGCTCGCGGCGCGCCTACGTGACAGACCCTGGCAGTTCGAGGTTCCCTGCTTCTCGAGGTGCCGGACTTACAGAGTCTGGCCCGACTTGGGAGAGCAGATGCGGATCGTTGCAGTCGCTGGCCAGAAGGGCGGCGTGGGGAAGACGACGACCGCGATGTCGCTAGCTGCCGTTACGGCAGAGGCCAGCCGAGTTTTGCTGATCGACGTTGACCCGCAGGGTTCCGCCACGTGGTGGGCCGAACGAGCGGGGGATCGGTTGCCTTTTGACTTCACGAGTGATACGGACCCAGCGCATCTGTCGCGGCTACGAGACCTGGCCGAGTACGACGTGGTACTTGTCGACACGCCAGGATCCCTTGAGGGCCACGACGTCCTAACGGCGGTCCTAACCGCTAGCGACTTCGTCATCCTGCCAACGGAGCCGGCCGCGCTCGCCGTCATGCCGCTGTTGCGCAGCGTCCGTGATGTCGTGGATCCGCATGGCGTTCCTTACCGAGTGCTGCTGAACCTTGTCGATCCCCGCAGTGGCACTGAAGTGATCGAGGCGCGACAGTTGCTCGACGCGGCCGGGGTACCGACCTTCAGCACAGCTGTGCGCGAGTACAAAGCGCATAAGCGGGCGCCGCTTGAGGGCCTCGTCGTCACGCAGTACGCCAACCGGGACCGCTACGCGGGAAAGGCTGTCGATGATTACCGCAAGGTCGCACTTGAGCTGTTTGCAGAATGGAGCGGCAGCGCACGCCGGCCCGTAACTCTCGCCGGAGGCCGCTGATGGCTAGGACCAGTCTCGCCGAGTTGCTTCCTCCCGACCAGCCGGGGGAGCGCGCCCGAGTCGCAATAGATGTTGAGGACGCAGCGACCGCAAGCCGCGTAACCTCCCCTGTCTCGCAGATAGCGCCGAAGGCGGGGGAGAACCAGCGACTGGCTGAACCGGAGTCGGGGCCGCGGTACTTGCAGATGGAGCGCAAGGAGGCGCGTATTCGGCTCGATCAAGCGGATGCTCTGGCTCAGTTGACGCGTCGACTCAACCGTGCCCGTGGCGGTGGGGGAGAGCGCATCACGGACAACACGCTCATACGCATTGCGGTGGACGTCCTGTTGGCCCGCTCGGACCGTCTGGTTGGCGCAACTGAGGACGAACTCCGGGAGTCCCTTTCTCCCTGAGTCTGTAAGTCGCTGGATCTCGGACTGAGCGCTCTAGCGCCGCTCGATCGTCAGCCGGAGCGCACATGGTCGAGGAGTTGCGTCCGCTGGGGACTCCGAGGCCGGTACTGGCGTGCCAACCCGGGCCGGCGGTGTAGGCGCGCCGTTGCTGCCGGTGGTGATCTCTTGGAACCCCGGTGCGGCGGCGCCCGCGGCAGCTTTGGCGTGATTGATGGCTGGAGTAGCCCGAGGTGGCGTCTAGTGCTTGGGTGAGGCAGCACACCAGACCGGCCGACAGCGCTGGTACCGCCGATGGCCCTCGCCGTGCCGCCCACCGGAACCGGAAGCCGGTCGCGGGGTCGGCGCCGCCGTCGACGCCGGTAGCGGCCCGCCCAGTTCCGTCTTTCCAGGCGATCTCGGCGGTGGGTGCCGGCGGCGTTGAGCCGCAGGCTGGTGCCGTCGCAGCCCTGGGCGTGGGTAGCCTGAAGACGGGGAAGTCGACGTGGGCTGCGCCGTCGGTTTCCGCGTCGCTGCGGCCGTTGTCACCCGCAGCCGAGCTGACTCCCGTAACGGCACCCGGACAAAGACGGTGCTGACCGAGTCGGCCGCTGATGCTGGCCGCGCGGCCCCAGCGTGCCCGGACTAACGAAGCGAGGAACCATTCCCCCTACCAGGGCTAGCCGGCGGCCGCGGCTTTGAGCTTGCTTCCGGCGGTGACCTTCACGGTCTTGGTCGCCGCGATCTGAATCGTTTCGCCGGTGGCGGGGTTACGACCCTCACGGGCGGCACGGGCGCCTTGTTCGAAGGTGAGAAAGCCCGGCAGGCTCAGCTTGTCCTGGCCGTCGGCTACCACGTCGAACACGACTTCTTGGAAGGCTGCGAGCACCTTGTCGGTGTCGGCCTCAGCAACCCGGGCTTTGCCCGCCACAGCGGCGATGAGCTCCTTGCGGTTCACGTTCTGCTCCTAACTGCTGCCCCAGGCTTAGGACAGCGCCTTGCCACGGTAGGACGACACAAGCGACCCGGCGCCCAGACGCACCGCCACCCGCGCCCGCGTACGGCCACCCACACGATCGGCGGTACCGCGCGGCGGGGGGTTGCAGCTGGTGGGCGCCATGGTCGCTTGTGGTGGGGGAGGGGCGGTTGCCGCGCCCGGGGCTGCGCGTTGCCGGGGTTGGTTCAACTGGTGTCGGGGTCGGGGAACAATGCGAGCTGGTGGCGCCAGGGTTCGCCGGCGGTGATGGCGGCGGTAAGCCGGTCGGGGTGGTGGCCGCCGGTCAGGGCGGCGCGGATGGCCCGGGCCCGCCCAGCCGGCCCGCGGATGTCGGCCCGGCCGTGGTGGTGCGGGCCGCCGGCGCGTCCGCGGCGGGCCATGTCACCCATGTTGAGCCGGTGGCTGCCCGGCAGCAGGTGCGCCAGGCGAACGCGGCTGGTCTCATCACAACTGTGCCGTAGCCGCACCCCGGCCGGTAGCGGTCCGACGTCTTGTTCCCACAGCCAGCGGTGGGCGCTCATCACCTGGCCGGTGCCGGCGGCGAACCGGCCGTAGCCGTCGTCTGCGATCGCGCCGGACCCACCACAGGCAGGTCGGGGACCACACCACCTTGCGGTCGAACCGCCAACGGTCCACCACCGCCGCCCGCATCCGCCCGTCCTACCACCTGGCGGTGGAGTGGCAGTAGCGCCACTAGCCGGAGCGCAGTTTGTCGAGGAGTTGCTGGCCGTCGGGGACGCCGAGGCCGGTGCAGGGCAGGTCGATGTCGTCATCGCCCGCTGGGACCGCGGCCCCGAACTGCTGGTCAGCACCAAAGCGCAGCTGTCCAGCTTTAGCAAGAACCTGCCCAACCGGTTCGAGGAGGCCTACGGCGACGCCGGCAACCTGCGCGGTCGCTACCCACTCGCCGCTGTCGGCTACTTCTTCGTCCAACGCGCCACCATTCACCACCGCCGAACCCGACGCGTTCGAGCGCAGCGTCGACATGATCCGCAAGTTGCGCGACACCGGCGACGCCAACGGCTACACCGCCACTGCCCTGCTGCTCGTCGACTGGGACACGGGCAGCGGCGCGCCTGTGGTGACTGCTCAGCCCGACCCGGTCCCGGACGACGTACAGCCCGCGCAGTTCTTCACCAGACTGATCGACCGAATCCTGACCGTCACCCCGGTGGAATACCACGTTGCCGTTCGCGAGCGGCGCGAACACCGCGATATCCCGGTCACGCAAGCAGATAGCGGCGGCGAGCCGCCGGGCGCCCCGCTGTAGCGCCGGCACGACGCTCACCCCTGTGGCTATCATCTTCAGCTGCGACGTGCGCCCAGACCGGGCAGGTGCTCATGGCCCAGCTGCGGGGCGGCTCCGCCGGCGCTGCCCGGGGCGCGAAAAGCTGGCTTACGACGTCGTCGCGGCTGTGGTTAGTCGGCGGGTCCTTCGCTGTCCGGCCTCCATTTGCCGTCTCCGCTGGTGGCTCTTCGGCCAAGGTCGGCAGCATATGGGGGCACCCAGAGCAGTCCTGACGGCGCCGGCGGCTTCCACAGGGCGGAGGGCGGTGGTACCCACAGCGCGCTGGCGGCTCGAGGCGAAGGCAAGGACAGGAACTGGGTAGCCACCCGCTCGAAGTTCGCGCGTTGGCCGTCTCTGAGTCGGTCCCGCTGTGCGGCTATGAGCCGACGAGTGGCCCGACTTTGAAAGCGACCCGCAAGCCACGCGAGATTGCGACGACAGGACGGTGGAAGGCGTGGGGCTTGCGCCAGCCCTGAAGGTTTCACGGACTCGAGCGCGGAAGGCTCACCCCTGCTGACCGGATCAAAACCTCGGAATGGATCAGTTGGCGCTCGAGCCGGAGTGCCGTCCACCGGCTTCCTCCCGCGCGGCGGCTGAGTCGCCGCATCAGCCAGCGGTTGATGACACCAGATCCGACACTTGCCTTGTACCTGGCGGCCGCAAGGAAGTAGATCTCTTGCAAGTCACCGCGCCGGGCGGCTTCCGCCCAGAGCAAATGGGTCAGCGCAAGCATTCGTTCGGCTCTACCAGGTGAGCCGCTGTGGAAGATCCACCCATCCAAGTCAGGCGACTCGCCCAGCTGGCTGGGGCGCAGGCCGACGAGCACTCGACAGGTCAGCGTGTAAGCGACGACGTCGTGGCCGACTATCCCATATGCCAAGTTCGGGCTGATCTTTCCCTGTAACACGAGGTCAGCAATCTGGACCAGAAAGACCACGACGCGGCGCACGGCCTGCTCGAACTCGTGTGACGCTTCCCGCGCCTGAGTAAAGTTCTTCCATTCCTTGTCCCCTCGGAACGAACCGGACAAGGGCCGGGTCGCCGCCGCCAATGCAATCAGCTGCCGTAGCCGCTCCCGCTGCCCACTGTCGGAGGAGGCCGCGTAGTAACCGTCAGGGCCCTGCCCGACGAGCAGCGCCGTATACCAGTCGTCCTTCAACTCGTGCCATTCACCACGGAGATCGCGCAGCAGCAGGATCTCGTTGCGGCGGTTCTGCGCGCGCGCGAAAACCAGACCCACTAGGGCGACGAGCACAGTCGCAGTGCCCACCGCTATCGTCGCCCAACTTGGTCCGGCCAGACTAGAAGCGGTGCCAGCCGCCACGTGCGACATCGGTCATCTCCGCAAGAGTGGGTCGGCCCCCGCAGCTGCGACGCCCAATAGCAATAGTGATGCAAGCCGGAGTCCCCGGGGCAACTGAGGGCCGGAAGCACGGGCAGACGGCGCCAGCCCCCTGCCGGACAGACCGCCCGGGGATCAGGCGTAGACGGAGTTGTGTGCGCGACGTGGCATACCGCGGCCGTGCCCGTGCCCGTATACGACCGTTTGTGGGCTCTTCGTCATGAAGCGTGGTGGGCGTGATCGACACGTAGTTCGAGCCTGGGCCTGAGAAGGGGCCTGGGGCCTCAGGATCCGTGGTGTCTAGGACACGGAACAGGGAGGCCCCAGGTGGAGGA
>JAABUM010002163.1_pt1 | contig 27085 bp, 25 predicted proteins | sample 5559161 | NCBI WGS metagenome assembly JAABUM01 (sample SAMN10711868, study PRJNA513369) | rock metagenome | isolation source: Antarctica rocks | place: Antarctica: Victoria Land, Siegfried Peak nord
CTGCACCGCGTCCGCCAGCTGTGGTACCGTGGTCATCAGGAAGCTCCTTTCGCCTGACAAGGTCATCTGCATCCTTATCGTGCCAAAGGAGCCCTCCTGCGCGCTTCTTAGGTTGATGCGTATGGGTGTATGCTGAGAGGGAGCCCCCTTGTAGTGGGGCACGTCATCAGCACTGAGAAGGGGCACACATGGCACAGGGCACGATCAAGACTATGACCGACAAGGGGTTTGGCTTCATCACGGGAGCAGACGGCGTTGATATCTTCTTTCATCGCTCCGCGGTGGAGAACCCCACCTTTGACGCTCTGCACGTCGGGGATCAGGTCACCTATACCGCCGGAGCGGATGATCGCGGCAAAGGGCCGCGTGCGGAGCATGTGAACCGCGTCACCTAGTAAGGAACAGGGCTGCGTCCAGCGGAGTGGACGCAGCCCTGTTGTGCTTAGCAGACGCCGGAGGGGTCGCCCGCGGTGCTCTCTAGTGGCCCGGCGGCCCGCGACCTCGGGCCGCCGGGCGCTGCCTCCCGCTTACTGGATGGTCAGCGCCTGCGCACCGCTGGCTTTTTGTGAGCCGAAGGAGACGATGCCCACCAGCTTGGTCGCTCCCGGCTTGTTGGGCGCCGTGCCCACAAACGTGCCATAGCCTATCGTGTTGGCCGCGCAACTGGCTGGGCTCGTGGAGCCTGACTGCATCACCGTGGTCCCCTGGACGAGGGCGAAGCTAATGGCGCAGGGGCCGCTGTAGGTGAAGTTCTCACATTGCCTGGCGGTACAGCGGGCCAGCGTTGCCCGGGCCAAAGTGGGTGCCCGCCTGCACGTCCTGGCCGGGTTGGTAGCGGCCGGTGAGGAAGCTGCCGGCCAGGGGATTGTAGGCGATCACGCCCACGCCCTGATCACGGCACAGCGGCAGTAGCTCGGTCTCGATGTGCCGGAACAGGATATTGTAGCGGACCATGTTCAGTTTATCGCTGGTCCACGGCGCTTTGGCCAGTTCCCAGGCCGGGTAGTTGGAGCAGCCGTTGAGCCGCACTGACGCGCCCTGGCTGGGCGACGCCTTTGAGGCGCTGCGCGACGGCATGACCCACCTGAGCCCGGCGCTCAAGCGGTGGGCCATGCCGCTGGATTTGCGCATCGGGGTGGAACGCCTGCTCGGCGTGGCTCACCACCCACTGCGCCTGCTGACCCTTGAGGAAAGCGAGCGCCGCGCCGCCCCAGGGGACCTCAGCGCGCTGGCGGCTCCGTTTGAGCCGGGGCGCGTGGACCGGTATCATATCGTATGAGGCGGTCGGCGCTTGCCCTGCCCGACGTGGAGCGCGCCAGTATCGGACGATAGGGCGCTCTGGCCAACCATCGCGGCATAGTTAGGGGGAGCGGGTGCGGCTACTCGTCGTGGGCACGGATCATCAGCGGGCAGGCGTGGAGTTGCGTGAGCGTGTTGCCCTGGCTGGAGCCGCTCTGGAGCGCGCCCTAATCTACCTGAGCGGGCTGCCCGAGCTCGCCGAGGTAGTTGTGCTCTCCACCTGCAACCGTACCGAGATCTACGCCGTGCCTGCCGGCGAGGGCGCCGCCGAGGCGATCACGGGCTACCTGGCGGCTAGCGCCGGCCTTGACCATGCTCGACTGGCCGAGGCGCTGGTGGTGCGCCAGGGCCAGGCCGCGCTGCGCCACCTGTGCAGCGTGGCTAGCGGCCTGCAATCCATGGCGCTGGCCGAAAGCCAGGTGGCCTCCCAGGTGCGCGTGGCCCTGCAGGTGGCCCGTGAGCAGCGGACCGTTGGTCCAGAGTTGGGCGCGGCGTTCGACGCCGCGCTGCGCTGTGGCAAGCGGGTGCGCACGGAGACGGAGTTAGGGCGCGCCAATACAAGCATCGCCCACGTGGCCGTGGCCCGTGTGCGCCAGGTCCGGCCGGATCTGGCCACCTGCCGCGCGCTGCTCGTCGGCGCGGGCAAGATGAACACCGTGGCCGCCGGGCTGCTGCGCGACGCTGGCGTGGGCCAGCTCACCGTGGTCAGCCGCACGCTGGCCGCCGCCACCGATCTGGCCGCCCTGGTAGGCGGCGCGGCGCGCCCCCTGGACGAGTTGACCGCCTTGCTGGCTGAGGCCGATGTGGTGATCACGGCGGCGCGGACAGCTCAACCCCTGGTCACGGAAGCGATGCTGCGCGCCGCGCGGCCATCGGGCAGCCCACCGCTGCTGATCGCCGATCTGGCCGTACCGCGTAACGTGGCCGCGCACAGCGCCGAACTGTCCGGCGTGACCGTGCTCGATCTGGATAGCTTGCACGCCGACCTCGGTGTGGCCCTGGGAGCAACCGACGACCTGCGTCGCGCCGCCCATATCGTGGATGAGGTGGCCGTCGAAGCAGCCGCGGCCGCGCGCATCCGCGAGGCCGCGCCCGTGCTGGCTGCCCTGCGCGCTCACGTAGACCATTCCAAGGAGGCGGAGCTCGCGCGCACCCTGGCTGACCTTGAGCACCTGGCCCCCCACGATCGTGAGGCCGTCGCTCTGCTGGTCCACCGCCTGGTGGGCAAGATGTTCCACCACCTGGCTGCCCGCATGCGCAACGCCGCTGCTGACCCGGAGATGGAGGGCTATCTGCCGGTGGCCCGCTACCTATTCGGCGTGGATGAGCGCCATCAAGTGTCCCACACTGGGGACTCCGAGGGCCCCGCTGGCAGCGGGGAGCGCGATGAGCCCGCAAACGCGGCCGACTATGCGTCCTTGGTGGGATCCCAGGGATAGATGATCCATTGGTCGGTTGTCTCGGCATAGTAGTCGGGCCGATCCGAAAACTTGGAGTGGGCTGGCTTGTAGTGCAGCACGGCTACCTCGCCCTCACAGTTCACCGCGCGCAACCGCTCCTTGACCGCCATGATCGTCCGTCCGCTGTCCCACACGTCGTCTACCACGACAATGCGCTTGCCCGAGAGCAGCGTGTCTGGGGGGAACTGCAGGAAGATGGGGTGCTCCATGTTCTTGCCTATGCCGGTATAGGAGACCACGGCGGCCACCAGGATGTTGCGCATGTCTGTTTTCTCGCTGATCAGGCAGCCCGGCACCATGCCGCCGCGGGTGACCACAAGCATGGCGTCGTAGTGGGTGGGCAGTTGGGCCACCAACTGATCGACCATGCCCTCGATCTGCTCCCAGGTCAGATACGTCTTGACAATTTCGGTTCCTTCGGCCACGCTATGTGCTGCCACGTTCTTCCTCCTGCCGTTTCCCACCACCTTGCGCGCCGCGCCTGTCGCATGGAGTATACGGCGCCGTGGGGCGGGGCGGGCAAGTATGCGCCGCGGCCCAAGCGACGTGGCGCGACGCATACACACACAACCCGAGGTTGTCAAGGACCACCGTCTTGTGCCAGACATTTGGAGATAAGCGTTCAGAGTTGATGAAGGCACAATTATGGCCCTAGAAGCGCCTCCTAAACCGGTCCAGCTCGTGCGCCAGCGCTCTGTCGGGCTGGTGCGGGCGGCACTGTGCCCGCTTCGGCGCACCGGGGGCCTGCTAGAACCCGCTGAGGACCCCGTGCAGCACGTTCAGAGGACGGGCGCTGCTGCCGTGGATACCCTCATGGCGCCAATTTCTATGCTGCAGCAAAGAAGATGGGCTACTTGACATTTTATCTCCAAATGTCTGGTCTTGTGCCTCCCATGAGTGGGGGCGCCGTGGACATACTGGGGAGGGGAGCTACGCTGATGCGCTATGGCGTCCATGTGCCGATCTTTAACGAGTATGCCGATCCCCGCCGGCTAGCCGAGCTAGCCCGCGACGCCGAAGAGGCGGGGTGGGACGGCTTTTTTCTGTGGGACCACATCATGTGGCATGCCGTGGACCCCTGGGTGGCCCTGACCGCCATCGCCCTGAACACCGAGCGGATTCACTTTGGGCCGCTGGTCACCCCGCTACCCCGGCGGCGGCCCTGGAAAGTGGCCCGTGAAACGGTCTCGCTGGACCGCCTCTCCGGCGGGCGCTTGATCCTGGGGGTGGGCATCGGTGGCGGACCTGACGAGTTCGACTATCTGGGCGAAGAGCCCGACCCCAAAGTGCGAGGGGCCATGCTGGACGAGGGCCTGGAGTTGCTGACCAGGTTGTGGAGTGGCCAGGTTGTCCAGCACGATGGCCAGTTTTATCATGTGCGGCACACCCAGTTCACGCCTACCCCGATCCAGCAGCCGCGTATCCCCATCTGGGTGGCCGGTATGTGGCCCAACAAAGCGCCCTTCCGCCGCGCGACCCGCTGGGACGGGGCCTGCCCGCAGGGCCGCGGCCTTCCCTTCGATCAGCAGATGAGCCCCCAAGGGATCGCCGAGGTGGTTGCCTACATCGCCGAGCAGGGCGCCCCGCCCATTGAGCTGATCCACGAGGGCTTCACCCCCGGCCATGATCGGCCCAGCGACGCGGCAACCGTGGCCGCCTACGCCGACGTCGGGGTGACCTGGTGGATGGAGAATGTCAGTCCCTGGCGCTATGGCTGGAACTGGCAAGGTCCTTACCCCGTGGAGCAGATGCGCGCCCGCGTGCGTGGTGGTCCCCCCCGCGTGGACTAACCACGTTGGCCCCACGGCGGTCCTGACCACCGGCCCGGTCTGGTCCCCGCCAGCGCGACCGCGGCGCCCCTCGCCTCCCACCCGTATGCCCACCATGGAGCGCCGGGCGACAGCTAGCTACCCTTCGGGAAAGCTGCCCTGCTCGACAGGCAGGGCCATCGCCGCGCCGTGACAGGCCTCAGCCGCCTCAAGGTCGCCATCCAACAGGTAGCCGACCAGACGCTGCCACAGGGTCTCCCGAGCCGGGCCGTCGTCGGCCGTCTCCAGGATAATCGGCGCCCGCGCGCCGGCGTCGCCCAGCGCGGTCAGCACACCTCCCAGGCCAGCCAAGCCAATCGCCCCCTCACCAAGCAAAGCATGCACATCGCGGCGGCTACCCAGGCCAACCGCCGAGTCGTTGAGGTGCAGCAGCCCCAGGCGGTCCAGGCAACCCGAGGCGGCCAGGCTAGCTACCATGGCCTGGCCCCCCGACGCCGTACTGATATCGTGGCCAGCGCCCCACACGTGCGCTGTGTCCAGGCACAGCCCAACGCGATGCACAGGCAGCAGCGTGAGCATACGGCTTAGCTCCTCAAAGGGGCCGCCCAGGGTGTTGCCGGCGCCGACACTATTCTCCAGCAGCACCCGCGCGGCGCCCTGATAGCCGTCCAGGATCTCCCGCACACTATCGGTCAGGCGCTCAATGCCCGCCTCCACCCCCGTGCCCCTGTGGCTGCCCACATGGAGGACCACGGCGGTTGCCCCGATCTCGTCGGCCCGGCTGAGGCAGTTTGCCAGGCCTGCGCGCGACCGTGCCCGCAGCGCCTCATCCGGGCTGGCCAAGTTGATGATGTAGGGGGCGTGAATGACCACTGGGGCCAGGCCAGCCTGGCACGCCGCCGCCCGCACGCGTGGGGCCAGCCCATCCTGCAGTGGCGCATGCCGCCACCCCGTGGGGTTCCCCGGGAACACCTGCACGGCCGCGCAGCCAACCCGCCGCGCGTAGTCCAGCGCCTTGATATAGCCGCCTCCAATGCCTACATGCCGCCCCACCGGGCATGACGTGGACGGTGCAGCCAGATCCAGGTTATCGCTCCCAGCGGTGTCTCTGTCACTACTGCTCAAGCGCGTTGCCCATCTTTCGCATGCCGCCTCTGGCCTGTTCAACGTGGAGGCGCGGGTGGCCTCCCAGCGGGCGCGGCGCGCCACCTGCTCCTCGCGCATCCTAGCACGCTGGGCTGGCGCGGCGCCAGGCCGCCGCGGTTAGGGCAGCGCCGCGACCAGTGACTGAGCCGACCTCGCCGTGGTGGCTCCCGGCATACTGAGCAGGTAGAAGCGCCGCATGGCGTCCTGGACTGAAGCAATGTACGCCGCAACGTTATTGTTGTCGCTGGAGGGCGCCCATACGGGCACCGCCGAGGCCACATCGGGGGTGCCGCGATGGGCATAGCGGCGCAGCAGCCGATAGGTGTCGTCCACACCGTCCTCCCAGGTACGGTAGAAGCGATAGCCATTCAGTTCCGGCTGGCCAGATAGGGGGCGGATGTTGCCCACGGAGAAGGTGAGCCTGGCCATACCCCGGGTGCCATAATGGCTCTCATGCAGGAAGAAAGCGAGCAGCAGGGCTGGATCCACGCCCAACACGCGGCCAGCGTCCCACATATACTCGGCGGCGTCCTTGCCATCAGCCCAGGTCGTGTACAGCAGCGGCGAACCGACCCGCCGCAGTTCGGCGCGGATAGCAGCCACACTCACGCTGGGCGCCGCCAAGATGCGGAAGCCGATATTGGGGGCCAGTGCCAGCCGCTCCCGGTCGCCCAGCGCGCTAACGGCGGGCAAGTGAGGGTTGCGCCTCTGGGTAGCCGCCGTCCGCCCAGGGGTGTGCGGCAGGGCCGGCGGGGTGACCCGCCTGGGGATGGTCTGGACCGGCGGCGTCACCGGCGCCTGCGCTGATGTCCTGCCCGCCCGAGCCACCGGCGCGGCGCTGCTGGTCCCCGTCTGGACGCGCCGGGCGTCATGTTCGGTGACCCGGCCAGCGACGACGCTGCGCTGGTGGGCGGGCGCGCCTGATGCGGTGGCCGACCGCGCCGCCAGTGAGCGCCCCGCGCTATGGGTCACGGCGGCGCTGCTCGGTGGAGCGGCGGGCGGCGGGGAGACCGCCTGGGCCGCCTCAGGGAAGCGCACCTCCACCTGAGGCATTGCGCCAAGGGGGTGCGCCCGCAGGCTCAGCACGGCCAGACCGGCGACCAAGACGCCGATCTGGAGGGCCAGGCGCGCTGGCGGCACGCCCTGACGTGGGTGGCTACCTGTAATCGAGGCTGGGCTAATCGCGCGCGGGGCGCGTCGGGTAGTCTGCTGCATGACGCCGCACATCTCCTCATCTGGTGGCTACTCTGACCTCTACGCGCTAATCATAGAACATTAGTTCTATAATCGTCAAGGGGGTCAGCCACCGGAAATTAGCAGCCTCCTGAAAATTGACCACGATACCGGAACGAGCCGCACGTCACTCGCGGACCCAGGTATTGTGGATGCTCTCACGGGCCGCGCCCTCGCAGGGCGCTAAGCGTTGCGCCGCCAGCAACAACCGAACGTGGCGCAGGAGGCGACGGGGCTGGCGCGCTCACAGGGCCTTACGCGGGGGTGAACGCAGCAGGTAGAACGTCACATCACCGGGCAGGTAGTCGTCGCGGCGCCAGCTATGCGCGCTCAGGCGACTGCACCACGCGGCCCAGTAAGCGGGGGCCACGGTGACCACCGTGGGCGGGCGGGGTACGGCGCGGTCGAGCAGGTTGAAGGCCACTCCGCGGCGGCAGCGCGCCCACAGCCCTTCGAGTGTTTTGACCACCCACCGCTCCCACCGCGGCGTGCGCAGGTTGAACGTGCCGGAGATCAGGGCATAGTCCCAGCGCTGGCCCGGAGAGGCCTCACGGAGCAGATCCTCAATGTCCTGGCACAGCAGCGCGGCGCGTGGATAGCGCGCCTGGGCCACCGCGAGATGATCAGCGGAGAGGTCACAGCCCGTGTAGCGTAGATCCGGCCACTCGTGCAGCAGCAGGGGATACAGGTCGGCGAAGCCACAGCCGACATCGAGCACATGGGGGGCGGGCGGCCGCTGGGCATCGCGCTTCAGGAGATCGAGCAAAGCGGCAAAGCGGGCCTGCTGGCTCGACGCGCTGGCCCAGTCTACTCCGCCTGGTCCCACCCCTTCGGCGCGCAGGCAATCTGTAAAATAGCGCAGGGTAGCCACTCGCCGCTCACGGCTGGGCATGGTGGACCGCAGGGTAGCCACAGTGTCGCCGGGACAGCTTGAGGCGGCGAAAAACCGGCCTGGCTTGATCAGCCGGGGCGTGGTAGACAGGGCGTCCAGCCCGCGATAGGCCAAATGGCGGCGCCTGATAGCCCGATCTTCCTATGCCAACGCCTTGACACGACGGGTCCGCTAGGGCACTCTCTAAGTACGCCGGTGCGACAGCGCTCCAGAAGTGGGCTGGATGCGCATGGCATCTCCCCAGCCGACCGCGTAGGCGGCGCGCCTGTTCGGCGCGGTGCAGGTGTGGTGAGTGCCGCCGGCGCGCAACGAAGGTGAGGAAAACCGTGAAGACTAGCAAAGCTGTTCGACGCTGGGGGTTGCTGGCCGTTTGTAGCGTGGGCGCCCTGCTACTGGGCGCCCCGTCAGGCGGACACACGGCGCCCAGCGCCAGCGTGCCGCAAAGGCATATTGTGGCCGGCGAAGGCATCCTGCCGCCACCGGTGCTGAGGCTGGTGAGCAATCTGGGCTGAGCGACACAGCCAAGCCAATCCAGCACAGAGGCGGCCACACCGTAGTAGCTACGGCGTGGCCGCCTCCGCGTCTTAGCGCAGCGACAGGGGGGCGTGGACGGCGCCACGCGCCGCTCCGTAGGCCTGCGTGAAAAACGGGACAGCGTCGCCGGCCCGATCCTGGGCCACCAGGACACCCGCGAGTTGAAAGCAGGCATCGCCGTATCTGGCCTGTAGATCATGGTCTTTGGCCATCTCCACGGCCCGGCGGGCGTAGCCCTCGGCTTGGTCCAGCTGTTTGGCCACCTGATAGGTCGCGGAAGCGCGCAGCAGCGCGCTGACCTGGTAGTAGGTCTGGCCGGTGCTCTCGGCGGCGGCCTCGGCGGCGGGTAGCAGGCTGATCGCCGTGGCCGTATCATCCACGGCGCTATGGTACTCCACAAGGTTCATCAGCGCCTGCGCGCGGGCGGCCCGGTCGTCGGACGCCTCGGCCTCGGCCAGTGTGCGCTCGTAGCATTGGCGCGCCCGCTCCCAGTTGCCCAACTCGGCATGCACGATGCCCATATTGTTCTGGATCTGGCTGGCCAACCTGCGGTTGCCCAGCACCTCATAGAGGGCCAGGGCACGGCGGGCATGGGTCAGCGCGGCCTCAAGATCGCCACGCTCCTTGTAGGCCAGGCTCATACCCCAGTGGCTAACGGCCAGTCGCTCCAGGTCCTGGGCCTGCTCAGAGAGCCGCAGGGCCTCCTCATAGTGGGTCATCGCCAGATCATGGTGGCCCAGGGCCACGTGCTCGTTGCCCAGGCTTGTATGCACGCGCAGGGCAAAGGAGGGATCATTGATGCGACCATCCTTGACCGCCTGGAGGCACAACTGGTGGGATTGGATAGCCTCGCTGAGATTGCCGCGCATATAATAGGCGGTGCCCAGGAGCAGCCGGGTGCGTTCGATCTCGATCCCGTTATCCAGCCCGCTGAAATCCGCCAGCGCCTGCAGCAGGATAGCCAACGCTTCAGCTGGCCGGTTTAGCCCGAGATAGGCATGGCCCATCCAGCGCCGCAGCTGCGGTTCCTGACCGCGTTGCAGGGTGCCTGCCCTGGCTAGGGCCTCAAGACGCTGCAGCGCCTGATCAGCGTGCCCCGCGTCAATCAGCTGCTCCACTTCAGCCACGGCCATGTCAAAGCCACGGTGGCTGATGCGAAAGTGCTCCACGGGCATGCCCAGGCGTCGGGCAAAGACCTCAAGAGCCTGATCTGAGATGCCCGACTCGTCACGCTCCACCGCGCTGACAAAGGCCTTGGTGTATTCGTCACCGGCCAGGTGCTCCTGGGTCATGCCCTGGCTTAGACGCGCTTCCTTGATCTTGATCCCAATGCGCGTCTCCACAGGCGCGGCCTCACCAGGCGTCAGCACCGGTGGCCCGCCATTGCGCATTCTTGCCCCGTCAGTAGATCCAGCCCGCCGTAACATAACTCTCATCCTCTACAACAGCGACGACACGGGACCCAGTGTCCTCAACGTGCCGGTTGATCCCCACAGAGCAGGCGCCATGGCAGTTCTGCACCGACTACAGTCCGCGATGTGACTGTATTGTTACACCATGCGCGCTACTTGTAAAGAGGGCCAGCCATGCTAGTTGACCGCTTTGGACCCCCTGGCTTAATCTTCGGCAGGACTGCGCCGGGCTGAAGGCCTGCCCGCGCGGGCAGGCCGATCATTCGCCACGCCGGGAGCCTATTAGCCCGCTCCTGGCCTAGCCCCTATTTCACCTGGGGAGCGGTAATCTTGTAGGGTTTGTTGTAGCCGCTCAACACTAACGTGCGCGCGGTAGCCTGTGCCTCGCCCTTGACCAGCGCGCCGCTGACCTTGAGCTGCACGATCGTTCGATCATCCTGAGCAATCCAGGCGTCAATGGGCACGCTACCAACCTGGGGCTGGGACCCTACCAGTGGCGACAGCGCGGCGCTGGGCACGGTGGCCCGCACGCGCCAGGTCGCGCGGCCAGCCACGGTCTCCGCGCCGACGGCGCTCAGACCGCTCATCTGAGCCAGCAGCCCTTTAATGCCCGTCGACGGGTCGAAGATGGAGGAGGGGTCGAAGCCGCTACTGGCTTTGCCCCACACCGAGGTGACTGGGTTCAAAAGGTAGGTTGTGCCGCCCACCTCCACGATCTGGGTGGACAGTGCGCCGCCGCTGGTGGCGGCCTGGATCGTGGCGGCCAGCGCGTTGGGCCGCACGAACTCGCCCGTTGCGCCTTGGATAGTTAGGCTATCGGTAGCAGCGCTGGCCGATCCAGGGGCCTGCACATCGTAAGTGAAGTGGAACGAGCGGCTGGCCTGCAGATTGGCGGCGGCTTGCTGGATCAACGGTTTGGCCGCCGGCAGTGGGGCCGCGCCTGGCGTCAGCGCGCGATACACGGCAGCCCCGCCAAGCGCTACCACGGCGACCGCCGCCAGCGGCACGAGCCACCGTGGCCTGCCTGTAAGACGAACAGGCCGCCTGGCGCCTGCTTCACGTTGTTCAGGTTGGGCCATTTTTATGATGCTCCCAGTGGCGTTGTTAGCACGGCCGCCTGCCGGTGAACTCTCCCGCGTCATTGGGCCTTGTTGGACGCTGATAGCCCGGACCTGAACCTGAAAGGCGCCTGCCCGGAGAACTCTTCCGAGTCCATTGTACCAGTCTGTCGGCTTTCATCTGGTAAACTGGGAGCGCCATGACAACCAGCCCCACGCCCACCGCCACGCCGCCGCGCCACGTCACCATCTACACCGACGGGTCGTGCCTGGGCAACCCGGGACCCGGCGGCTGGGCGGCTATCCTGATCTCTGGCCGGCATCGCCGCGAACTGAGTGGCGCTCTTGCCCCCACGACGAACAACCAGATGGAGCTCACGGCGGCCATTGAGGCGCTGCGCGCGCTCAAGGAGCCCTGCCAGGTGACCCTGTGGAGCGATAGCGAGTATCTCAAGAACGGCATCACAAAGTGGATCAAGGCGTGGCAGGCCAACGGGTGGCGCACCGCCGCCAAGGCCCCCGTGAAGAACGCCGACCTCTGGCGGGCCCTGTTGGCCGCTACCGCGCCGCACCAGGTGGAGTGGCGCTGGACCAAGGGCCACGCCGCCGACGTACACAACGTGCGCGCCGATGAACTGGCCCGCGCCGCCGCCCAGACCGGCGGGCCGCCCTCAAGGCCCGCCTAGCCTGCCGCCCCCAGCACCAGGTTGATCACCCGCCCCGGCACGTAGTGGACCGTGGCTACCGGGGCGCCGTTGAGCGCCGCCTTCACCCGCTCACTGCCCAGGGCCAGAGCCCGGGCCTCGTCCTCGGTCACCGTCGCGGCGACGCCTTCGATCTTGTCGCGCACCTTGCCGTTGATCTGCACGACCAGCGTGACCGTCCGCTCGCGCACCAGCCGCTCGTCGTAGTCCGGCCAGGGCTGATTATGCACGCTACCCGTGCCGCCCAGCTGTTCCCACAGCTCCTCGGCCAGGTGGGGAGCCAGAGGGGCCAGCAGCAGGGTCAGCGTGCGGTGCAGGGTCAGCCGCTGCGCCAGATCCACGTCATCCCTGTGCTCACGCAGCCAGTTGCTGAAGGTGATCAGCGCCGCCGTGGCCGTGTGGAACTTCAGGTTGGCGATATCGTCGCCCGCCTTGCGAATGGCGCGGTGCAGCATCGCCCCGGCCGGCCCAGCGACCTCGGCCATGGGGACCGCCGTCACGCCGGCGCCTGCCGCCGCTTCCGCATCGGCCATGGCGTCGTCCCACACGCGGTTGACGAAGCGGGCGATGCCGCTGATTGACCCGTCGCGGAAGTCGCCGCCTTCCTCGAAGGGGCCGGTATACAGCAGGTAGACGCGCAGGATATCCGTGCCATAACGCAGGATATAGTCGTCGGGGTTGACCACGTTGCCCTTAGACTTACTCATTTTGTCGCCGTCCTTGAGCAGCAGGCCGTGCAGGCGCAACCGGGCAAACGGCTCGGCGAACTCCAGGTGGCCCAGGTCGTGCAGCACCATGGTCACAAAGCGGGCGTACAGGTGGTGCCGCCGCACGTGCTCGATGCCGCCCATATACATGCTGACGGGCAGCCACTTGCGGGTCAGCTCAGGGTCGAAAGGCCGGTCAGCGTAGCCGGTCGAAGGGTAGCGCAGGAAGTACCAGGCTGAGTCCAGAAAGGTATCCGAGACGTCGGTCTCACGGCGCGCCTCACCGCCGCAGACGGGGCAGGTGGTGTGGTAGAACTCAGGCACGCCGGCCAGCGGCCCCACGCCCGTGCCGGTGGGCCGGAAGTTGTCGGTCATGGGCAGCAGCACGGGCAACTGGTCTTCGGGGACGGGCACGATGCCGTCGCGCTGGCAGTAGATCATGGGGATAGGCGGCCCCCAATAGCGCTGGCGAGAGATCAGCCAATCGCGCAGCTTGTAGGTGGTGCGCGGATGGCCCTTGCCCTCGGCCTCCAGCCAGGCGATGAAGCGGCTGATCGTCTCCTTGCTGTCGGGCAGCCCATCGAACTGGCCCGAGTTGATCACGTGGCCCTCATGGATCAGGGCAACGGTCATCGTGGCCGGGTCAACCTGGCCGTGCTCGGGGGCGTAGACCAACCGGATCGGCAGATCGTACTTGCGGGCGAACTCCAGGTCACGCTGGTCGTGGGCGGGCACGGCCATAATCGCTCCCGTGCCGTAGCCCGCCAGTACATAGTCGGCGATCCAGATGGGGATGCGTTCACCCGTGGCCGGGTTCAGCGCATAGGCGCCGGTGAACACGCCGCTCTTCTCGCGCACATCCTCGGTGACCCGCTCCCGCTCCGTCTTGGCCGCCGTCTCCTGCAGGTAGGTGGTCACGGCGGCGCGCTGGTCAGCCGTGGTCATCTCGGCCACCAGGTCGTGCTCAGGGGCCAGCACGCAGTAGGTGGCCCCAAAGATGGTATCGGGCCGGGTGGTGAAGGCCACAAAGGAGTAGGTCGAGTCGGCCACATGGAAGGTGATCTCAGCGCCTTCGGAGCGGCCGATCCAATCGCCCTGCAGGCTCTTGCTCAACTCCGGCCAGTCCAGGTCTTGCAGGCCATCCAGCAGCCGCCCGGCGTATTTGCTCATGCCAAAGAACCACTGCTCCATATCGCGCCGCGTGATCGGCGTATGGCAGCGTTCGCAGACGGTGGCCATCGTGCCGTCGGGCTGCTTCTCCTCCTCGGTCTGCTCGTTAGCCAGCACGGTCAGGCAGGAGGGGCACCAGATCACCGGGGCAGTGGCCTTGTAGGCCAGGCCAGCCTTGTGCATCTGCAGGAAGACCCACTGGGTCCAGCGGTAGTAGTCGGCGTGGCTGGTGACCACCTCGTGCGACCAGTCCCACATCGTGCCCAGGCGCACCATCTGGGTATCTCGAAAGCGCTTGACCGTCTGGTCGGTCAGCACGGCGGGGTTGACGCCCACCTTGAGCGCGTAGTTCTCAGCGTGGATGCCGAAGCTATCGAAGCCCATCGGCTGGAACACGTCAAAGCCCTGCATGCGCTTGTAGCGCCCATACACGTCGGCGCCGCAGTAGGTGTACACGTGGCCCACGTGCAGCCCCTCACCGGAGGGGTAAGGGAACTCCATCAGGTTAAAGAAAGGGCGCTCCGCGTTGTTGATATCCACGCGGTACAGCCCCTGCTCGTCCCAGCGGCGCTGCCACTTGGGCTCCACGCTCCTGGGGTCATATCTCTCGGCCATAGCGTCACGTCGTCCTCTCACCCAACCGTGCGGGTCAATCAAAAAGGCCCTTCGCCATCAGCCACCTTGGCTGGGGACGAAGAGCCTCTCAGTTCGCGGTACCACCCCATTTGGCGTAAACTCGGCTCACCCCCACCGGCCAGGCAAGAGAATAGCGCGAAATTCATGCCCACTCTATCAGCGCTCTAACGGGCGCCAGGCGGCCCGGCTGACCCACCTCCGGGGCGGGGTAACCGGGCGGCTCACAGGCGAGTTCGGCCCCTTGCGCCGGCTCGCACCACTCGCCGGCTCTCTGTGAAACGAGGCCTACTGCTCCTGCTCACTGCACCTACATGATCCGTGGAAGTGTGGGCAGTATACCACATCGTGTACGGAGCCCTCAACGGCGATCAGCTGACCTTCTTGCGCTTGTTGGCCACGTAGTCCACCAGGATGTACTCGCCTAGCCGGTCGGGCGTGGTGTAGAAGGCGCGGCCCTTGTTGATCTTGGTCATGTGGTTGACGAAGTCGGTCAGGTTGTAGCCGCTGTCCAGCATGAAGGTGTTGATAATGATGTTCTCACGGGTGCAGCGGCCCACCTCGCGCAGCGTCTCCAGGATGGTCCGCGACGTCGGCGGGTACTGCACGTAGGGCTCACCGTTCTCCATCAGGTGGGCCGTTGGCTCACCGTCGGTGATCACGATGATCTGCTTGTTCACCCCCCGGCCGCGGGCCAGCAGCTTGCGGGCCAGCATCAGGGCGTGGTGCAGGTTTGTGCCCGTGGGGTCCTCGCCCCAGCCAACGGAGGGCAGGTCCTCCAGTTTGATCTCGCGGGCCACCTTGTTGAAGCCCACGATGTGCAGGGTGTCACGGGGATATTGGCCGCGGATCAGGCTATTCAGGGCCATGGTCACCTTCTTGGCCGCCGCGAAGCTCTCGTTGAGGAACATGGAGCGGCTCATATCCAGCATCAGCACGGTGGAGGCCTGGGTGAGCAGCTCCGTGCGGAACACCTCGAAGTCGGTGGGCAGCAGTTGCACCGGGGTGCGCGGACCCTCGCGCTCGATGGAGTTCATGATCGTCTTCTGAATGTCCAGCAGGAAGGGGTCGCCGAAGTCGTAGCGCTTTGAGTCCTCGGTGCGCTCCCCACCGATACCCCGCACGTCCACATTGTGGCGGCCAAAGCCATCCTTTTTGAGGTGGGCAAAGACATCCTGGAGGGCCTTCTGGCCGATCTTGCGGATGCCATGGGGGGTCATCTCCCAGCGGTCGCCGTTCTTCTGGATGTAGCCGGCGTCCTCAAGCATCTTGGTCAGTTCCTTAAGCTGATCAAGCATCGCCTGGGCCTCGGGACCAAGCAAGTCCCCCACCTGCTGGCTGCTGATATCGTCCACACCGCCCGAGCGGCCAACGCCCTTGATCTGCTCCTCCAGGCTATCCATACCCTGCAGGCGCTCCATCTGGGCCATCGCCTCCAGCAGGCTCATCGGCTCGTCGCCCGAGAAGCGGTAGCGGCCGGGCATGTTGCCCATGGGCATCAGCTGCTCCATATTGGCGGCTAGCCGGGCCAGGTCAATGCGCAGGCGGTCGTCGCCCAGCAGTTGGTCCATCATGCCCTGCAGCTGCTGGCGCTGCTCCGGCGACATGCTCTGCATCAGCGACTGCATCTGGGCCATCCGCTGTTGCATCAGCTCCATCAGCTCGTCCAGGCTGTTGATCCCCGGCGGGAAGAAATCGCCGTACTTCTCCATGAACTCGTCGAAGTTGGGTTGCTTGCCCTGCAGGCGATCCTCAAGCATCTGGTTGAGCGCGCGGACCATCTCGCGGGTGCGCGCCAGGTCTTCGGGGGTAACGTTCTGGATCTGCTGCTGCATACCCTGGAAGTACGACTGCATCACCTGTTGCTGCAGCATCTTGAGCAGCTCCTGAAACTGCTCACGGGCCTGGGCATCCATGAAATCATAGTCGGAGAGCGACTTGATCTGGCCCGGCACATCACCCGGCAGGCTGTCCAGGTACTGCTGCTTGCGCTGGGCCATGCCCTCCAACATGCGGCGCAGGGCATCGTTATCACCCGCGCCGCTCTCAGCGCCCTGGCCCTCTTGCCCCTGCTGCTGGCCACCCTGCCCTTGTTGCCCCTGCTGGCCTTGCTGTTGCTGACCAGTTTGGCTTTGTTGCTGACTTCCCCCTTGCTGGCCCTGCTGTTGGCCGGTTTGGCTTTGTTGCTGGCCGCGCGGACTACGGGAGGGCTGGCCGTCCTGCCCCTGTTGCTGGCCGGTTTGGCCCTGCTGCTGGCCGTCCTGGCCGTCCTGGTCTGCGCCATCGGGTTGCTCACCGGCAGGCCCCTGCTGGCCCTGGGCGTCCTGGAGGCGCCGCTCGATGCCCGCACGCTCGGCGTTGATGATCTCTTCCAGCCGCTTCTTGATGTCGTCCATCACGGAGTTGAGGTTGTTGCGCTGCAGCGTCTCCTGGCGCTGGGCCTTGAGCCGCTCCAGGAGATCGCGCAGTCCCTGCATGCGGTTGTCCATGCGGCCCTGGTCGCCGAAGCGCTGTAGGCGTTCCAGGGCACGCTGCATATCTCCGCCATCAATCAGCTCATCGGCTAGCGCCTCCATCACCTCGTCGGCGTTGAACGGGAAGACCTGCTGGCTGCCGTCCCACCGATAATAACGGTACTCCGGGAAATGCATGACGTGCTCCTTTCAGGAGGAGACCTGACCAGACGTCCAGTTGAACAGACAATCGGCCCGGCGAAGGTACCCGCCTGCTGGGGATAGACTGGCTGGCCAGCTGGGCAGGCGGGCTGGCGTTTAGCGGCGGTAGCGCGTCTTGCCCGCCGCGCGGTCCTTGTTTAGTTTGCGGCTGAGGTGCAGGCCTTCCATGATGAACTCCACGGCTGAGGCCACGATGGCCGGATTGCCCTGGGCGTTCAGCTTGGCCACGGCGTTCTTGAGCCCACGCACATCGGACAGCTGGCGCACGTACTGCATGGAGGGCATCTCGTCCGAGGCTTCCACGCCCATACCCTTATCGAAGGTGGCGATCAGGTCCTCAAACTCGGCGACCAGGAAGTGGCGGTTGAACACGGCCAGCACGGCCCCCTGCAGCAGGCGGTCCAGCAGGCGCTCCTCGTTGGTGTCGCCCACCGTCTCCAGCTCGATCTTGCCCATGGTGGACGCAAGCACCGCCGGCAGGTCGCTCACCCGTGGGGTCACCTGCTGTTCGCCCAGGCGGATGGCCCGGCGCATGGCGTTGGACAACACGTTCTCGTAGTTGCAGATGGAGACGCGCACGCTCACGCCCGACCGCTTGGAGATATTCGGGCTCTTGCGGGCCAGGTGGGTGATCTCGGCGATGATCTCCTTCATGAACTGCGGCACGCTGACCTCAAAGCCGGCGGGCACAAAGGCGTTGCTCTCGCTCTCCATGATGGCGATCTCACCCTCAATGGTGCGGGGATAGTGGGTGCGCACCTCGGAGCCAATGCGGTCCTTGAGCGGCGTGATGATCCGCCCGCGGTTTGTGTAGTCCTCGGGGTTTGCGCTGGCCACCACAAAGACATCCAGGGGCAGGCGCACCTTGTAGCCGCGGATCTGCACGTCGCGCTCTTCCATGATGTTCAGCAAGCCCACCTGGATCCGCTCGGCCAGGTCAGGCAGCTCGTTGATGCAGAAGACGCCGCGGTTGGTGCGCGGGATCATGCCGTAGTGGATGGTCAGTTCATCGGAGAGGTAGCGGCCCTCGGCCACCTTGATCGGGTCAATCTCGCCGATCAGGTCGGCAATCGTGATGTCGGGGGTGGCCAGTTTCTCACCGTAGCGCCGGTCGCGGGGCATCCAACTGATCGGCGTGTCGTCACCCTGCTGGGCCACAACGTCGCGGCAGCGCTGGCAGACCGGCTCGTAGGGGCTGTCGTTGATGTCGCAGCCGGTGATCACCGGGATCTCAGCGTCCAGCAGGTTGATCAGGCTGCGGGCGATCCGCGTTTTGGCCTGGCCGCGCTCCCCCAGCAACACAATATCCTGCCCGGAGAGCACCGCATTCTCGATCTGCGGGATCACCGAGTCCTCGTAGCCGACCACGCCAGGGAACAGCTCTTCTCCTTTGCGCATCTTATCAATCAGGTTTTTGCGCATCTCGTCCTTGATCGGCAGAACCGCGTACTCGCTGTGACGCAGCTCACCAATCGTCGTCGCCTGTACCATGCTGTTGCTCCTTTTGTCTGTCGGTCACTACGCTGTAGCACCTGTCACGCCGTACCATTGAGTATATACGACAATCGTGTACCGGCCCATCTGGTCCCAGCTACTGGCCGCTGGGATAAACCTCCCTCTCCACGCTGAGGCGCTCCTTACGCACTGTCTCGGTGACCTGCTGGTCCTCGGCGACCGCGTGCTTGCGTACGCGCAGGTACCCGGTGATCACCTGGCGTTTCTCCACCACAATCTGCTCACCCATGATGGGGATGTACGTCTCTCCGGGGTGATAGGGCGCCTTGGGGTCGTAGTCGGCCACCTCAACGAACTCCACCTCAGGCTCCTCGTGGGTCACTGAGACGGTCACCGTCTGCTGCTCTGTCTCCACCGTCTTGCGTACCCGCAGGGTACCGGTGCGCACCGGCTCCGTCCCCGTGATGATCTCCTCCTCGACGACCGGCACGCGCAGGGCTTCCTGATCGTCGGCGTGGTCGCGCCGCTCTGGCGTGTGGCCCTCCAGAGCGTCGCGCACACCGCTGGTCAGCGACCCCAGGCCCGCTTGCAGCCGCTCGATGATGCCGCCGCCAGCCTGCTGAGGCGTCGCGGTGTAGTGGGTGATCTGAGTCGGCTCATCGTGGTGGACATCGCCCACGTTGGCCTCGTGGATGCGGTAGCGCTCCAGCCCTCTCCTGGCCGCGGCCAAGTAGACGACATCCTGTCCATCGTCGCGGCGCGTATCCTCGATCAGCGTTGCTGGTATGCGGTAACGGTCGCCCGCCGGGTCCACGCGCACGACCAGCGCCTCCAGGGTGATGCCTCCCGGGCCGCTGACCACCCGCTCTACGATGCCCAGATGGCCGTCGGACGCCCGCACTGGGTTGCCTGGCATAATCGTTGAGTCGTCCATAGCTCTCCCCCCTTCATCGGTGGCGACTACCCGCCACGCGCCCGCATGTCACTGCTCCAGGTTGTATCCGTGATCGTGTTGTAGGCCTACCCGCCACGCGCCCCCGTGTCACTGGTGGCTGGTTGTGGCAGAGCGGGCGTCCCGGTTAATCACCAAAGTTAACCCCCGTCGAGCGGGCCGTGCGCACCAGTTCGCCATCCACGGCCACCCGCTTTGGCCGGCCCACCGCCTCGGCAAACGGCACATCCACGATGCGGTCGCCTTTGAGGGCGACCATACGGCCAAAGCGGTTCTGCGTGGCCAACCCCGCCGCCGCGGCCCCAAAGCGTGTGGCCAGCACGCGGTCAAACGAACTGGGCGAGCCGCCCCGCTGCAGGTGACCAAGCACGGTCACGCGGGTCTCCGCATCTACATGACCCTGCAGTTGGCGGCGCAAGACGTGGCCGATGCCACCAAGCCGCACACCGCGGGAGTCGCCGTGATCCTGCGTGACTACCCGGCCCCCAACCGGATAGGCCCCTTCGGCCACCACGATCAGGCTAAAGCGCTTGCCGGCGTGGGTACGCTGCTCGATCTTGGCCACCACGCTCTCAATGCGATAGGGGATCTCGGGGATCAGGATCACATCGGCGCCGCCGGCGATGCCCGCCGATAGGGCGATCCAGCCGGCATGGCGACCCATCACCTCCAGGATCATGATACGCCGATGCGCCTCCGCCGTGGAGTGCAGGCGATCCAGGGCGTCGGTGGCCACGTCTACCGCCGTGTTGTAGCCAAAGGACAGATCAGTCGCCGCGATGTCGTTGTCAATCGTCTTGGGCACACCGATCATGGGCAGGCCACGCTGAAAAAAGCGGTGGCTCATGGACTGCGTGCCATCGCCGCCGATGGCGATCAGCGCGTCGAGTTGCAGCGCGTGGGCGGTCTCAATCACCTCGGCGGAGCGGTCGGTGGTGCGGCGGCGTCCAGCGGCGTCGCGTTCAGGGAAGGCAAACGGATTGGAACTGTTGCTCGTGCCCAGGATCGTGCCACCCCGATCCAGGATACCACTGACATCGGCGTCCACCAGCTCGCGGTGGCGTCCACCGCGCAGCAGACCATCGGTGCTGTCCTCGAAGCCATAGACATCCCAGCCATCACGCAAGGCGCTCTTGACCACCGCGCGGATCACCGCATTCAGGCCAGGACAGTCGCCGCCTCCGGTCAAGACGCCCAGTCTCTTGCGTGCCACGCCCATGCCAGGTCCGCCCCCCTCCACTGCTGAAAACGCCAGGTGTATGCCCGGTCAGGCGCCGCAGCCCACTGGCCTGCCTGTGTCTCTCTAGTGCCAGGGTACAACAGCGCGGCGCGTGACGCAAAGCGGCTAGCCGTTTGATACCCAGCCTATGAGCGGTTGAGGCCACGGCATAGGGGCGGGGGCTGCCCCTGCCGGTATCACGCTCTGCGCATCTGACAGGCGGCTACCGCGCCGCGCGGGCGCTCCAGCTCACCGCGCTGCCCCGTGGGGCCACCTCGAACCAGGTCTGGCCGGGGTTCAGGGGGACTGTATGGCCCTGGTCGTCCAGCAGCAGCAGGGGGCTCTCCGCCGTGTCCTTGCGCCAGTGTCCGCGTCGCACCGCGCCATCCAGGAAATAGTAGGCTTCGCCTTGGCCCTCGCTGGCAACCACAACTGAGCCCGGGGTGTCCGAGCTGACATCCGGCGTCACCTCGGTGATCAGCAGGACCACGTTCTTGGGCGCGATGCGCGCGCCGCTGACCGCGTCTAGGTGGGCCTGCCCGGCCATGGAGCGCAGGTAGGTGTTGGTGGCGCGGTCGTAGTCGTAATGCACCGCGTAGGCAGGCCCCGAGAAGGCGATGTCAATCACGCTGGAGACGCCGCGCTGATGTAGAGGGGCATCGGCCTTGTGGGCGAGCCGCCATGGCGGCTCGCCCATCGTCCAGGTATTCAGCGCGGCGGCCTGGGCGCGCAGGAGGGCAGGATAGGTGTACAGGTTGTGGGGGGCAGAGCGGGCGGGGGAGCGGGCGAAGTAGGGCGCGCCGGTGTCGTCGAGGCTGCGCTGGGTGGCGATCTCATCAATGTTGGTCAGGTTGCAGCGTCCACAGCTCGGCCACGGCGTCGGAGTTGCCCCCCGCGTGGACGAAGATGGCCCGCAGGCCCTCGGCCCAGTGGTCGTAGTAGACGCGGGCGCTACGCACCGGGCCGACCAGGGGGGCGTCGTGTTCCTGGTAGACGGCCATGAAGCGGGTAACGCCGAACTCGGCGATCGTCTCGAAGACGACGCTGGCGGGCAGCAGGCCAGTCTGAGGGCGGGCGTCGGGGGCGTAGTTCTCCACCATGATGGCCAGGGGCCGCCGCAGCGCCGCGCCCCGGGGCGTGGGCAGCCCATCAAGCGGCCCGGCTACCAGCTGGCTCAGGTCTGGATTGGGGGGCAGTTGCGGCGGCGGAACCAACTGCCCTGGGACCAGGGCGAAGCGCGGCGGGTCGCCTACGCGGGGCGGCCGAGCGGTTGGCGTAGGCGCCCGTGTCGGTACAGCGGTGGGCAGCAACCGTAGAGCCACCAGAGCCATGCGCGCGTGGGGCCGATCCCCAGGGATTAAAACAGGCAAGGCGGTGACCCTTGGCACAGTCGGCGATGCGGGCAGCCGGGCCTGATTACTCTTGGCCGCGATAGCCAGCCCACCAATCATGATGAAGAGGACCATACCACTGAGCAGGATCAGGCGCGAGCGGACGGATGTTGCTGAGGAGAGAGACGGTGACTCCAGAGGGGGCCCCTTTTTCTAGCTCGATACACCGTCTGCTGCCCAGGCTCGGGCCAGGCGCCCTGCGTGCCCCGGTGGCGATGGACATGCGGCTGATCAGGCCACCGCGGAGCAGCTTTATCCTGGCGTGGCCGGATCAGTATAGCATGTGGTAGCCGGGGCACTCCAACCCCATTATCCACCACGCCCACCGTGGCATACGTTCGCCAGCGCCCGTGCCGCCGCCACTGGGGAGGCAGGGACCTGGAGCGTCACCGGTCTCTCCATGGCCCCAGGTGGTGGTGCTACACTACCAGGAGACGCTGCCCTGGGAGTGGGGGCGCCTGAGTAGTGATGGGGAGGTGGAGGTGACCGTGACCATGGCGGCGGCCCCGGCGGCCCCTGTAGTGCCTGACCTTCAGGTGGGCAGGCTGCCCGAGGCCCCGGCAGGGGCTGATCTGACACTGTCCGACGATGTGGCGAAGGTTGATCAACACGAGGGCGACCCCGCGATCAACAGCCCAGCCGGGCTGGCCTATGGCCCGGACAACACGCTGTACGTGGTGGACGGCAGCACGGTGACCGCCTACACCGTGCGCCGTTAACGACCAGGCTGATAGGGTGGAACGCGCCGTCCGTGGGCGTAGCCACGGGCCAGGTGGTGTAGCCTGGCTGCGGCTGGCCCGTGTTTTCGGCAAGATAGACCGCCTCTCAGCGGCGCATCTGGCCCGCTGGAATCTGAGTGTCGCCCAGTTTGATGTGCTTGTTCAGGTGGGCGCGACGCCCGGACTGACCCAGCAGGACGTAGCCGATGCCCTGCTGGTGACCAAAGGCAACATCTCGCAGCTGATTGACCGGATGGCCCGTGATGGGTTGCTGCTGCGGGTCAAGGAGGGGCGGCTGAAGCGCCTCTCCTTGACCGAGCGCGGCCAGGCGTTGTATGACGTGGTGACGCCCGCTCAGGAAGGCTTTATCGCCGCACGCTTCGCCGCCCTCGCCCCCACCGACCAGCGTGAGCTGTTGCGCCTGCTACGCCTGCTGGACCACGCGCTGCACTGAGCGGGTTGTGTTCAGGCAGTAAAGATGCCGTAGATCACCGAGATGCGGCCCTCGGCAAGGCTCTGCGTCTGGTTGAGCAACATGCGTGGCGTCTCAGCGCCGAACAGCACCCGAGGTCCCAGCGGGTTCAGTGGTTCACTGGCCGTGGCGGCGAGCTGTGCCTTGAAATAGGCCAGGCAGAGCGCGTCGGCGTTGCCCCAGGCCACTTCGGTGTAGCCCACATTGGTCAGCATGCCGCGCATCCACGCGGCGTTGCGCAGCGAGTTTAGCGTGGCGTTGGGCGCCCAGGGTAGTGGATAGCGCGGCGGCGCGACGGCGCCAGCCATCACCTCATAGAGGGCCAGCGCGCCGCCGGGCCTGATCATCCGCCGCAGGGCGGAGTACAGGCTGCGCTTGGGAGGCACGTTCATGGACAGGTGCTGTGTCCACACCACGTCAAAGCTGAACGGCTCAAAGGGTAGAGCCAGGGCGTCACCGGGCACAAAAGAGACGCCGGTGCTCAGGCCCATGCGTCGTGTCAGCGTCTCGCCCGCCTGGCACAGCTCTTCGGTGAGCTCCAGCACGGTGACCTGGCAGCCAAACCGCTGGGCCAGGGTGCGCGCTGGGCCACCCAGGCCACCGCCCACATCCAGCACGCGCATGCCGGGACGCAAGCCAGCCAGTTCGGCCAGTTCCAGGGTGGCCGCCATACCCCGAATATGCATCTGGTCCAGGGGGGCCAGGTCGTCGAGGCTCAGGGCGTCGGGGTCTTTGCCGGCGGTCCGCGCGGCGGTCACAATAGCCGCGTCCAGGTTAGGTCGCCCATAGTGCTCCCTTAGAGCCTGGCTGTAGCTATCGCTGGTCACCACGTTGCCACTTATCCGCATCACAATCGCTGCTCCTTCACGCACGGCGCCCCTGCTGGGCCGCACACTGCTGGCTCACTCTCCCTCAATCATACGCTGCCGCGCGCTGTTCTTGCCGCACCGCCCCATGTCGCCGTTCCCACCAAAGGCCATGCCGACCCTTGCTAGCGCCCACTGGCACAGAGCGAGGGTCGACCGCTAACGCGGATAAGTTTAGGAATAAACTATGCCGTCTGATGGTTGTATGGAGATAGGCGGCTGGGCACAGACGATAGATAATAGTAGGACGGTATTGAGCATGAGAACACAGGGTATCCACCACATCACGGCGATTGCCAGTGACCCACAACGCAACGTGCGGTTTTATACCGACACGCTGGGCCTGCGGCTGGTCAAGAAGACGGTCAACTTCGACGATCCGGGCACATATCACCTCTACTACGGGGACGAAACTGGCCAGCCAGGCGCCGTATTGACCTTCTTCCCCTTCGTTGGGGCTGGCCCCGGTCGGCAGGGTGCTGGACAGGCCACGGCCTTCGCGTTTGCCGTGCCGCCGCTGGCCCTGGCCACCTGGGCAGGGCGTCTGGCCGACCACGGCGTGACCACCTCGCCGCTGAGCCGCTATGGCCAGCATGGGCTGGCCTTGACCGACCCAGATGGGCTGCCCCTCGAACTCGTGGCGGATGAGCAGGCCAGCCAGCGCCCTGGGTGGGCTGGCGGGCCAGTGCCCGCCCAGGAGGCCATCCGGGGCTTCCATAGCGTGACGCTGACGGTGCGCCGCGCCGCGCCCACGGCGGCGGTGCTGACCGACTCCTTGGGCCTGACGCCGGGTGGGCAGGAGGGCGCGCTGTCCCGCTTCGACGCTCAACCAGGCGTCCTGGGTGGGCGGGTCTATCTGCTGGAGCAGCCAGATGCGCCGCGGGGGCTTGGCTCGGCGGGCACAGTGCATCACATCGCTTCCCGCGCCGCCGACGACACGGAGCAGCAGCACTGGCAAGACGAGTTGAGCCACCGGGGCCTGTCGGTCAGCCCGGTGATGGACCGCGCCTACTTCCACTCCATCTACTTTCGGGAGCCGGGCGGGGTGCTGTTCGAGCTTGCGACCGACCCGCCGGGCTTCACCGTAGACGAGCCGCTGGACAGCCTGGGCACGCGGCTGATGCTGCCGCGGTGGCTGGAGCCGCGCCGGGCCGACGTGGAGCGCTATCTGCCGCCGCTGGCGGCCAGCGCTCAGCCGGTGAGGAGCTAAGACCATGAACCCGGCCAACCTGACCTTTATCCATCGCTATCTGCCCGCCCCGGTCGCCGCGGGTGGACCCTCCCTGCTGCTGTTGCACGGTACGGGCGGCGACGAGGACTCTGTGTTGAGCCTGCGCGACGCCTTGGCCCCCGGCGCGGCGGCGCTCAGCCCGCGCGGTAAAGTGCTGGAGAACGGCATGCCCCGCTTCTTCCGCCGCCTGGCCGAGGGCGTGTTTGACGAGGCTGATCTGCGGCTGCGCACCGCCGAACTGGCCGACTTCGTGGATGACGCGGTGGCCATCTACGGCCTGGACCGTGCCCGGCTGTACGCCGTGGGCTACTCGAACGGAGCCAATATCGCGGCCAGCATGCTGCTGTTGCGCCCGGGGACCGTGGCTGGGGCCGTGCTGCTGCGGCCCATGGTACCGCTGCGCCCGGAAACGCCAGCCAACCTGGCCGGGACGCCTGTCTTCGTAGCGGGCGGGCGGCGCGACCCCATTGTGCCCCCCGCTCAGACCGAGGAGTTGGTGGCCCTGCTGCGGTCGAGCGGCGCCGACGTGCAGCTATATTGGCACCCCGGTGGCCATGAGTTGGGCGGTGACCTGCTGGCCGCGCGGGACTGGCTGGGCTGACCCGTAGGCCCGCCCGCTGAAAGTCATGCGCGGACCGTGCTGGTCAGGGCTGGCGCGGAATGTGGCCAAGCCGGGGCTTGATCGCTCGCCAGAAGGTATCGGCCACGTTGCGGTAGCCGGCGGTGCTGGGGTGGAAGCCGTCGGCGGAGACGTAGTCGGGGTGCTGGGGCAGAGCCAGAGACGGGGTGTAGAGATCCACTACCACGGCCCCATAGCGGGCGGCCAGCTGGCGGATCGCCGCGTTCCAGCGGGGGATGGCTGCTCTCACGGCGGCCAACGTCTCAGGGTGGGCGATATAGGCGGGCGCCAGATCAAGCGCGGGCACGTTGCCCACGAAGACGATGGCATGAGTGCGTTTACGCAGTGTGCCCAGCAGGGTGTTGAGCTGGGTACGATAGGTGTCCAGCGGTACCCGGGCATTGATGTCATTGACCACATTCCACACGGTGATCAGATCGGGCCGGGCGGCGAGGGCGCCGGGCAGCTCCTGGCGCAGCGCGCCAGCCAGGGTGATGCCGGAGACGCCAAAGTTATGCAGGTGACTGCCCGGTGGTAGGCGGGTGGCCAGCACGGCGACCCAGCTTTGGGTGGCCGGATCGTCCGCGCCCACACCAACCGATTCGGAGGCGCCGATCGCCGCGTAGATCAGGGGCCGCGTCGTGCCTGCCTGCCTGGCCACCTGGTCTCTGGCGTGGCCAGGCGCGGCCGAGGCGCCATGGGACCGGTGAACTGGGCGCGGCGGTGACGAGGGCGGCTTGCCAGGGGCATAGCGGGCTTTCAGTACCCCTCCGCCGTGTCCAGGGCTCTTTGCGCGCCCGCCATGAACGCCCCAGCGTTTGCGGGGTGATGATCCAGACGACAGCCCGGACGCGGTTTGCCCCGTGGCTGTTCTGGCGGCGGGAGTGGCTGGCCCCAGGCCTGAGCCCAGCGCGGGCAGTAGGATGGCTACCAGCCCGGCTACGCCTACCAGTGAGAGGCCGAACAGTCCGGCCAGCAGGGGCGTGGGTAGGCCGCGGCGGGGTCTGACCGGGCGCGGAGCGCCTGCCGCCCGCGCGGGTGAGGACGCTTTCCGCGCAGCCATCAAATTTTCAATGCCTGAAGTGTCAGCTGCCTGCTCCTGCCGCGGTTGGACATCAGGCGCGGCGCACACCCAGCGATGGGCTGGGCCAGGGTCGGGCCACGGTGCTGATCGTGATCAGCACGTACAAAGCGCCCCAGACCGCTGTTAGTACCGGCAGAGCCGCGTCGTCCGCTAGTCGCACAGCCTACCCCCCGCTCTTTTAACACCCCTACTATACGTGCCCAGAGCCAACCGCGTCCACCCCTCCTCCAGAGTACCGACGCCAGTACAGCGTAGCTGAAAGCCCTAAATCCTTTGTATGGTGTATTGGGCAAGAACATGTTGCACAAGTCTGGTGGCGTGGGGAAGCTACAGCAGCCAGATCCGCTGGGCGAATTCGGTCGGGGACAAGCCAGGGATGGCCAGA
>JAABUM010002166.1_pt1 | contig 27064 bp, 25 predicted proteins | sample 5559161 | NCBI WGS metagenome assembly JAABUM01 (sample SAMN10711868, study PRJNA513369) | rock metagenome | isolation source: Antarctica rocks | place: Antarctica: Victoria Land, Siegfried Peak nord
GCACTGGTAGATCGTGGTGTCTTTGCGGGTCCGGGCCACCGGCACCGTCACCGTCGGTGTTGCGGGTTGGTGGGCACGCCGGTAGGCGGTCTGTCGGCAGGCGGGACGGCAGAAGCGTTGACGGCGGATCGGGGTGAAGTGGGTTCCGCAGACCGGGCAGGTCGTTGTCGTCACATTGTCGTCACCCCAGGGGGTTCGCGGGACGCTGTGCCGGGGTGGGTTCGTTGCCGGTAGGAGGGCCCTTCGATGATCAGGGTGTGTGCTGCGGAGGTGAGCCGGTCGATGGCGGACTGGGCGAGCAGCGCTCGGACATCATCGACATCCACTCGGCCGGTTCGCGGTTGGAGGTCACGATCGTGGAGGCTGTGCGGTGTCGTTCGACGATGACCTCGTAGAAGTCGTTGGTCTCGGTCGCGTCCAGGGTGCGTAGCGCGAAGTCGTCGAGGATGAGCAGGTCGACGCGGGCCAGCTTGCGCATCTCGGCCTGCAGCGTGTTGTCCAGGCGGGCGGCGCGCAGTCGGGTGAACAGCTTGTCGGTGCGGGAGGCGAGCACGGACAGGCGGCGGCGGAGCCCGATGTGGCCCAGCGCGGTGGCCAGGTGAGTCTTTCCGACGCCGACGGGTCTCAGGATGAGGACGCCGTGGCCTGCTTCGGTGAACCGCAGGCTGGTCAGGTCCGACGGCAGCGCCCGGTCGTAGGTGAGGTCGTCGGGTTCGTCCCAGGTGTCCAGGGGCATGGTCGGGTCGAGGCCGGCGGTGCGGGCCCGCAGCATCGCTGAGCGGGACTCGCGTCGGGTGACTTCGTCGGACAAGACGAGCTCGAGGAACGCGGCGTGGCCCATCGTGCGGGCTCTGGCCAGGGTGAGTCGTTCGGGCAGGGTGTCTTTGAGCCCGCCGAGCTTCAGGGCGCGCAGAGTCCTCATCAGGTCGGCGCCGATCGGGTCGGTGGGCCCGGACGTCGCCGTGCTCGTGGTCGTGGTGCTCATGGGGTGGTCTCCGGTTTCGGTGTGGTCGATGCGGTGGCGGTTTTGGCGCCGCCGCGGATCAGGGTCAGTTGTGCTCGCGCTGCGGTGGCGTACTCGCCGGGGTCGCGGGCGAACCGGGCGGTCGGTGAGCCGGCTGCGGCGGGCAGCACCGGTTGCTCACGTTCGATCGCCTTCTCCAGCATCGAGGCGAGCTTCGACACGGACACGACGTCGAGGTTCAGGGACCGGGTGCAGGCGGTCTCGACCGGTCCCGGTCCTTAGCGGCGGACGAGGCCCAGCAGCCGGTAGACGCTGCGCATCCGGGTCCAGGGCAGCGGGTCTTCGAGGAGCCGTTCGGCGTAGATCCCGGTGCTGGGTCCGTGCCCGGTGCAGACCGCGATCAACGCTGTCAGGTCCCGCATCGCATACCCGGCGCGCTCAACGGGTAGATCCTCACGGTCGGTGGACCGCCCGCCCGGCGGCTGCCGCGGGTGGGTCTTGACCAGCTGCCCACGGTGGTACAGCTTGACCAGCTTGGAGTCGGCGCGGGCGTCGAGGTACTGCCCGATCCACTGCTCGGGCAGCGAGTACAACGCCCTGGCGACCTCGACGTGGAAGTCGCGGTGCACCATGACCCGGGTGAAGGTCGGCACGTCGTAGGCGGGCGGGACAGCCAGCAGGCACGCCGCCTCGACCTCGGTGAACATCTCGGCGGGCCGGGCCGCGGTGCTGCCGTGGATGCGCATCCCGGCCCGCTGCGCGCACCAGGCGGTGACCCGGGCCTGGGCGTCGGCCAGGTCGGTGAACTTCTCCCCGGCCCAGAAGTTGCCGCGCACGTACTGAACCGCCCGTTCCACCCTGGGCTTGTCCTGCGGGGTGCGGACCCGAGCCGGGTCGGTGGCGAAGCCGACGTGCTGGGCGTAGTCCAACCAGCCAGTCGACAACTGCGGGTTGACCGTGTCGGCCTTGGTGACCACCGCCTTGAGGTTGTCGGGGATAAGGACCTTGAACACCCCACCGAAGAAGGACCACGCCGCCTCACAGCCGGCGGTCATCGCGACCAGCGTCTGGGAGTAGGTCAACCACACGAACATGTGCCTGCTCAGCACGGCGGTGAAGATCAGCGCGTGCACCCGCCGTTTCTTCCCGGTCTCGGGGTCAACGATGAACCCCATCTGGGAAGTCGATCTGGCACTCCACCCCGGGCTCGCCGTCGTTGATCCGCTTTGTGGTGGTCTTGACCCCGAACCCGCAGCGTTCGACCGTGAACCGGTGCAGGGTGCGGTAAGGCACCACGCAACCCTGCCGGGTGAGCAGCTCGGCGATCTTCACCACCGACAACGGCGGCTGACCGCCACCTCCGGCGACCCACGTGGTGATCTGCTCCTGCCGGGCCAGCAGCAGCTCCCACGCCGCACCGTGGCCGTGCGGTCGAGCCGGACGGACCACGGTGAGCACCGCACCGATCAGCTCATCGGTCACCGCCTCGACCCCGGACTCCCGCGTCAAGCCTTCGGCCTCGGCCGCAACCACGTAGCGGCGGGCGGTCTTGCGGTCCACCCCCGCCCGCTCCGCGACCGTGCGCAGACCGGCTCCTTCGAGCCACCCGCGGAGCACCTCACGCACCTCAACCACACTGACCTCCCTGAATCCCACGCCCGATGACCTCCACGTCGACGAACAAGCCGTGGGCAGTCAACGAGCAGACCAAGCACCCACCGGCAAGGCGCACCGGGTGGTCCCATGACTGGCACTCCAGGTGGTCCCATGAACTTGGCAGAAAACCCCTCAGAGCGGTCCCATGCTCATGGCAGGCGACATGGTGTCTCGGGTCTAATTACCGGAAAGGCAGTACGTACCGTCGTCGATCTTTCGACCACAGGGGTGCCCACAACTATCGAACTATCAGGTGCCCTGGCGCAGCACGATGTCCTTTTGATAGACGCTCCAGTGAGTGGGCGTGTGGCCAGGTGCGCGAGACGAAAGACTCGCGTTGATGGTGGCGTGTCCCACTCCGGTGTTTGCAGAGATTGACACCCACTGGTCTCAAAGACCTTGACAAATTCCGGTCCCGCGAATTGTTGCAATGCGGTAGATGTGCGGAGCGATTCTTAAAAATCTAGCTGCGCGCCCCGACAAAAATATGTTCACAGACACGGCCTAGCATGATGGTGCCCAGTATATTCGGCGACCCGAGCGACTGATTTCCTACTGTACTGCAACTGAGCTACAGCGAAACAGAATAATCGACCCGCGTGTCTCGAACACGTGGACTGACACGAAGGAAAACATAGCTGAGAGCAAGATGTTTGAAGACGGGTTGAACGTACGCCGGCAGGTGCTGGGTGGGGCGTACGTCGACGCCAGCCTGGCGAAGGCTGACGATTTCATGGCGGCAATGCAGCGCCACCACCGAATGGTGCTGGGGCCGCTATCGCTAGACCCGGCCCGGGCTTGAGCTGACGACTCGGAGCATGCTGAATCTGGCCATGCTCACTGCACTGGGTCGCAGTCAGGAGTTGAAACTGCATGTCGAGGGAGCACTCAACAACGGCGTCTCCGTAGAGGAGATCAAGGAGATTCTGTTGCACGCAACGGTAGACTGCGGAATCCCCGCGGGGCTAGACGCCTTCGAGGCAGCCCACGAGGTGCTGCCCGCAGAGGTCGCTATCACCTCGATCGACGAATGACCGCCCCGCATATCCGGCGCATCGGATTCGTCGGCATCGGCAACATGGGGCTGCCAATGGCTGCGAACCTCTTGTCGGCGGGGTTCGATGTGGCGGTGCTGGACGCCGTCCCACCGCGCTGACCAACGGCTGGCCCATCGCCACCGGCATCGTCGAAGGCATCTGCGCCACATGGTCGCCGACCGGCTCGACATCACCGGCGCCCGCTGGGGCCTACCCTGCGCCGAAGCCATCCTCAAACTCCGCGCCCTACGCAGCAACGGCGACTTCGACGACTACTGGACCTACCACCTCGCCCAGGAACGACGCCGCATCCACCAATCCCGCTACGCCGACGCCCTCATCCCACAAACCGGCTCTACGGTCACTCCAAAAGAGCCGCATGCCATATAATTATGGGATGCCAATGAATGTGCTTTTGTGTTCGACCGTGTCGGGCACTCGGGATGGCAACGGTGACAAGCAGGATTCCCTTGCCGACCCAATCATGAGCGGCCGGTCAAGACACAGAAGGACGTGCTCCTCGACCACGGCGGCGCGGGTGTCGCGCTCGAGTTCGAGTCGAACGCCGGAGCCCGGCCACCACCACCGCAGAGTCGCTGGGCAAACGCCGCTTTTCGTTCCGCAAGGACGCCAGTTCAGCATCGCCGAGGACGAGGCGAACCTCAGCGGAGGGGCACTGGCCGGCGGCCACGCAGGCGACGCCCTGTTCCCGTGGGTGTCTGCCCACAGTTCCATGAGACCGTGATGGCGAACGCACAGCGCCGGGAGGTCAAGGTTGCCGATCTCGTCGAGCGTGCCCGCGACGGTCAGGCCCACGCCGTTGCCCGGCTGATTTCAATGGTAGAAGATGCGAGTCCGCAACTGCGGGAGGTGACTGCGGCGCTTGTGCCTCAAGCCGGTCACGCGCAGGTGATCGGTCTGACCGGTGCGCCGGGAGTGGGCAAGTCGACGTCGACCGCGGCGCTGGTTTCGGGCTACAGGGAGACTGGCCACCGCGTCGGCGTGCTCGCCATCGATCCGTCATCACCGTTCTCCGGTGGCGCGCTGCTCGGTGATCGCATCCGCATGCAGGTCCACGCCACCGATCCCGGCGTGTTCATCCGCTCGATGGCTGCTCGTGGGCGCCTCGGTGGGTTGTCCTGGGCAGCACCTCAGGCGCTGCGGGTACTCGACGCCGCGGGATACGGTGTCGTGCTCATCGAGACCGTGGGGGTCGGCCAGTCAGAAGTGGACGTCGTCTCGCTCGCCGACTCCACACTGGTGTTGGTGGCGCCGGGGATGGGCGATGGCATCCAAGCGGCGAAAGCCGGCATTCTTGAGGTAGCTGACGTGTTCGTGGTCAACAAGGCCGATCGTGAAGGTGCGGAACGGACTGCGCGGGAGCTGAGGTACATGATTTCGCTCGGTCGTCGCGAACACAGCGGGCCGTCCTGGCGGCCGCCTGTAGTGCGGACCATCGCCGACAAGGGCCAGGGCATCACCGAGGTGATCGAGGCGATTGGGGCCCATCGTGACTGGATGGCCACCTGCGGCGAACTCGAGCGTAGACGGACGGATCGGGCACGTAGCGAGGTGGAGGCGATCGCGCTGCAAGCCTTGCGCGAGCGCTTGGGTCAGCTTCGGGGCGACGCGTTAGCCGCCGTGGCCGAACGGGTGGTTGCCGGTGAACTCGACTCGTATGCCGCCGCCGATGTGTTGATCGCCCAGTTGCAGGCTGGACACTGAATGCGTCAGGCCACGGAGCCGACATCTGCCGTCCCGCCGAATCCGATGTGGGTTGTTCAACAAATCGTGATCTGATATTATATCGCAATGCCAAACGAAGAGGCTTCGAGTACAACCGAGTCGGGCATCCCGGTGGCCCGGATGTATGGGCCCGGTGATGTCGGGGATCCGGACTCGGCGATCGGGGTGCCGGGCAAGTTTCCGTTCACGCGCGGAAACTTTGCGGGTGGCTACCGGGACAGGTTGTGGACCTTCCGTCAGTACTCGGGCTTCGGCACACCGGAGGAAACCAACCGCCGGTACCGGTATCTGTTAGAGCAGGGAGGCACGGGTTTGTCTGTGGCGTTTGACCTGCCCACGCAGTGCGGCTATGACTCTGACGATCCGGAGGTGGAGGAGGAGGTTGGACGCGTCGGTGTGGCGGTCGACACGCTGGCCGATGCAGAGATCATCTTCGACGGGATCCCGTTAGACCAGATCAGTACGAGTTTTACGATCAATGGGACCGCGGCGATCGTGCTGGCTCTCTACGTCGCGGTGGGGGAGAAGCAGGGGGTAGACCGCTCCGCGTTGCGGGGCACGATCCAGAACGACATTTTGAAGGAGTACGCCTCGCGGGGCACCTGGATTTGGCCGGCGCGGCCTTCGCTGCGATTGATCGCTGACACGATCGAGTTCTGCGCCAGCGACGTCCCACGGTTCAACGCGATTTCCGTCGCCGGGGCGCACTTCCGCGATGCGGGTGCCAATGCAGCTCAGGAGATGGCATTCACGCTGCAGGACGGGGTGACCTACTGCGATGAGGTGGTCTCCCGGGGCCGGTTGGCGATCGACGAGTTCGCCCCACAGGTGTCGTTCTTTTTCTATACCCACGGAGACTTTTTCGAAGAGATCGCGAAGTACCGTGCCGGCCGCCGCCATTGGGCGCGCATAGTGCGTGAACGCTACGGCGCCAAGGACGACCGCTCGAGCATGTTTCGGGTAGGTTGCGTCTGCGGTGGTTCGTCGCTGTATGCGCCACAGGCGCATAACAACATCATACGGGTGGCCTACCAGGCGATGGCCGCAGCGTTAGGTGGTGTGCAGTCCATGTTCACCGCGGCATGGGACGAACCATTCGCGCTGCCCAGCGAGGAGACCACAACGCTCGCCTTGCGCACCCAGCAAATCTTGGCCTACGAAACTGGTGTGGCCCGCACCGTTGACCCATTAGGTGGTTCTTATTACGTCGAAGCCCTCACTGACCAAATGGAGGAGCGCATCGCCAAAATCATGGACGAACTTGAATCGTGGGGTGGCATGGATCACGCGATCGAAGAGGGGCACATCCAGGGGCTGATCGCCGAGGAAGCCTACCGGACGCAACAAGCGTTGGAGTCGGGGGAACGGGTTGTCGTCGGCGTGAACCGGTTCCAGTCTGACGCACCGTCCCCCGACGTGCACGGCTACGAGATGGACGAGGAAAGCCGGCGAAGGCAACGCGAGCGCCTGGTGGAAGTGAAACGCACTCGCGACTCAGGTGCGGTGACGAGCACCCTGGAACAGCTGTCGAAAGCTGCACAGACCGATGACGTCAACCTCATGCCCTTGCTGGTCGACTGCGCGAAGGCATATTGCACCGTCGGAGAAATGACGACCGTGCTGACCAGTGTGTGGGGCGAATTCCAACAGCCCGCGGTCTTCTGATGCGGGCGGGAGTGCTGATCGCCAAGCCAGGTCTGGACGGCCACGACCGCGGCGCCAAGCTGGTGGCCCGGGCATTGCGTGATGCGGGATTCGAGGTCGTCTATACCGGGATCCGCCAAACACCCCAACAGATCGCCGCGGTCGCGATCCAGGAGGACGTCGACCTCGTCGGATTGAGCATCCTCAGCGGCTCTCACGTGGCCATGACTCAAAAGGTCGCCGATGCGCTACGTGCGCACGGCGGCGAGGACATCCTCATCGTCGTCGGCGGCACGATTCCCATAGCAGACACCGAACGCCTGCTGGCCGCTGGAGCGCGCGCGGTGTATCCCACCGGGACTACCCTCGAAAAGCTCGTAGGAGGTATTCGTGGTCTCATCGCCTCGCCAACCGACACCTGACCGGGAGACGTCGGCCGCTAATTCCGCCGTCGCCGACGCCGGTCCGCTGGGTGGTATCCGGGTCCTGGACTTCAGCCGCTTTCTGGCTGGCCCGTACGCGACGATGATCCTCGCCGAGCTCGGCGCTGATGTGATCAAATTCGAGGATCCCGAACACCCGGACGAGGCACGACAGGTCGGCCCGTACTTCCAGGGCGGCCAGTCCCTGTACTTTGCCGCCCTCAACCGCGGTAAACGGTCAGTCCGCGCGAGGCTGAGTCGACCCGAGGGGCGTGAGGTGGTGCGCGCCCTCCTCGCCAGCGTGGATGTCGTCGTTGACAATTCTCGTCCGGGCGTGATGACGAAGCTGCGCTTGGACCCGAGCACCATCCGCGAGATCAATCCCGAAGTCATTACATGCTCGCTGAGCGGGTTCGGCGCCACCGGCCCCTATGCAGAGCGAGTTGCCTATGACTACACCATTCAGGCCCTCGCGGGCGTGATGAGCATGAGCGGCGAACCTGACGGCCCACCGGGTAAGGCCGGTGTCTCCTACGTCGACCACAGCGGTGGTTTGGCGGCGGCACTGGCGGTGTGTGCCGCACTGGTCGAACGCACCCGGACCGGCCACGGGCGGCACCTAGACCTCGGGCTGCTCGATGTGCAAACATCGATGCTGAGTTACCTGGCAGCATGGACCCTGAATCAGGGCTACGAGCCAAGCAGGATCAGCGATGGCGCCCACCCTTCCCTCGTACCAGCACAGACGTTCGCCACCCGGGACGGGTTTCTATCGCTGTTCATAGGCAACGATGCGATGTGGACGCGATTCGCCTCCGCACTCGGCGGATCGCAGCTGAGCGACCCGGCGCTTCAAACCGGCGCCGGACGGTTGCAGCACCGGGACACCGTGGTGCGTGTGCTGTCGGAGCTGTTCGCAGCCAAAGACACCACTCATTGGGTCACCGTTTTGGCCGCCTCGGGTGTAGCTTGCGCGCCGGTCAACAGCCTCGGTGACGCCTTACGGGATCCGCAGGTGACCTCCCGTGGGCTCGTGGTGACCGCTTCGCACCCTTCCTACGGCGACTACCGCTGCGTCCGGGGTCCGTTGCCCGGACTCGCTGGGGGTCACATCCACCTCGGGGCTCCTCTACTCGGTGAACACACTGGCGAAGTGCTCCAAGAGCTCGGTTACGACCCCCAAAGGATCGAATACCTCACGTCGGGCGAGATCACCGATGGATCCGGGCAGCAGCACGCATCAACGGCGGAAAAGTGACCAGAGCAAAGGTGGGTAGAGCACAGGTGGCTAGACCTTCGGTGCACGACATGCCGGGCGCGCCCGACCCTATCGACCCGCCGGTAGGATTGCGTCGGCGCAAATTATCCGATGAGGTAGCCGCGAGGCTGCGTCGGATGATCCTTATCGGCGAACTCGCCCCAGGAAGTCGCACGACCCAGGACGAACTTGCGCGCTTGCTCGACGTGAGCACGATGCCCGTGCGTGAGGCGCTGCTAGGGCTAGCAGCGCAGGGCTTTGTGCAGGCCAGGCCGAACCGATCGTTCGCCGTCGTCCGCACCACCCCAGATGACGTTCGCGATATTTACTGGCTGCACGCAACCTTGGCCGGTGAACTAACCAGCCGTGCATGTGTCCGGTCCGACAGCGAGTTTCTTCAGACGATGCGGAAACTACGGGACCGGTGCGAGCACTCCCACCAGGAGGGTGACACCGAAGGGATGGAGGTATCGAACTGGGCGTTCCACCGCGAAATTAACTTTGCTGCTGCCGCTCCGAAGTTGCTGTTGGTGTTGGGTACTAGTCTGCGTTTCATCCCTGGCGGGTTTTACGGGCTCCTACCCGGCTGGCCTGACGCATCCACGAACGGCCATGACGACATCATGAAAGCTTTCCATGACCATGATCCACCGGCGGCCCGCGTGGCGGCCGAAGCGCATGTGCGCGACGCCGGAGCACTCCTAACCGCCCACTTTTCCACGACCGGTTATTGGACACGCCCGACCGGACCGGGTGGTGGCGCCAGTGAGTGAGGTGCGACTGGACCGTGTCGGTGACGCCACGGTGCTCACGATTGACCGCCCGGCGGTGCACAACGCGATCAGCCGCGCGACTATGGGTGACCTCGCGGAGGCCCTCGATGAAGTAGCTGCATCCGACACCCGTGTCCTCGCAGTACGCGGAGCGGGGACACGAACATTTATCTCCGGCGGCGACCTGAACGAACTTGCCACGATCCGCCGCCACGACGAAGCACGAGATATGGCACTGCGGATGCGGTCGCTGTTAGACAGACTGGCGACGCTTCCGATCCCGGTCGTCGCCGGGGTCAACGGCCACGCCTTCGGTGGCGGTTGCGAAACCGCAGTCGCCTGCGATTTCCGAATCGCGGCCCACGACGTGCGCATGGCGTTTAACCAAGTCGATTTGGCGATTACCCCCGCCTGGGGTGGCATCGAACGGCTGCAGGCGCTCGCCGGTCGATCCCGCGCACTGTACCTCACCACTACCGGAATCCCGATCGACGCGTCCACCGCGCTGGCTTGGGGACTGGTCGAGGAAGTCGTCGACCGCAATGCCTTTGACACTCGGCTTGGCACGTTGATCGAGCGTCTCGCTCGTGTCCCGCGCGCCACCCTGGTGGGAATCAAGGCCACGGCCAGCCGGGCGCAGAGCCCAGTCAACCCCGATCTCGCCGCCGCCGCCGCTGAGGTCTTCGCCGACAGCTGGATCGCCGATACCCACTGGACCGCAGCGGAGCAGGCGGCCTCCCGCCGCCGCGCTCGGACCAAACCTAGCGTGGTGCCGTAGTACAGCTACATCGAAGGAGCCGGCGTGAATCGCCGGCGCGATCCCGGCTTGGCGGTGGCCTACTTTAAGCGGGTAGCGCGGTCGACCAGACGCCGGCAGAGCAGCGCGGGCGCGACATCTGCACGCGGGTGCTGGGCCACGGCGGGATCAAGGTCGTCGCCAGGGCAGCGGGGTCAGCGCGGTCACGGTGGCGAAGGGTGCTGCGGAGCTCGAGGCCGGTGGTGAACCGCTGGAGCGGGTGCGCCAACCGGGTGCGGGACGCAAACCGCTCACGTCCAGCGACCCTGGGCTTGTGGCCGCGCTGCTGGGACTGGTCGAGCGCGACGAGCGCGGCGATCCGGGCTCGCCTCTGCGCTGGACGATCAAGTCCCCCCGCATCTTTGCCGAGCAACTGACCCGGGGCGGCCACCTGGTTTCGGCGTGAACGGTGGCGAACCTGTTGCGCGAGCAGGGGTTCAGCCTGCAGGGTAATGCCAAGCAGGTCGAGGGCAGCCCTCTGTGTCAACATCGACCGGGACGTTCAGTTCGGCTACCTCACTGCCCAGTCCGGGGCGCACATCGGCGACGGGCTCGCAGCCCTCTAGCCCAACGCTGGTACGACGCCCTCGCACGGGTTGATGCACTCCCGGAGGACGGGCTGATGCCGTTGGCGTCCTTGACCCTCGCCGAGGAGGAGCCCATCCTCATCCGGCCTGGCCGCACTGTCGCCGGCCAGTACGACGCCGACAGTCTGGCGGACGTGCTCGCCCAGCTAGAACAGCAGTGGTCGGCCGAGCAGCCGGGCTAGTTGACGGTGGGGACCGATGCGCCGGCGGCAGCCCTGTGACCTCCACGTCGGTTGACAGGTTTCTCCGAGCTCGGTGGCCATCGGAAAGCATCAGTGGCGCGATGGCAATCACCGGTGAGCAGGCTCTCCGACTGCTGGGTTGCCAGTTTAGCGGAGTGCGCCGTTCGGCCGTCGGACGGTGTCACAGTGCCACGCACCATCCGCCGGCAGCGCGGGCGTCGTCGGTTGGTGCGCAGTCAGGCGGGCAGGTGTCGTCGACTTCGGTGGCGAGGAAGGCGATAGCAGCGCGGTGGAGTCCGGCGGATAGCCCGGTGTCGAGGGTGGCCCGCAATGTGGCGCCGGGGTCGCTGTGGCCGAGGCGGTGTCCTGCGGTGATGCGACGGTCGGGTGGCCGGTTCAGGACGGCGTAGTAGACGTAGACGACTACCGACCACGAGTCCAGGGCGGGGCGATGCCCGAGTCGTGTCGCGAGTTCCTGGCGTGCCCAGGCGGCTGTGTCCTGTGCGGGCGCGGTGGGCTGAATCTGTGTGACCGGTGTGGCGGCACTGAGGTGCGGCAAGGGGCGGGCCCGCACCACCAGCGGCAGCGCCAGCGTGAAGGCCAGCAGGGTGTGCGCCGAAGTTCGGGTGCGGCGCAGGTGGTAGCGCAGGGTGGGGTGGACCCCGGCGTATTAGGGGTAGACCAGCACGACACCGGGTCAACGAGGATGTGCGGCACCCGGTGGGCGACGACCAGGCGATCATGCAACAGCACCCAGCCGGCGGATTCCAGCGCCTGCAGTCTTGCTGCGGTCCGAGTTTCCTGTCGCGCTTGGTGACGCAGATCGCGGGTCGCGGGGTCATACCCGAAGCGAGTGGTCACCTGGGTGCCCACGGTGAGTATGCAGCCCACCACGGTGGCGGTACTCGCAGCGGTCAGGCCCATGCCGGGTTCGGTGAAGCGAGTGCCCAAAGAATCGCGGCGAGGACCGCGGCGGCGAGGCTGCAGGTGAGCGCTCGGAGGACGGCGGGGCGCAGTGGACGGGACCGAGCCCGCGCAATTTCCTCGGCGATGCGGGCACGCAGCGACGCCCCTGGCCCCGGCGGCCCGGTGCTGGTACGCGTCCTGGTGGCTTCCCATTCCAGATTTGCTCGGGACATCAGCCGCTGCTGCTGCTGCTGCTTGGCCTGCTGGTCGTTGGTTGCCCATCGCCCGGTCTCCCCACTGCATTGCTCGTTTGGGGGCGCTAGCTGGTGGCACCGACAGATCGCAGTCACTCAGTCCGGGCGGCGGGGGAGTGACACGGCATTGGTGGCGTTCGATGCGCGCCGTGGTCGTGGGGTGGGAGTTGAAGAACGGCACCAGGGCTATCGCGGCTTTGATACGGGACCGAATCTGGGTGAGTGATTCGCCTGTGCTCGGTGTGATCGGCGGCGGCGGCGTCGTCATCAGCGGCGAGCTTTGCCTTAAGTAGCTCTCCGATCAGCGGGTGCACGGGACCGGACCGCGCGATCTCACCGCCATGGCAGCGGGGGGGCCCTGGGGAGTAGCGCCATCACCGCACATGACGCCTCCCGGCCCGAGCCGTCAACCCGCCAGTGCCGCCGGTGGCAGGCCCTCGGGGTCGCCCGTCGCGGTGGTTGGTTCCTCGTTCGGCGGCGAGACCGTCCCTGGTGCGCCGGCCGAGGCCCGCTTGAGGAGTTTGCGGACTTCGGCAGCGGATAGTTCGGTCGCCTCCGCGATGCTCGCGACGGTTTCGCCGCGGTCTTTGATGGTGCGCAGGGCGGTCGCTTGTTCTAGCTCGGCGGCGGTGATCTTGATGGCGGCGTCGTCGCTGATGGCGTGGATCTTCTCGTCGAGGTCCGCGCCGATCTTGTCGGTGGTCTTGCCCGCGTCGAAGAATGTGACCAGGTCGTTCTCGTTCTTGCGCAACCGGGCGTGTTCTGCGGCGAGGCGTCGTGTGGTCGCCTGTCGAGCCCGCTCTCGCGCGCTGACGGGGGACTTCCTGGTGGGATTGTCTGCTGCGGACATGCCTCGCATACTCCTCTTGGCCTTGCGGGGTCGGTGTAGCGGCCTCGGTCAGTGGCGAGACCTGGGTGCGGCGCTGTGCTGGGGTGGGCGGTGGCTGTGGGGTCATGCCGACGCCGGTGAGGATGCTCATGTCCAGGGCGCAGCCTGCCTTGGAGCGAGATTGCCACCGGTTGGCGCTTCGCATCATCCGTCTGCGAGAACGGCACATCCAGATACCCGTCGCCGGCCACGGCACGGACACTACCGCAGTAGAGCATTTCCCTTCTCACCTCACGCGGCGGAAGATCGCCAGTCGGGGCAGTTCGTTTCATCTTCAGTCGACGGCACTCGTGACACACCTCTTGCATTCAGGTGAGTTTCGCGTGAAGCGCCGTTTGGTGGTGCTACTCTTTTGGTGTGATGTCGCTGCACAAGCTGACGGCGGGGGACGGGTATACGTACCTGACCCGGCAGGTCGCGGTAGCGGATTCGACCGAACGAGGGTCGTCCAGTCTGGGGCAGTACTACACGGAGAAGGGGGAATCGCCCGGTCATTGGGTGGGCTCGGGTCTGACCGGCTTGGGTACCGTGGCGGCGGACAGTGTGGTGTCCGAGGCGCAGATGAAGGCCTTGTTCGGGGAGGGGAGGCACCCCGACGCGGACACCATCACCCAGGCGATGATCGCCGAGGGCAAACGCCCGGCCACGGCCCTTGCGGCCACTCAACTCGGCGTTCCCTTCAAAGTGTTTGAGGGAGCCACCGAGTTCCGCACCGTGGTGGCGCAGCGGTTCGTGGCGCACAACGTGGCCGCCGGCCGTAAGGGCGCGGCGGTGATCGCCGAGGACGTGCGGGCCGGGATCCGCACCGAGGTCGGCACCGCACTGTTCCATAAGGAGTACGGCCGGCCACCGGCTGATGAGCGGGAACTGTCCGGCTACATCGCCCGAGGCTCCCGGCACGCCACCACCGCGGTAGCCGGGTATGACCTGACCTTCAGCCCGGTGAAGAGTGTGTCCACGCTGTGGGCGGTGGCCCCGCGGGAGGTGTCCGCACAGATTGAGGCAGCGCACCACGCGGCGATCGCGGACGTCGTTGGCTGGCTGGAAGCGAACGCCGCCTACACCCGGGTGGGTGCGAACGGGGTGCGGCAAGTCGACACCGAAGGGTTGATCGGGGCGGTGTTCACCCACCGCGACTCCCGGGCCGGCGACCCTGACCTACACACCCACGTCGCGATCAGTAACAAAGTCCAGACCCGGGGCACCGATGGCGTCCTGCGGTGGCTGGCCCTGGATGGTCGAGTGATTCATAAGGCGGCGGTGGCCGCCTCGGAGCGGTACAACACCCGCATGGAAGCCCACCTCATCGACCGGCTCGGAGTCTGTTTCACCGAACGGGCAACCACGGATCCGAGCAAGCGGTCGGTCCGAGAAATCGTGGGTGTCGACGAGCACTTGTCGGGGGTGTGGTCGGCGCGTCGGGCGAGCATCGACGCCCGACGGGCCGAGCTGGCGGCCGTGTTTCAGGTGCGGCAGGGGCGGGCACCCTCACCGGTGGAAGCCCTCGCCTTGGCGCAGCAAGCCACCCTGGAAACCCGCGAAGCCAAACACGAACCCCGCTCCCATGCCGAACAACGCCAACAGTGGCGCACCCAAGCTGTCGACGTCCTCGGCGGTGCACACCAGCTGAGCGCGATGCTCCACGACGCGGTGCCCGCCGCGCACCCGCAGCTCGTTGCCCGGGTGGATGAGCAGTGGATTGACCAGACCGCGGCAGCGGTCATCGGCACAGTGTCCGGGGCGCGGGCGACATGGCAGCCTGACCACGTCCGGGCCGAGGCCGAGCGTGCCGCCCGCGCCAGTGGTGTTGTTCTGGCCGAGGTGGATGGGACGGTCGACGCGATCGTGGCTGCGGCCCTGGGACCGGGGGTGTCGGTGCGGTTGTCCGCACCGGGCCTGGTCACCGCGACGGGACCCGCAGCCCTGCAGCGCTCCGACGGTGCGTCGGTCTACACCACGGCCCGGACGCAGCTGTACACGTCCCGTGCGGTGATGGACGCCGAGGCGCGGCTGCTCGCGGCCGCCGGGCGCACCGATGGGCGCGTGACGAGCAGTCGTGCAGTGGACATGGCCCTGCTGGAATCCACCGCGAACGGTGTCGAACTGAACCCCGGTCAGCTCACCCTGGTTCGCGAACTGGCCACCTCCGGTGCCCGAGTACAAGTGGCTTTGGCCCCGGCCGGGACCGGGAAGACCACCGCGATGAGTGCGCTGGCCCGGGCCTGGGCCGAGGACGGTGGTCACGTCATCGGGCTGGCCCCCACCGCCGCGGCCGCCGCCGTGCTGGCCGAAGACTTGCAGGCCCCCACCGACACGGTCGACAAGCTCGTCCACGTCCTCCACGAACTAGGCGACCCCGCCAGAGCCGACACCCCGGTACGGGTGCCGCAATGGGTCGCCGACATCGGCCCGGAAACGTTACTGATCGTGGATGAAGCGGCGATATCGGGGACACCGAGCCTCGATACCTCCGTGGCTTATGTGCTCGGGTGTGGGGGCAGTGTCCGTCTCGTCGGCGACAACCAGCAACTGGCCTCAGTCAGTGCGGGCGGGGTGGTCCGCGACATCGCCGACACCGTCGGCGCGGTCACCCTCACCGAGATCATGCGGTTCACCGACCCGGCCGAGGGGGCGGCGTCGTTGGCCATCCGGGCCGGGGACCCGGCCGGGATCGGTTTCTATATCGACAACAACCGAGTCCGGGTCGGTGACCCCGCGACTGTCTTGGACCAGGCCTACGCCGGGTGGGCCGCCGATGCAGCGGCCGGACTCGACACGGTGATGCTGGCTCCCACCACCGACACCGTCACCGCGCTGAACGACCGGGCCCGCACCGCCCGCCTCGCCGCCCAGGACACCCCGATCGGGCGGGACGTCACCTTGCGCACCGGGTCGCAAGCCAGTGCTGGGGACCTGATCACGACCCGGCGCAACGACCGCCGCCTGGTCCTCACCCGCAACGACTGGGTGCGCAACGGGGACCGGTGGACGATCCGCGACGTGCGCGCCGACGGGGCGGTGACCGCCCAGCATGTGGGGACGAACCGGATCATCACCCTGCCCGCCGACTACGTCGCCACCCAGGTCGAGCTGGGGTATGCCCGCACCGTGCACGGCGCCCAGGGGTTGACCGCCGACACCGCGCATTCCGTGGTTACCGGTGCGGAGTCCCGGCAACTGCTGTACGTCGCGGTGACCCGCGGTCGCGGGTCCAACACCCTGTATGTGCAGAGCGTGGATGAGGGGGACCCGCACAGTGTCCTCACCCCCGACACGGTCACACCACCCACCGCGGTCGATGTGTTGAGCCGCATCATCAGCTACGACGGGGCGCACCGCTCCGCGCACACCACCGCCCGCGACCTCGCCGACCCCGTCGGCACACTCGCCCACGCCGCGGGGGCGTATGAGGATGCGCTGGGAGTGGCTGCGGAAACCCTCGCCGGCCCCAATGTCCTGAGCTCCATCGACAACGCCGCCGAACAGGTGCGGCCACACCTGACCGAGACCGGGGCGTATCCGAGGCTGCGGGCACATCTGGCGATCATCAGCCTCACCGGCCGTGACCCCACTGCAGCACTGCACTCGGCAGCCCAGGTTCGGGAGCTGGGCAGCGCCGACGATGTTGCGGCAGTGCTGGACTGGCGACTGGACACCACCGGTCGCAACTCCGTGACTACTGGTCCCCTGCCGTGGCTGCCCGGGCTGCCCCACCAGCTCGCCGAGCACCGCGAGTGGGGTCCCTACCTGGTCGCCCGACAACAGGCGGTGACCGACACTGCCGCCGCGGTGGGGGCCCAAGCCCGACAGTTCACCCCCACCTCGGCGCCGCGGTGGGCGCGGGCCCTGGTCGGGGAGAACCCCATCCTGCTCGGCGACCTGGCGGTGTGGCGTGCCGCTACCGGGGTCGACCCCGCTGACCGCCGACTCACCGGACCCGAGGTCCTGCCGATCACGGTGCGCCACTACCAGAAGACGCTGGACGCCGAGGTCCGCGAGGTGCTCGGCGACCCCCACGCCGCAGCGCAACGTTGGACACCGCTGGCGAACAGCATCGACGAGCGGCTCGCCAGCGACCCCTACTGGCCGGTGCTCGCCGACCGGCTCGCTGCTGCGGACCGCGCCGGGATCGACATCACCCGCCTCGCCGTGACCGCCACCCGCGAGCGGCCGCTTCCCGACGAGCTACCCGCCGCCGCCCTATGGTGGCGCCTGAACCAGCACCTGGCCCCCTCCGTGCTCGACGCCGCCGCGACCAGCAACGCCCCGCAAACCCTGTGCCCGAACTGGACCCCCGTGCTGAGTGCGGTGCTCGGGGACACCGTGGCGCAGCGGGTGTTGGCCGACCCCGGGTGGCCGGGACTCGTCACCGCCGTCACCCGCGCTACCCACGCCGGGTGGGAACCCGCCCAGGTGCTGGGCACCGCGCACGAGTTGTTGCTCGCCACCCTGGACGAGGACATTGTGCTGCGCCCCGCGGAGGTGGCCCCCGCCCTGGTGTTCCGGGTGCACGCCCTCCTCGAGCATGCCCGCCACGATTCCCCCACCGCGGCGAACGGCGAGTCCGCGGCGTCCCTGCTCAACGATGCACCGGGCGACCCCGAGGACGACGAGGCGGCCGCCGCCCGGACCAACCAGGGTGGCCCCGCATTTGCGGCGGATAATCTGGACACCACCCTGGTCGGGGCCCCCAGGCCCCGCACCGACGACGACTACCTCGCCGCCGTGGCCGCCGCCGAACCCACCGACGACTTTGACACGGACGGATACCCCGAGGTGGCGGGTGACTGGGACGGGGCGCTGCTCACGGAGTTGCCCTACACCGATTTGGACCCGGCGGAGCAGGTCGAGGCCATCACCACCGACCTGGCTGCCGCACGCGACCGACTGCGCCAGGCCCGCCAGCAGCTGTTCGACGGCACGTCACCGCATGTGCAGGCCAGCATGCCCACCATCGCCGCGATGCGCCAACGCGCCGATGACCTCAGACCCGCCGCCGTGGCTGACGCCGACGCCCACCAGGCGTGGATCGAAGCCGACCACACCGTGGAAACCACCGAGAACACCGCCGCCCAGTTGGGGCGTGAGCTGCATGCCGCGCGCACCGCGGGGCAGGACGGCCGGATTGACGAGCTGAAACCCCTGCACGGGCTCGCCTCCAACCGGGTGGGCTACGCCCGCAGTGAGGCAGCCGCCCGACGCACCGACTACGACACCGCCCATGCCGCCCTCGTGCAACAAGCCGGTCCCGCCGGTATCACCACGCCTCAGGACGCGGAGTTCGCCCGGATCGCGGCCACCGACCTCGACCTCGCCGCCCTCACCCAGCACCGAGACCGGGTCCGAGTCCTCGAAGGTGCCCTGCTGCGGGCCGAAACCCACGCCGCCCGCGACCACATCCTCAGCCAACCCGCGCTGCTCGCCACCGACGCACGGGAGCAGCGAGGCGGGGAGGCTCTTTCCCGCAGCGAGCAGCGCGACAGCCGGGTGCATCCCACCACACCGTCTGAGCAGGCAGCACAACAGCAGGACCCCACTGCGGTCTCCGATGAGCAGCTTCAGGGGTGGCGAACGGTGCTGGGGCAACGACCCGACGACCCGGCACAGGCCCGGCAGTGGGACTTCACGGTGTCGGTGGTGAGTGCTTACCGCTCCGCCTACCACATCGCCAGCACCGACCCCGCGACTCCGCTGGGTCCACCGCCGACCCCGGGCAGCGAGCAAGCTTTCGCCTACCGGGCTATCGATCGAGAGTGGAGGACCATGACCACGAGCGACATACAGAACAGTCCTCACCGCGGTGCTGTCGACTCCGAGATCCAGCCCGGACTCGACCGTCTGCGGGAGCGTGCTGCCGCCCGCGCAGCGGACAAGGAGCGCGTCAGAGCCCACGCAGAGGACGACAGACAGGCTGAGCGGGCCACGCAGGATGGCATCACCGACGAACACGGCTTCGGCTACGGCACCGGCTATACCGACCGACACCACGGCGAAGGACACGGCTCCCATCTGGGTTATTGAAGACCTGTTGCACGCCGTGGACCGCACAACCCGTGAGAGGGATGACAACCAACTGTCGTTGGACTTTCTCTAGGGCAACGTCGAAATGGGCGAGGAGAAGGAAGCAGACGATGAGTGACATGGAGTACGCGGGCCGAGCCTGAAGCTGCTACGGGGACTTTCTCCCGAACAAGTGTCGGTAGGTCCGGGACCCGGAGCGCTTTTCCGCGAGCTCGGTATGAGGGTCGAGGACCAGGTGCAGACCACCCCTGAGCGGCCGCTGGCGGCACCGGACGGCCCCGGCGAGGGCTTTTTGGAGAAGGTGGGCCGGTGGAACATGGGGCCCGGCTGCGGGCCTCGGAGTGGGTAACGGCGGCGCAGGGGGTCTATTTGATTCCCCCGGAGATCGAGCAGGACACCGCGACCGAGGATGAGGCCGAGACGGCGACCGCGATGCTTGGGTGCTCAACGACAGGCAGCAGGCGGTGTAGGGCGATGACCGACGAGGCGGAGAACACCTGAACGTCCCACCGACGCTGACGTGGCACCCAGATCCGATCCGGGCCAGCCCCTGAGCGGGGCGCACGACGGGATCACTGCGAACATTGAAGCGATCCATACCTTGCCGGAACTTGGGACCCTGAAAGCGGCTCAGCGGCCCTGTCGCGTCGAGCAGGAACGCCTGTCCCGGTAGTCCTCCCGGGGCGGTGCCCGCCGTGTTCGACGAGTCCAACACCGAGTTCACCGGGCAGCGTGCCCAGCTGCTGAGTGTTCCCCGCACCACGATCAACGCCCAGTGCACCGACCCGGCCATCGTCACCGCCATCTGGTCCGCGCTGGGCGCACTGGGCTTTTCGCGGGGGTGCTGTGGTTATCGCCGCACGTCGGGCTTGCCTCGGCGCCGGCTCCCCGGGCCGATGGGTGGCCATCGGCCTGGACACCGACGGCCAGATCTGTCTCGACGAGATGGTCCGTCAGTGGGCCCGTGCGCAGCCGCGGGAGGCGATGGGGCCGCTGGTTTATGACGGCCCGAGCATCGTGCAGCTGATTAGCACCGCGGACCATCGTTGGTCATGTGCGCCATGCGACCAGTTCTTTGTCCTACTGTGCCGTCACCGCGTTCCGTCACCGCGGGTGCGATGGGCACTGCCAGTTCCGGTACGTCGATGGAACCCGGTCTGCGGGGATGAAGTGTCCGCGGCGGGGAGACAACCCGGCCAGCACGGATTCGATGGCCGCGACAGGAGCTGCTGGTGCGATTGCTCGGCCACGGTGGGCTCGGCCACGGTGGGCTCGGCGAGGAGCGGCTCGTGGTAGGCCCCGAGATGGACAAAGCCGCGGGGGGACACTGATGCTGGTCGGGGTACCGCGAGGCGTCGCGTCATGCGGCGGCCCAGGTTGGCGGAGTGCGGCGGGTACCGCATCCGGTGACCCCGTGCGGCCTATAGGCCCTAAGGTCGGCGCCTCGAGCGGGCGTTTCCGGAGCCGGAGTGCCCAGCACGGCGGAAGTGGCGTTGGCAGCAGGCTAGCCTGACCGCTGCATGAACGCTGCGAGTTCCGCGTAATCCCGGTGACCGACGGGTTCGGTAGGCAGGGCCCCGGCGGGTATCCAGACACACAGTGGGCTCACCGCAACAGCTTTCCTGGGTCGCGCCGTTCGTTGTCATTTCGATGAGCCATCGGTCGCCTCCAATTCCGGGGATATGTAACTACGTACGAGCAGCCCCGGTTTTAGCCATCGTGGAGGCGAATTAGTTTGCGAGCGCCGCCAGCCCCGGTCAGGTCAGGGGCGGCGTTGCGTCGAGGCTCATCCTGGCTGTCTGGCAGTCTCAGGCGTTCTTCGACAAGCTGAATTGGTGCCGGTCGGCGGTTGAATGAGCAGCCGACCGACGCGGGTAAGGGACCGCGGACGTGGTCGACGGTTGAAGCTCACGACACCAGCCGTACCGCTTGTCGCAATCTCGCTTCCGGTTGTTGGCCAGCACGCAGAATTATCGGCGACGACTGGGCGTCGGGGGTCGGCACCGCAATTGGACTGTGGGCACCCACCGAGACGGTGGCGCCATCGACCGCCTTGTCCAGGCTCTGACAAATGCGGGCAGTCGCATTGATCCAGTGATCGCCGAGCGGGCTCAGAGGATCGTGGGACCCATCGCCACCGCGTTGCCACGAGGAACTGGATGCCCAGGGCTGATGCCAGCGCAGGCAGCCATAGGTCAACGTTTCACCACTGCCGGATGCGACGGTGAAAGGGTTGTTCCGGCAATGTTTCACCCCCAGGTCAGCGAGGTGAAACGTTCCTGGCGCCGGCCACGGGGTCGGTAGCGTTTGGTCTGACTTATACGAGGTTGCGGGGGTTGGGGAAGCCGAGGCTGGTGTAGCCGGGGGCGCGGCGGGTGAGGGAGGAGGCGAGCACCCCGGTCAGGATGTCGTGGTAGTCGTGGACCTCGGCGGTGGTTTTCCCGGGGTAGGGCCGCAGGATGCGTCCGGCGTATTGGACGAGTCGGCCTTTGAAGGCGATGGGGGCGGCGAGGAACAGGGTGTCCAACGCGGGGCAGTCGAAGCCTTCGCCGATGTAGGGGCCGGTGGCGACGACGAGCAACGGTCCCGCGGCGCCGGGCTGGAGCCGGGTGAGGGCAGCGGTGCGGGCTTTGGCACCCATCCCGCCGCGCAGGACCACCGGGTCGTATCCGTGTTCGCGCACGGCGTCGGCGAGCCGGTCGAGGTGGGTGGTCCACTGGGTGAGGACGAGGCAGTGCCGCCCTTGTTCGAGCGCGGCATGCACGTCTTCGCACACTTGCCGGGTGCGGGCGTCGTCGGCGGTCAGGTCGCGGTAGATGGCGGCGATGCCGCCGGGAGCTGAGGGGTTGGCGTCGCCGGTGTACCGGTAGGCGGTGGGATGCACGTGCAGGACGGGTTGCGGGGGCGGCGTCTGGTCGGCGCGGGTCGGCAGCGTGCCGGGAAGGGCGGTGGTCATGGTGTGTCGTGTCGGTCCGAGTTGCAGTCCGATGAGGTCGTCGAGTTGGTCGCGCCGGTACGGGGTCGCGGTGAGCCCGAGCCAGCGGCGGGCAGGGATCTGTTTGACGGCGTGCTCGAACCCGGCCGCGGGAACGTGGTGGCATTCGTCTACGACGACGAGGCCGTAACCGACGGTGAGAATGGGGATGTCGTCGCGGCGGGCGAGGGTTTGCAGCATCGCCACGTCTACGGTGCCGCGGATCTTCGTGCGACCGCCGCCGAGCTGGCCCGGGATGATGCCGAGGAGTTCCCGGATGCGGGCGCGCCATTGATCGGCGAGTGCTTTGCGGTCGACGAGCACCAGGGTCGCCACGGCATGAGTGGCGATCAGCGAACAGGCGATCACGGTCTTGCCCGCCCCGGGCGGCGCGACGAGCACCCCGAGGTCGTGTCCGGTCAGCGCGTGGTGCGCTCCCTGCTGATCGGCGTCGAGGACGCCGGTGAACGTGAGGTTCAAGGGCGCACCGGCGGTTCGTTCGTCGCTGATTTGCAATGCGCTGCCGGCTTGGGTGACGGTGGTGGTGAGGGTGTCGATCAGACCGCGGGGCACGATGAGGCTGCCCTCGAGGGTTTCGTCGTAGTTCCGTAAGAACCGGGGCACGTTCCAGGTGGAGGCGCGGCGGCGTTGCCGTTCGTAGAACAGTGGATTCGGCATGGATGCGGCGTGCTTGAGGGTGGCGGCCAGCGCCGGGGTCAGGTCGGCGCCGTGCACGGTGATACCGGCCCCGAGCGTGGCGCGGATGAACGGGGGCGCTGCGGGCAGGGTGCGACTGGAGGTCGCCTGAATGAGGTGGTCAACGGCGGTGCCGACCCGGAGTCGGCCGAGGGCTTGGGTTGTCCGCTCAACTTCGCGCGGTGTCATCCGCCCGAGGCTGGACAGGTAGGCCCACTGGTCGGTCTGCGGTTCGAGGGTGGCGAGGTCGAGGAAGACGGTGGCACCACGCTGGCGGCAGCGGCCCTGCAGCGGGGCTGCTAAGAGGTTGCCGACCCCGGAGGTGGGCAGCACATCCTGGGAAGGGAACAGCCGGTCGTAGGAGGACAGGTCCATCCGGCCGCGCAGGGTGATCGCCTCGTGCAGCAGGCCGGTGCCCAGCTCTCGCGCGTTCACCGCCGCCACGGGGCCGGTAAAGAAGACCCAGGCGTGGGCGCCGATGCCGGACCGCGAGATTTCCAACGCGGCCGGCACCCGGGCGGCGCGGGCGGCTTTGAGGTAGGCGAGGGCGTCGAGCATCGCGTAGGGCCCGTCGAAGTCGGCGGCCAGCCAGTGACACCGGTCCCCGTCGAGCAGCGGGTACAACCCGATGGCGCGCTCACCGGACAGGTGCGCGGCGAGGACCTCCTCGGTCAAGGGTAAGTACTCCCGTTGGGCCGCTGGCGCCCCTCTTCGCCACCCGCCCCGCACGGCGGGTAGCCAGCCAGCTTTGCCGGTGCGCGAGTTATCCCAGCGTACGGCGTAGACGTCCGTGCGCGCAGCGAACAGCGCCCGGAAGAACGCGACCTTTACCGCCGGTGGGGATTGAATATCAACCATGCCCGGTGTCGTATCGAACATGGCTGTCTGTGCTGGGCCGGGTGGACGGGCTTCGCCGGGTGTCAGCCTCAACAACGTCAGCAACCGTGCGTTCTCGCTGCGCAGCTGCGTGACCTGACCGCGGAGCTCGGCGAGCTCGGCGGCGAGCGACCCCGAGTTACCCGGCTGGTCCTCGCTGGCTACGCGCATGCTCAAACGGTAAGCGGCTCAGGCCACGCAACGGCGACTTTCCGAGACGACGGAGTCTTCCTCGGTATGAAACTTACATGTAATGTAGGTTTCATGGCACAACGTGGGTTGGATCGTCTCTACGATCTAGCGGAGTTGCAGGGCGGCTACTTCACGACCCGCCATGCTGTAGACGCGGGCGTGTCGACGCGGTTGCTCAGCTACTACACGCAAGTTGGGGATATCGACCGTGTCGCCCACGGGGTGTATCGGTTGAGCAGGTTTCCGATGCATCGCTTTGGCGAGGCGATCGCGGCGACGTTGTGGGTGGGGTCGGGCAGTGTGGTGAGCCATGACAGCGCGCTCGCGGTCTACGGGCTGGGCCCCGCGATGCCCACTGTCGTTCATGTGAGTGTGCCTCGCCGGTTCCGGGGCACCCGGCCCGGCGTCGTGGTCCATGTTGCGCCGCTCACCGCAGGTGACGTGACGGTGTGGGATGACGTACCGGTCACCACAGTGGAGCGCACCCTGACCGACGTCGCGGCCGAGAGTGACCCGGCGCTCGCCGTCGAGGCCGCACGCGATGCGTTGCGCCACGGCCTGACCACGCCCGACCAGATTTCCGTCGTGTTGGATGGCCGCCCGGACGCGGCCCGACTTGCTTGCGGACCTGCTGACCGCAACAACTTGACGACCCCGCGGTGACTGCCCGCTACGCGCAACCCCATGCGCTGCGGCGGGCGCTGGAGGGCCGGCTCAAGGCCGAATCTTGCGCCAGCCGTCTCCCGCTGGATCGGTTGCACAAGGAAGCCGCGTTCGAGTGTTTACTGGCCCGTCCGGTGGCGACGGCGCCGCCGGGGAGCTGGGCACTCAAGGGAGGACTGGCGATGCTCGCCCGCGCCGGTGCGCACGCCCGAACCACCGCCGATGCCGACACGACCTGGCGCATCGATGCCACCCAATTACGATCCACACTCGACCAAGCCGCAGGCACCGACCTCGGAGATCACTTCCATTTCCTGATCGGCGCACACACCCACCAACTTGGGCGGCGACGGGCCCGAGGGCGGTCTGCGCTTTCCGATCCAGTCCAGACTGACACGGGCGGCTGTTCGAACAGATTCGCCTGGACATCAACCTCTCCCCGGACGACACCCGGCCAGTGGAAATCCTGCACCTACGCAATCATTTCGTGTTCGCGGGGCCGCCGACCGTCGTCGTGCCGGCCATCAGCACAGCTCAACAACTGGCCGAAAAGCTCCACGCCTACACCAGCGACTACGGGGCAAGCGAGAACACCCACGCCAAAGACCTCTACGACATGCTGATCATCGCCGCCGACCTGCCGTTTCCCCCGCTCGCCGACCTCGCCGAGGCGTGCGCCACCACCTTCACGCTCCGCGACACCAGGTGGCCGCCAATCCTGACTGCGCCGCCGGGCAGTTGGTCCAGGCCGTGGGCCGGGTTTGTCCGCGACTACGGAATCGGGTTCACGGACCTGTCGGATGCGTGCACCGCGCTCGCTGCATTCTGGAACCCCCTGTTCACCACGGTTGGCAGCTCCTCCCCCTACTGGGACTCCATCACGTGGACTTGGGCCCACGAAAACCAGGCAAATGAGCCCCCCACGAAGTAGCGGAGATGGCAGCATCGGCTCCTTAGGGTGAGCTGCGGCCGGATCTACCGTTCGGGCTGTCTGACTTGGCCTCGCGAACCCTTGGTGAGTTCGGCGGCGGGTCGCCGTCAGACCGAGCGGGCGCAAGCCGCGCGGCGACCAGCGAGAACCTGCTCTGCTCGACCGAGGAGGCGCAGAAGGACACCGACGCGGGACCGCCAAGACAGGACTAACCGCGCGACGCTGGCCAGAGGTGCGGGTGTGACGGGTGGGCGGTTCTCAGGTCCGGCGGTCTCCGCTGGACGCTCGGACCGCCGCGGGCAAGAGCATATTCACCATGCTCCGAGTACCACTATGGACAGTCCAGAGTAGAGCCAGCGGTCCGCAAACAGTCCGCGGGAGGTCCGCAACAACCCAACATCGGCCAACAACTGTCAACGGTGTTTTCCCATCTCAGAAGGCAAATCCCGGATATCGGCCCAGGTCGCGACACGCCGTGGCCACTCTCCGGCTTACAGGTCAGCTCGTCCGCTATAAGCTCCTCGACAGCGAACTGCGCACAAGGTCACGGCTTGATCGGGGTGGGACAGAAGCCCGTTTGCGCGCCGATCGAGTTGATTTCGGCGTTCGACCTCGGATCCCCCGCGTAGTTGATCCGATTGGTACACCTATAGCTCGTATCCGCGGGGCCACTCGGGTCCTGCGCGGGTAGCCGACTGGTAGTCGCGGGTACTCGCGTGGTCGTCGGCGCGGGCCTGCGAGCCGTCGTAGTAGTCGGTGGGGGCTTGCGAGCCGTTGTTGCCGTGGTCGCCACAGGTGGTGCTGTCGTGACAGCGGTTGTTGAGCCAGGCGCCTCGGAGGTCGGCGTTGTCTCAGTCGGCAGGACGGTCGACGTAGTCGGTGACGCGCTGGCCGTGGCGAGTGATGTCGTCGCGGTCGTCGTACTTGGCGTTGGGGTGTTCGGACTGTTTGAGCTGCATCCGCCGGAAGCCAGCGCCGCAGCGAGCAGAGCCGCGGACGCGATGCGTTTGACCACGACGACCTCAATTCAACTTGCGGCTTACAGAGTGCCAGCATCGCACGCAGCCCCCGATGTCGCAGGCGGAATCACCACGGCGGCGCGGGCAAAGTTGGGCGTTCGCCCTGGTCGCCGCCATCGAGCGACACCCGACAGCTGACGATGGGCGCCTGGCGTCCCGGCGACGGTCCGCAATTGCCGCCGGGGATCGCCTCAGTTGCTGATGAACTCGAGCAGGTCGGTGTCGAACGCCTCCTGGTACGGACCGCCGATACCGTGCGGAGCTCCTGGATAAACCTTGAGGGTGGAGTGCTTGACCAGCTCTGCGGATTTCTGGGCGGAGGCGGCAATCGGGACGATCTGGTCGTCGTCACCGTGAGCGATGAACATCGGAACTTCGAGTGACTTGAGGTCTTCGGTGGTGACGCTCACGACGGCCAAGGGTTGTTCTCGATGATCTTGACGAAGTCGCTGCGCTGGAAGTCGGGCAGGAAATGGGCGAGGACGTCGTCGTTCATGGTTCCGAAGGTGGTGTCGGGCCGGTCCTTCATGCCGTCGAAGAAGGCGCGCAGAATCTGTGCTTTGAAGTCGGGGCGCGGA
>JAABUM010002169.1_pt1 | contig 27043 bp, 15 predicted proteins | sample 5559161 | NCBI WGS metagenome assembly JAABUM01 (sample SAMN10711868, study PRJNA513369) | rock metagenome | isolation source: Antarctica rocks | place: Antarctica: Victoria Land, Siegfried Peak nord
GATCAACCAGAACGGCGCTGTTAAGGCTGCGCTTGACGCGGTCCCAATCCAGCGCCCTGTAAAGATCCCATTCTGTGACGATGGTTACGGCGTCGGCGCCCTCGACGCAGCTATAGGCGTCCTGGCAATAGGTTACATCTTCGAGCAGCGTCTTGGCATTCTCCATGCCCTCGGGGTCGTAGGCGCGGATGCGGGCGCCAGCGTCTTGTAGCGCGGTGATGATCGCCAGGGCGGGAGAGTCGCGCATGTCGTCCGTATTGGGCTTGAACGTCAGGCCGAGCACGGCGATCGTCTTGCCGCGCACGTCGCCCCCGCAGGCCTGGATCACCTTGCGACCCATGGCCCGCTTGCGTTGCTCGTTGACCGACACCACGGTCTCGATAAGACGGAGAGGCGATCCCTGATCCTGGGCGGTCTTGATCAGCGCCAGCGTGTCCTTGGGGAAGCAAGAGCCACCGTAGCCCGGCCCCGCGTGCAGGAACTTGGACCCGATGCGATTGTCGAGCCCGATGCCCCGCGACACGTCCTGCACGTCCGCACCGACCTTCTCGCAAAGGTCCGCGATCTCGTTGATGAACGAAATCTTCATGGCCAGGAACGAGTTGCTGGCGTATTTGATCAGTTCGGCGGTGCGCCTACCCGTCACCAGGAAGGGCGCTTGGTTGAGGTAGAGCGGGCGGTAGAGTTCTTCGACGACCTTCGCGGCTCGTGCGTCCTCGGTGCCGATGACGATCCGGTCGGGTCGCTTGAAGTCGTTGATAGCGGCGCCTTCGCGCAGGAACTCCGGGTTCGACACCACCGAGACGTCCGCCGACGGATCGGCTTCGCGGATGATGCGTTCGACCTCGTCGCCGGTGCCGACCGGCACGGTCGATTTCGTCACCACGACGGTGTAGCCATGGAGCGAGCGCGCGATCTCGCGCGCGGCGCCGTAGATAAAGGACAAGTCAGCGTGGCCATCGCCACGGCGCGATGGCGTGCCGACCGCAATCAGCACCACCTCGGATTGTGCGACCGCGCCCGCGAGTTCGTCGATGAAGGTCAGGCGTCCCTCGCGCACGTTCTTCAGCACGAGGTCGGAGAGCCCCGGCTCAAAGATGGGCATCTCTCCGCGGTTCAAGGCCTCGATCTTATGCCGATCCTTGTCGATGCAGCATACCGTATGGCCGAAATCCGCAAAGCAGGCCCCGGACACTAGGCCTACGTAACCAGCCCCTATGACAGCAACGCGCATCGACATCCCTCGATCAAGATTGGAGTGTACCGTATCGGACCGGGTGCAAGTCGACCCCGTGGCCAGGACCCTTGGCCAAGTTGGAACCGGCTGCTCCGTTTGATAACGGAGTGAGAGATGACGAAGACGAGACGCAAGATCGGCACGGCGCTGGTGTCGAAGGTCGCCTGGGCGCGCCTTCGACACCAGCGTCGGTGCCTAGGCCGAGAAGATGGCGCAAAGGCAGGTCGAGCGATGCCTATCCGGTGTACGGGCGTCAAGTCTCGCATGCGGCTCTTCCGTTGTACAACTCGACTTAACACGATCCATAGTACGACCCTCGGCGGCGAGGCCGCGTCGTCTATGCGTAGCATCCCTTTGTGTGGGCGCGCCCTATCCGTTGCGATAACGTGCGACGTGTCGGGGCGCTACAGCCTCGTGAACGCATCTGTCGTGCGGGTTTAAGAAATGCCGGTCTGCGCGCTTCCGCCCTGGATGCGGGCATGGAGCGGGCCTCGACTAGGGTGATCCGATCTTCGACCGTCTGGCCCTCGATGAGTGGCCTGGTTTGTCACCGCCCTACACTCCACGCCTATCATGCTGCGGCCGGCACACGCGGGCTCGAAGGTGCAGCCTTTGCGCTGATTTCACTGGCGCGCAGGCGGTTCGGCGCAGGGGCGCTAGCGCCCCTGCGCGCTTGCCCTACTGTTTTGAACGAGTCGTTCAAAGGAGCTATGTCATCGGGCCGTGGCATCGTGCCGGACTCTCGCCGTCGTAGAAATCCCGGTACCACCGAACAAAGCGCTCCACCCCCACCTCGACGCGCGTAATCGGATCGAAGCCGAAATCCCGCTTGAGGTCGTCAATGTCGGCATAGGTGGCCGGCACGTCGCCGGGCTGCATCGGCAGGAAGCGCTTCTCGGCCTTGCGCCCCAGGCAGTCCTCCAGAATCTCTATGAGGCGGAGGAGGCGGACGGGCTGGTGGTTGCCGATGTTGTAGATGCGGTAAGGTGCGTTGCTGGAGCTCGGCGCGGGGTTCGCGCCGTCCCACGCCGGATCCGGCGCCGCGGGCCGGCGGCTCATCCTCACCAGCCCCTCGACGATGTCATCGATGTAGGTGAAGTCCCGCTCTATCTGGCCGTCGTTGAAGACGTCGATGGGCCGGCCGGCGAGGATCGCCTGTGTGAACAGGAACAGCGCCATATCGGGCCGCCCCCAGGGCCCGTAGACGGTGAAAAAGCGCACCCCCGTCGTCGGCAGGCGGAACAGGTGGCTGTAGGTGTGGGCGAACAGCTCGTTGGCCTTCTTGCTCGCGGCATAAAGGCTTACGGGGTGATCCACATTCTGCCGCACCGAGAAGGGCATCTGCGTGACGGCGCCGTAGACGGAGCTCGACGAGGCGTAGATCAGGTGCCCGCTGCCGGCGTGGCGGCAGGCTTCGAGCAAGTTGACGAAACCGCTGAGGTTGCTGCTCACGTAGGCGTGCGGATTAATCAGCGAGTAGCGGACGCCCGCCTGAGCGGCCAAGTTCACGACGAGGCCGAACTTGTGCCGGTCGAACAGGGCGAAGAGGCCGGCGCGGTCGTTGAGGTCGAGGTGCGCGAAGATGAAGCGGGGGTCCCCAGTCAGGCGCGCCAGGCGCGCCTCCTTCAGGCCGACATCGTAGTAATCGTTAAGGTTGTCCAGTCCGACCACCTCGTCGCCCTCGGCGAGCAGCCTGCTAGCGAGATGGTAGCCGATGAAGCCGGCGACCCCGGTCACTAGCACGGTGCGCGTCTTGGCATACCCCGTCAAATTCGCTGCCCTTCCTGCGATCGATGGGAACGTTAGACCGGCGAGAGGCCGGGGATGGCGCGGCCCATGCCGGGCACGATTGATCGGCAACGGGAGCAGGCATACGAAGGCCGGCCTCGAAATGCAAGCTTCAGGGCCGGAGGTCCGGGGCTCCGAACTCAGGTCGACAGTTTACGTAGCGCAATTGTGGATCACCATGCCTCCGTTGAGTAAGGGCTTCATAGAGTCGCAACACGATTTCTCCGGTGCAATTCCGTCCCACAATAAAGGCTGAAGCCAACGTTGGTTGGACGCGATGCTTCATGTATACTGTCACCGTCCTCCACAACGGCGACATCGCTGAGGAGCCCTTGAGGTCCCAGCTCGTTTTGTTGAGAACGGTCAGCCCTTGCGGCAACGGCACGAGCAACACTCGACCATCGCCCGCACGGGACGCGGCGCCTACAGCCACTGTAGCGCCATCTCCTGTTCTCGAGGTCCGACACAGCGACCCCAATACGAACGGCCGAACTTACAGCTACGCGGTCGACCACGGGGACGTGCTTGACGTCCAGGACGATGGGATCTTCTCTCTCAGGCCGTCCTTCATCTTTAAAAAGGGACTGTGCTGGATCGTGGCGGTCGTGCCCTACGGCGACGAGGTGACGAACCGGGAGGTGTTGACGCCGCAGCTCCTAGAAGACGGCTAGCCCCCGGGCCATGGCTCGCATCTCGACATCGTTGAGCAGGGCGCCGATGCCTGTTCGCACTGGCAGAACTATCTCTACTTCTCGACGAGCGACGGTTCCGACCCGAACACCAACGGCCGGTTCTATAGCTATACCATCGCCGACTGACGCCGCCGCTCCGCCCGGGGCGTCGGCCATTGACCCGACGGCCGGGCGCTCCTCGGCGTCCGCCCCGCCACAGGGCGCACGCCCGCGCCGCCACGCAGGCCATGGACGGCGTCGACCGCGGCGGGCAGTGTCGTCACCCGCGCTTAGCCGGGGAAGTCTTCAGACCGCCTCGGGCGCCAGGGCGCGCTCTTCCGCGGCGGCGGCCTCGGTGCTGGCCACCGTGGCGTAGCGCTGGGCCATGCTGGCGATGCCGAACCCGTCCCGCACGTGCCGCGCGCCGGCTTCTCCCATAACCCGCGCCGCCGCGCCGTCGTCCAGGAGCTTCGAGCACGCCGCCCCGAGGGCATCGGCGTCCCCGACCGGGCAGAGCAGGCCGGTGACGCCGGGCACCATCGCGTCCCGCGTCCCGCCGGCGTCCGTCGCCACCACCGGCACGCCCATAAGCTGGGCCTCCAGCACCACGTTCGGCATGCCTTCCTGATCGGACGTCAGGAGGAACAGGTCGGCGATCGACATGAGCACGTTCACGTCGTTGCGCCGTCCCAGGAACGAGATGGACTTTGTTAGACCGAGCAGGCCGACCTCCTCTTCGAGGGTCGGCATCAGCGGTCCGACGCCGGCCAGCAGGATTCGTAGGTCGGCCCGGGTCTCGGCGAGGCGACGGCAGACGTTGAGGAACAGGCGCGGGTTCTTCTCGGCCGACAGGCGAAACGCGCCCACGATCACCTTCTGATGAGGCTCGATTTTCAGGCTGTGGCGGAGGTCGTCCTTCTCGTCCTGGCTCGGCACCGGGAAGCTTTCGAGGCTGACGGCGTTGGGGATACTCGCCGAGCGGCCCGGAGCGAGGCCGATCCAGCGCTCGTAATCTCTGTTGGACCCTTCGAAGTTGCCGGTGAACTTCACGCGATTGGATTTCCCCAGCATCGCGTAGGCCTGCTGATACCAGGGCTTGTAGATATGGGGAAAATGCGTCGGGTTGTAGTTGCGGAACGACAGCACGACGCGGGGCACGCCCGCCAGCAGCGCGGCGAGGCCGGCGTAAAGGTTTGGATCGTCGAGCTGGGCGTAGACGGCCTTGGGCTTAATCTCACGGTAGGCGGTGATCAGCCGCGCCATGCGATCGACATCGTCGATGATGCCGGCCTTGCAGAACTGCGCGGTCGTGGGATCGTTGCCCAGCAGGGCCAGAAGCTTAAGGGGCGACTGACGGGCAACCGCGTGGATCGGTATGCCGGAGGCTTCGACGAGCGGCATGTAATGCGCGTTGTTGCCTGTGGGCTCGTCGTACATGACAAAATGCACGTCGTAGCCCGCCCGCTTGAGGCCGATCGCGAGATAAACCCACTGCCGTTCGGCCCCGCCCGGGGGCAGGCCGTGCGTGGTCACGACGATCTTGTCGCCGACGGCGAGCCGAACGTCGCGATGATCCCCGTCAGCCGCCGAGAGGTCGGGCGGGGCCACCGGGGCGACATCCTGCGCGGTCCGCAGGGGACGCGGCGCGAACTGCAGCTGGTGGTGGTTTTTGTCGGTCTTCTCGACCACCCAGAACGGGTGGCTGTACAGCCGCGACGGGTTCGTCGCCGAGAAGAGCAGCCTCTTGTTCCAGACCGAGTAGCGCCCCCCACCGAGTTCGGCGATGTCGCCGTGAGGGTTCTGGACGGGCGGAAGCTGCCGCATGCCCTCGAACACCATGAAACGATCATAGAGATCGACGTCGACATCGCCCGGGAGCTGGCTCAGCTCCGCCGACTTGCAGCGCGCACCCTGGTCCACCTGGAAGGGCTGCGTGCGCAGCGGCACGCGGAAGGCACGGCGGTTCGCCACCCGCTCCACGGATTGCATGGCGAGGGCGGCCGTGTGGAGCATGCGCTGGCGGAGCGACTTCCTGTTCAGGTCGATGACGTGGACGCGGTTGTACACGTAGCGCGACATGATCAGGACGCGCTTCACACCGGCCATGCCCAGCTTCGACAACTCGTCGTAGTCCAGTTGGCCCTGGGCCTCCTCGTCGAGGAAGGCCAGGGTGGCGCCGTCGAGCGGCAGCTTCTCTCCTGTGCCGGCGGCCGGCAGCGGCTTCTTCCAATCGGGTAGCCGAATGTGGCGCGGGGCCGCCACCACGCCACGCTCTTCGCCGACCATCTCGACGAGGAGGTTCTTCAGCCCCGGCGACGCACCCTGCCAGGCGTCGTTGTTGTTGACCTCGACGCCGCGGTCGGGATCGCCGCGGGCCACCAGCCAAAGGCCGTCGGACACCTCAGACAGGCCGAGGGATCCCTGCCCGACCGGGACCTGCGTGGCCGGCCTCATTTCCGTGAGATCTGGCACCTTGGCGGGGTGGTGGCGAAGCCAGGACTCCATCATCAGCACGGCCCAGAGCTGGTAGACCGAGAAGCCGTGCGGGCTGCGCTGCCGCTCCATGAAGCTCGACAGGCCGCGTCGGCCGAAGAGCGGCAGGACACGGGCGTCGCCGTCCAGCATCTCGGATGCGAGGTTGAGCAAGCTGCCCCGCGCCCAATCCGACATTGGCAGCCCGAAGCCTTTCTTCGGCATGTCGACGAGGTCGCGCGGCAGGTAGCGGTAGGCGATCTCGCGCAGGATGAGCTTGCCGCGCCCATTGGCGACGAGGCGCTCGTCGGGCAGTCGCTCCGCGAAGCGGGCCAGCTCCACATTGAGGAACGGCGTCCTCACCTCGAGCGAATGCTGCATGCTCATGCGGTCGACCTTGGGGAGCACGGCGCCGGGCATGTAGTTCGCGGCGTCGCTCTGGCGCATGCGCGACAGGAGGTGGCCGGGAGGCGCCGTGTCGAGCTGGTCGCGCAACCGGCCGAGGTGGGCGGCGAAGCTCGGCGGCAGGAAGCCGAACAGGTCCCGGATGTGGTCGTCGCTCGAGACCAGGATGCGGTTGCCGTAATAGACATTCCCCGGGCGATAGTCGGGCAGCTCGCCGGCCGCGTGGCGCCCGCTCTCGTCCAGCGTCGAGAAATACCGGCCGTAGCCACCGAACAGCTCGTCGCCGCCGTCCCCCGACACGGCGACGGTCACGTGCTGCCGCGCGAAGCCGGACAGAAGATATGTGGGTAGGCACGAGCTGTCGGCGTTCGGCTCGTCGAGCACCCTACCGATGTTGCGCAGGAACTCGGAGCCGTGCGGGTCGATCAGCTGGTCGCGATGCTCGGTGCCGAGATGCGCCGCGAACAGTCGTGCAATCTCGTGCTCGCTGTCGTCGGAGCCCTTGAACCCCATCGAGAAGGTTTGGAGCGGCAGGTCGAGCTTGCGGCGGACCAGGGCGCAGACGGTCGATGAGTCGACGCCGCCCGACAGGAAGGCGCCGAGCGGCACGTCGGCGAACAGCCGGCGCTTCAGGCTTGCAGTGAGGAGCTCCTCGAGCTCATCGGCGAGTTCGGCCATGGGGCGATGTGTGAACCCCTTCGAGCCCGGCCGGAACTGAAAATATCGGTGGAGATGCGTCTCGCCCTGATGGTCGATGTGCATCCAGTATCCCGCCGGAAGCTTGCGGGTGGCGGTGTAGATCGAGCGCGGAGCGCCGATGTACTGGAAGCTCAATACTTCAGCGACGGCGTCCATGCTGACGGACACATCGAAGCCGGGAAGGGTTTCCAAGGCCTGCAGCTCGGACGCGAAGGCGAGAACGCCGGAGGACAGCAGGGTATAGTAAAGCGGCTTTTCGCCGAACGGGTCGCGCGCCAGGAACATCGACTTCGTCACCGTGTCGTATGCCACGAAGGCGTACATGCCGTCGAGGCGCGACAGCGCATCCATACCCCAGAACGCCACGGCTTCGATAAGGACTTCGGTGTCGGTGCGCCCCCGAAAGCGGACCCCCGCCCCTTCGAGCTCGGCGCGGATCTCCTGGAAGTTGTAGATCTCACCGTTGAACGTAAGCCACCAGCGCCCGTCGCCGCTGACGTAGGGCTGTCGCCCTGCGTCCGACGTGTCGACGATGCTCAAGCGGCGCTGGCCAAGGACGCAGCGGCCGTCCCGGTCGGCCCATACCCCGTCGGCGTCCGGTCCCCGGTGAGCGATGCGGGTGTTCATCCGTTGGACGAGCTGCATGGCTTCGTCTCGCGCCAGGACGCGATGGGTCGGCTGCAATAGGCCAGCAATTCCACACATCAGGGATTCACCAATTCTATGATCGACTTAGATGATGATGTTCTAACGACGCCCGCCGCGTTTTAACAGAAGGGGTCAGTTGAGGGAAGCGTCGGGGCCCCGTGGGCAGGGGATCCAAGACGCTTCCGGAAGGGTGTTCGGAGCGAGCGCATGACGGCGCAGACTGGCTCGGCGCAGAGCCTTTGGATCGGTTTTGGAGACCCCGGATCGGCGCGGCCGCAAGGGGCGTCAGTATGGTCTGCCTGCTGTGCTGGTGCTGGCTTCGGCGGCGATGCTGGCCGGGGCCAACGACCTTCGGGCCATCTTCCGTTGGGGGCGACGGCTTCCGCCCGAGGCGCTGTTCCTGCTCGGGCTTGAGCGGGCAGCGTCGAACGGACTGACTTCCAGAAAGCTCATCGCCGAGATCGGGCTCGGTAACGCGGGCCTTGTGCTCAGTCTCGACGCTTCTCGTCTCGCGCGCAACAACCGCTACCGGCATCAGGCGGAGCTGCACCAGATCCGACTTCGCCTGCATTCAGGGCGAGCGGCAGAACGCCGCTCGCGGCGAACTCGGCTTGCCGGTCCCGGCCAGCCTCACCCACGACGCCGCAGGCGCGATCGTGCTCAACCCGGACGACCAGGTGCAGGCGCGCCTGCAACTCGTCTTCACCACGCGGGCCAACGGGGCGGAGTTCTCTGCGATCACCCAGCGGCTGCGCGTCCGGCTGGACTCACGGCGCCCCTCACGGGCGAACTCCTGGCGCGCGGCTCGCACGCCGACGCTCACCGTGCTGGATCGTATCGCCACGCTGCTCAGCATGATCATTGCCGACCTCAAGGTGAAGGATGTCGTGGTGACTCGGCAGGCGCTGAGGCTGTACTACCAAGCCAGCGAGGGAAAACGAGGCGAACATCCGCTGCTCCGGCAGAGCGCCTTCCCTGACGGGGCGATGGACCCGGCCAGGGTCCTGGCCATCGTCGACCAGCTGCTCGGCCTCGACGCCGCGCTGCGGCCCGAGGGTTCCGCCCACTGCCACCGCCTCTAAGCTAGTGGTCCGACCCAGACGGATGAATCATCCGTCTGGGTCGGACCACTAGGCAATCTCCGGTCAGCCCGTCTGGGAAATGGCCAAAGTCGAGCTAAAGGACTGCCGCATGATCCTCTTCCACGCCCCTCGCTCCCCGTTTTCACGCACGGCCAGGATTGTGATCCACGAACTCGCACTCGAAAGGGCCGTCGAGATGCGTATCATCGATCCACGGACAGACGAAAGCCTGCGTGCCGCGAACCCGCTCTGCAAGGTGCCCACGCTGCAACGCAACGACGGAACGACGCTCTACGACTCCCGGGTCATCTGTGAGTATCTCAACGAATTCGCTGGCGGTCCGCTACTGGCGCGCTCCGGGCCGGAGCGATGGGACGCCCTGCGGCGTCAGGCGTTGGGAAACGGACTTGCCGAGGCCGTGATCAGACGGCACGTGGAAACTCTCGACGCCCGAGGCGAACGCCGGGATAGCGTCGTCCGCCGTCAGGACGCCGCGATTGTCGCCGCGTTGGAGGAACTCGAACGGGAAGGCGCACGCACGCCTGGACGGGGCTTCGACCTCGGCGATGTGGCGGTCGTGGTGGCCTTGGGCTACTTCCAGTTCCGCTCGCCCGACCTGGCGCAGACCCACCTCAGACCTCTTTTGAGGTCATGGCTCGCGTCGCTTGAGCGGCGGCCGTCCTGCGTCGCTACCCGCATTGCGGCGCTCCCGCCGGGGTGAAGGCGTTCCTTTCGGGGCCGTTCGCGTCTGAACCAATCGCGGTAGGGACGGGGTTACCGCGCGCCCCTACCGCCCCTACCGCGACTGCTCTGGACTTTTCCAGTGTGCGTGCCTATCCGGGTTCTCTATAAAGCGGGTCCCCGCGTTTCCCACGGGCTGGAGCTTCAATGAGGATCGTGGTGCTCGGCGTTTCCGGCATGCTCGGGAGCACGGCCTTCCGGCTCCTCTGCGAGCGGCCCGACTTTGAGGTCTACGGCACGGCGCGCACGGGCGATGTCCGCGCTTTTTTCGATGAAAGCCGCGGAAGCCGCATCCGATCAGGGGTGGACGTCGAGAACCCTGACGCGCTCGTAGCATTGTTCCGCGACATCCGCCCCGACGTCGTGATCAATTGCGTGGGCGTAGTGAAGCAACTCGCGTCGGCCAAGGATCCGCTGGTCGCCATCCCCCTGAACGCTCTGCTGCCGCATCGCCTGGCCCGCCTGGCCGACGTCGCTGGCGCGCGATTGGTCCACATCAGCACGGATTGCGTGTTCAGCGGCAGTCAGGGGAACTACGACGAATCGGCCCCGCCCGATGCCGACGACCTCTACGGTCGGTCGAAGCTCCTCGGCGAAGTCGATTATCCGCACGCCGTTACGCTGCGAACCTCGATCATCGGGCACGAGTTGACGAGCCGCAACGGCCTCGTCGACTGGTTCCTCGGCCAAAGCGGGAGGGTCCGCGGTTTCAAGCAAGCGATCTTCTCCGGGCTGACGACGGACGAATTGACCAGGGTCATCGCCGACCGCGTCCTTCCCCACCCTGAGCTGCACGGCCTGTACCACGTCAGCGTCGACCCAATCAGCAAGTACGACCTCCTGCATCATGTCAGGAGCACATATCAGCACCCGGTCGAGATCGAGCCCGACGATGCGGTCGTGATCGACAGGTCTTTGAACTCGGATCGGTTCCGGGTTGCCACAGGCTACGCGCCGCCGAACTGGCCACAGCTCATCGAGACCATGCGGCGGACCCATCCGACAGCCCGGCGGAGCTGAGCCTATGTTCACGGGTAAAACTCTCCTCATCACCGGGGGCACCGGCTCCTTCGGCAACGCCGTAATCAATCGCTTTCTCAGCACCGATATCGGCGAGATCCGGGTCTTCAGCCGGGACGAGAAGAAGCAGGAGGACATGCGCCTCTTGCTCGGCGACAAGCGCGTGCGCTTCATTATCGGCGACGTGCGAGAATACACGAGCATCCATGAGGCCCTGCGGGGCGTCCACTACATTTTCCATGCCGCGGCGCTGAAGCAGGTGCCATCCTGCGAGTTCTACCCCATGGAAGCGGTACGCACCAACGTGCTCGGGGCCAGCAATGTCGTCACCGCCGCCGTGGCTCATGGTGTCGAGCGGATGATCGTGCTCAGCACTGACAAGGCCGTTTACCCCATCAACGCCATGGGGCTGTCGAAGGCCATGATGGAGAAGATCACCATCGCCAAGTCGCGCATGCTCACGCCCAACGATACTATCTTATGCGCGACACGCTACGGCAACGTCATGGCGTCACGCGGCTCGGTCATCCCGCTCTTCATCCAGCAGATAAAGGAAGGCCGGGAACTGACCGTGACGGACCCGCACATGACGCGGTTCCTGATGTCTCTTGAAGACTCGGTCGACCTCGTTCTTTTCGCCTATGCGAACGCACGGCAGGGCGACATCTTCGTGCAGAAGGCGCCAGCCTGCACTGTGCAGGATTTGGCTGAGGCATTGCAGAACATCTTTCAGCGGAAGAAACCGTTGAACATCATCGGCACACGACATGGCGAAAAGCTCTACGAGTCGTTGGTCTCACGCGAGGAGATGGCTCGGTCTGAAGATATCGGCCGCTTCTTTCGCATCCCGTGCGATGATCGCGACCTGAATTACGCAAACTTCTTCAGCACCGGCGAAGTGAAAATATCCAATACTGACGATTTTACTTCTCACAATACGGAGAGACTGAATCAGCAGCAGGTGATCGATCTGCTGCTGAGCCTCGATTATATCCAGACGGAGCTCGACCGCGCCAAGACAGGTTCACGAGCGGCGGCGGAGTGAGATCCGTCATGCGAAAGATCATGACTGTTGTCGGGACTCGGCCCGAACTCATCAAGATGAGCCAGGTAATCGAGAAGCTCGACACTCTGTTCGATCATGTGTTGGTGCATACGGGCCAGAATTTCGACTACGAGCTGAACCAAATCTTTTTCGATGACCTCGGCATCCGCAAGCCCGATCGTTTCCTCGAGGCTGCCGGGTGCGGGCCGGCCGAAACGATTGCGAGCATAATCGCTAAATCCGACGAGGTCTTTGCTCGCGAGGCGCCCGACGCGCTGCTGATCTATGGCGACACGAATTCCGGCCTCTGCGTGATCCCGGCCAAGAGGCGGAAAATTCCGGTATTCCACATGGAGGCTGGTAATCGGTGCTTCGATCAGCGAGTGCCGGAGGAATTGAACCGCAAGGTCATCGACCACCTCAGCGACGTCAACATGGTCCTGACGGAGCACGCTCGGCGTTATCTCCTGGCCGAAGGTCTGCCCGGTGATCGGATCTTCAACGTCGGATCGCATATGGCGGAGGTGCTAAATCGTTTTCGTCCCAAGATCGAAGCCTCCCACATCATGGAACGGCTCGGCCTCGAACGTGATCGCTTCTTCGTGGTCAGCGTTCACCGCGAGGAGAACGTCGATGCACCGCTGAAACTTCGCTTGTTCACCGAGACCTTGGAACGGCTCGCGGCCGAATTTGGCCTCCCAATCGTGGTATCGACTCACCCGCGTACGCGCAGGCGCTTGGACTCGCAGGACCACCACTGCATGTCGCCGCTGGTCCGCTTTCTTCCGCCGTTCGGTTTCACCGATTATGTGAAGTTGCAGCTCAGCGCCTATTGCGTCGTCTCCGACAGCGGCACCATCACTGAAGAAGCCGCGCTGCTCGACATTCCAGCGATCACGGTCCGCGACGCGCACGAGCGCCCCGAAGGGATGGATGCCGGCGTGCTCGTCAGGAGCAGCTTCGCTTTCGACGGCCTGTCAGATGCCGTGCGGATCGTACGCTCGGGCCTGGAAGGTCGCGGTTTCAGCGGTGAGGTCAGGGATTACACGGACGGCCTGAACGCATCGTCCAAGGTCGTGCGGATCGTGGCATCCTACATCGATGTCATCAATCGCGTGGTTTGGAGCAAGCCGGACGTCGTTGCGTGATGCGGATCCCCATCGCAATCCTGCGTCTCCGGCCGATAGAACCTGCACACTCCCTCACCTAGAGGTCGCCGAGCCCATGCCTTTACCTCGCATCGTCCGCGCCGCCGCGCTCAGAGTTCCAGGTCTCCGCCGACATTACGATCACGCGAGACGCATTGCGGTCGAATACGATGCGCTGCAGCGCGAGCACGTCCGCCAAGCCGATGCCTATGCCGAAGCGATCCACAATCTGAAGCAGGCGCTCGATCAGGCCTACGCAGAGGTCCATTCGGAGCGGTCGCTTGCCGAGGCGGCGACGGCCGAGCGCGACGCGACCGGGGAGCGGACGAGCAAGCGCGCGATCGAGGGCTTCACGCCTGCGCAGATCCTGTGCGCGCTCACGGAGCCAGACGCTGTCAACGGGAAGGCGTATTCCGTGCGCTTGCCGGGCCACATCGTCGGTGGCGACACGAACGAGGAGCCTGGCCGGTCGGGGCTGCAGGTGCTGGAAGACGGTGTACCGCTCGGCCCGGCCCATGCGCCGCACTCGGATATCGCCGATGAGGGCGGAGGCCGCTACTCGCACTGGGGCGACAGCCTTCTATTTTCCTCGAGCGACAACTCGGACCCGCGCACCAATGGGCGCGCCTACCACGTGCTGCTACCGGCGTGGGGCAGATCCGCGACGGCGTCACCGGCGTCGGCCCGGGCGAAGGCGCTCCACCCGATCAGCTCTTTCGACGCGCAGGGAGGCCATACCTTCTCGTCGCGGCTGCCCGCGGGCCTGCCGCCGGGCGACGCGCAGGAGGACCCGGGACACTCGCGGCTGCAGGTGCTGGAAGACGGTGTGCCGCTCGGTCCGGCCCATGCGCTGCACTCGGATATCGCCGATGAGGGCGAGGGCCGCTACTCGCACTGGGGCGACAGCCTTTTGTTTTCCTCGAGCGACAATTCGGATCCGCGCACCAATGGGCGCGCGTATCACCTCTTCGTTCCCCAGCACGATCGCGTCGGGGACGATGGACGCCGCGATCGCACGGCCATGATTGTGGACGGGCGAGAGAGGGCCCCGGGCCGGTCCGCCGGCGAGCGCGACCGTTCCCAGGTGGCCGAGGATGAATCCGAAATCCTCAAGCTTCAGATCTATGTTCTCCGAAGCGACCTCAACCGGTCGGTCTCGCGGATTGAGATGCTTCGAAGCGAGTCGCAACAGGCGATGCAGGCGCTTCAGGCCGCGCAGGCCAGAGCCGACGAAGCCGATAGGTGCTGCGCAGAGCTGAGAGCCAAGTTGGCGGAACGTGGGGCCGCGTCGGAGAAAGCCACGCAGGAGATCCGGGCCGCGCAGGTCAGAGCCGACGAAGCGACAACTGCTGCGCAAAGCTGAGAGCCAAGTTGGCGGAACTTAGGGCCGAGGGAGAGGAAGCCGCGCCTTCGCGGGCCGAGCTCGATCAGTCGTATTCACGGTTGCTCGGAGCCTCGTCCCTGATATCCGCCGATTTCAGGAGCGTGCGGCAGAGCCTGCGAGCCGGCGGCGCCGACCGCGCGGGCCGCAATGTCGAGCTTCGCCAGAAGTACCTGGATCCCTGGAACGCGCACCGACGGGTCGTCTCTACGGAGATCCTCCGATCTCGCCTTTGCCGGCCCCCGCCTACGATCCCGAGGTCCGGCAGATCGGCCGAGATTGGCCGTCGCTCGCACAGACGATGATCGGCACCGTGCGGATGCGAAACATCCGGATCCTGGCGGAACAGATTCTCGAGGACGGGATCGCCGGCGATTTCCTCGAAGCGGGGGTCTGGCGCGGGGGCGCCTGCATCTACATGCGCGGCATTTTGGACGCCCACTCCGATGCGGGCCGCACCGTGTTCGTCGCGGACTCCTTCGCCGGCCTGCCTCAGCCTGACCAGGACCGCTACCCGGCGGATGCCGGCGACCCGCATCACACTTGGAAAAAGCTGGCCGTGTCCCTGGAAGACGTGAAGAACAACTTCGCTCCCCTGTGGCTTGCTCGACGAGCGGGTCATCTTTCTGAACGGCTGGTTCATGGACACGCTGCCCAGCTCTCGACCGTCGAACGCCCGAGCCTGTCGACCGAGGACAAGTGCCTCTTCGTCTACACGTCCGGCACGACCGGGCTGCCCAAGGCCGCCAATCTCAACCAGATCAGAGGACAACCGTCGCCTTCGCATGGCAAATTTCCGCCACCTCGGATATCCGGGTGTCTTGCTGTGGTACCGTCTCGGCTGGAGACACTGCGTAGCCCTCAGGGTGGTTTAGCCGCGAGGCCGGCGTGTGCCCGGATGGCGAGGAGATTGATATGCCGGAGGTTTTCAAGCCGAGAGTGACCATCGCGATACCGGTCTACAACGGCTCGAACTTCCTGGCCGAGGCGATCGACAGCGCCCTCGCTCAGACTTACGACGACGTCGAAGTGATCGTTGTCAACGACGGCTCGACCGATGGCGGAGCAACCGCGAGCATCGCCCGTAGCTACGGTACGCGCATCATCTACATCGAACAGGCCAACGGCGGCGTCGGCGCCGCAATGAACACGGCGCTGGCCAAAATGACGGGCGACGTGTTCACTTGGCTCAGCCACGACGACATCCACCTTCCCCAAAAGGTATCGGCTCAAGTCGACTACTACACCACAATTGGCAAGAGGGATGCCATTCTATTTTCGGATGTCCATCTCATCAATAAAGCGGGGAAGATCTGGCACACGTCGAGGTGGCCTTTTGATCGTTACATCGCAACGCCAATGCTGGCGCTTTTGAATGGCTGCATCAACGGATGCACTCTGTTCATTCCTACACACATCCTTCGGGAATTTGGGCCTTTCGACGAAAGCTTGCGTTTCACCCAGGACTATGATCTCTGGAATAAGGTGTTGACGAAGTATGAGTTTTTCCTTCAACCTGTGCCATTGGTGAAGTACCGGGTCCATCCGGGGCAGGATACCAACAAGTTCGGCGCGATCGCGGAAGGGAATGCGCTCTGGATCCGCATGCTGGAGTCTCGCTCCGAGGTGGAGCGGGTCCAATTGTTCGGCAGCGTAAAGCGCTTCTACGCGGAGATGGCCGAGTTTTTGAGCCACACGCCATACAAAGAAGCCGCGGCACACGCATATAACCGCGTTGACGCGGTCACTGAACCGACGCTTGTCTCAGTCGTGATCGCCTTCAGAGACGATGTCGCGGATGTCCTGCGAGCCGTAGACGGCGCTTTGCATCAGACTCACCGAAATGTTGAGCTGATTATTGTCGACGACGGCTCGGAGGAGAATATCGGCCCCCTTGCCGCGTTGAGCGCGCGCGATCCGCGGGCGCGCTTTCTGCGGCAAAGTGCTGTCGGTCTCGGTGCGGCCCTCGATCGAGGGATTGCGGCCTCGACCGGCGATTACATTACGTTTTTCGATCAAAACGTCCAGTATCTGCCTCACAGGATCGAACGCCAGCTCGAGGCGATGCAGGACGGTGGCTACGTTGCATCCCGCGGACCCGGCAGCAGCACCTTCGAGAAGGAGCTCGTCGGCAATCCTCCCCTTGGACGGATCGAAGCGAAAATCTTGGGGATTTTGTCTTTAGAGGCGGACCTTTCGACAGTCATGTTCCACCGCTCGTTGGTTGGCGAGGGTCTTCGTTTTTCCTGGCCGCCTTCGTCCCACGCCAACATGGTGGGCTTGATCTGGATCGCGTTTCGGCATGATTTTCACGTGGTCACGGAGGTGATGACTGCCGAACACCGTTCTTGTACCGGCATGCGTGAGACGTTGCAAGCATTCGAGGCAAAGCGCACGGTGCTGCATGCTCTCGGGGCCGACCCTCTCTTCTCGCCATGGGCGAATATACTGCCCCGACTTTACGCGTTGCTCGACTCGCTTTGCAAGCAAGCACTGAGGCTTTGCCACCAGGAATCGGATCGGCTGGTCACCGATGCCAAGCAACTGTTGGCTGTCGGTCTGGTCGGGCCCGCATCGGAGCAGAGCCGACGCGCGCTCTCGTCCTACGTTTCGCCGAGAGCGTTGGACGTCCACGCCTGCGTCCTTCGCGCGGCGGGGGAATATGAGGCTTCGCTCCAGGTCTACCGAGATCTCGGTCAGACGTTTGGCCTCGGCGGTTATTACGATGCGCTGGCCTTCAGTCACATCCTTGCCGGGCGGCCCGCGGAGGCGGCCGAATCTCTCAGGCTGCATCTTCGCGAACACCGCGGCGATGGTCGTTTCTGGCTTGGTGTCGCCAGCTGCTTCGTGACGGCGGGACGCTTCGAGGAGGCCGATCAGATCCTGTCCCGCGACATCGCCTTTCCGCAGAACAACGGACTGACCGCGAACACGTCCGTGTTCCGTTTCCTGTCTCGTCCGCGCGCCGACGTTTCGCCGACGACTCCATTCCTGCAGTCGCGGCGGGTCGAGATCGACCCGGACGAGTCGGACCTGATGAGGGAAGCCAAGGTCGTTCTCTTCATCTCCGGCGACGTCAACTATGTCAGGCGCTTCCTCGAACCGGCGGTTCGCTCGTTCGAGCTTCGCTCCGGATTGCGCGGCGGAGTCCATGTCCACATCGTCGATCCGGACGAGGGTTCGCTGCGCTTGGTCGAGCGCCTTCGACAGAGTTGCTCCCTGCCGATCGCGGTATCGCGCGAGACGGTCGATCGCGACCTGATCTCCCCATCAGCCTTGAAGAGCTATTTCTCCGTCGCCCGTTTTCTGCTGCTTCCCGATATCCTGGCCCGTTACGGCAGGACCGTCCTGATGTCCGACATCGATCAGCTGGTGATCGCCAGTCTGACCGACCTGATCGAGCGCGCCGAGACCCACGACGCCGCGCTCTTGTACTTCCCGCGTTTCGTCACGGATGTTTTTGCGATGTTCTCGGCATCCGCCCTCGTGGCGTGCTGGACCGACGAGGGCAGGCAGTTTGCCGCAAAGATGCGCGATTATATCGTCGACCGCATCGACGCGCTGGCCGGAGACCTTCCTTGGCACCTGGACCAGGCCGCGCTCGCCTACGCCGCGCTGACATCGCCCGGGATCCGCTGGTATCGGTTTCCGCAAGGTGCGTTGCAGTCCGATGAGATCTCGGCCCAGGCGCTCCCCTCCGTCAGGGAAACCGCGCTGTTCTGGTCGGTGACGGCGTCCATAGACCGTAACCGGTGCAAGGAAAACAGCGCGGTTTTCCAAACCTTCATCAAGCGCACGGACGCGGCAACGCCCGCCCGGACCGCTGTTCTGATCGCAGACATCGATCTCCACACCGTCGTTGGAGGCGGCCAGGTTCTCTTCCGAAACCTGATGGCCAGGAACCCTGGTATCGATTTCTATTACTTCTCGAACGGCGCGGACACGGAACTGAAGGATGGGGGCAGGCTGCCTTCCAACGTTCATCCGCTGCCCCTGGCCGCTGCGAACGAGATCAGGCCGTTTCTATCGTCACCCATAACCGATCTGTGGGGCAGCTACTCGGAGTTGGCGCTTCGGATGGCTGCCTCCTGCGTGGGCCGCAGCTTCGATGCCGTGGACGTGCCGTCCTACTTGCCGGGCGGGGGATTTCTGCGAGAAGCGTTCCGTCTCTTCGGGGTCACGACGGAACGCACGGTCCTGAGCCTCCAGGGCTGGAACAGCGTGGGGGTACGGAATCAATACGAAGTCGCCAAGCTGGCCTTGATCGTCAAGGGATTTGAGAAGCTTGAGCAAGCAACGATAGAGGCTGCGGACTGCGTGTTCACGGTGTCGGAACTCCACAAATCCGAAAGTCAGGAACGGATCAGCCGGCCCATAGACGTCATCGACATGCACGATGTCCTCGATCCGCCGATCGTCACGGAGACGATCGAGCCGCTGCCGGAGAAGCCGGACCTGTGGTTTGTGGGAAGGCTCGACCGCAACAAGGGGCCTGACCTCTTCGTCGAGATCGTTTCGCGCCTGCCGCGCCATCTTTTCGGTAAGTGCTTCGCGGCAGGCCCTGACCTTTCATTGGGCGGTGGGCGGACTTGCGCCGATGTCCTGCTCGACCAGGCAGACCGTCACGGCATTCGGCTTCACTATGAAGGCGAGCTATCGCCCGCGATCCTGCGCGAGCGCGTCTTCAACGGCAGAACGCTCGTGATCGTGCCCTCTCGGTCGGACACGTTTAATCTCGTTGCGCTGGAGGCGGTTACGAGCGGAACCCCGATCCTCCTGTCGGAGGCCGCGGGCGCCGCAGCGTTCCTCAAAACGGCGCATCTCGACGTGCCGGTCCTCTCGATGCGCCCGGAGGACGTCGAGGCGGCGGCCGCGAAGCTAACGGATTTTCTGGCCGATTACCGGCAAAACGCGCTGCGCTTCCGCGAAGCCGTCCGCACCACGAAGTGGCCGGCGGTCGAGCGCGACTTCATGAGGCGGATTTACGCCCCGGAACACGCTGCGGAGCCGCGTTCGGAAGCGGGGCTGCCGAGCATCCAATCGCCGTATGTCAAGCTTCAGCCCGACCCGAGGCGGCCTTCGCGTCGCGACAGTTGGGACCCGTTCGACCCGCAATTGACCATCATCGTGCCGACTTATCGCCGGCCCGAATGGCTGATCAACTGCTTGGCCACGCTCGCGCAGGAAAGGCCGCCCCGCACACGCATCCTCGTCATCGACGACGGTTCGCCACCCGAGATGCACGTGCCCGCGATCGTGGCCGCATACGCGCCATTCGCGTTGGTCATCTCCACGGAGAACCGCGGAGAGGCCAATGCGGTCAATCTCGGGATTTCGCGCGCCGAAACGCCTTATCTGATGATTCTGAGCGACGACGACGTGGTCGAGGGATCGTGGCCAGCAAGGGCGCTGGCCGAAATCGAAAGTAGCGGGGCCGTTCTGGCCTACCCTGATTGGGCGATCATCGACGGCGCAGGAACCATACTCGAGGAGCATCATCTCACCGAGACAACGCTCGGCCGCCTGCTCGGCGATCACTGGTGTCTGCCCGGACCCGGAACGATCTTCCGAAGGCAGGACGCTATGGAAATCGGAGGCCGGAACGGCTCGATCCGTTACGTGAGCGACTATGATTTCTGGCTTCGACTGTTTGCGCGCGGCCCATTCAAGCACGTGCCCATGATGGGGGCATATTGGCGCTACCATGGCGAGAACGCCACCTTCGCCAAAGACCGGCGCCTCGCCGAAGAGCATGTCGAGATCATCGCCGCCGAGGTCGCGAGGCGGAAGAAGGCTGGTGCGGAACTGCCGAGATCCCTGGCGCGGCGCGCTCTGGCAACGGCGCACCTCGCGGCAGGCGTGATCCTGTCGCGCGGCGCGGGCACGACGGCGATGCACGTCCATTTCCTGCGCGCGTTTCTCCTCTCGCCGTCTACGACGGCGCGACTGCCACCCAATATCGCCGTTTACGCGCAGTTCTACCCGGAATGGCTGCAAGAGTTGCTGCGTCATCGCAAGGCCGAGACCTGGAGATCACGCGGCCTGAGGTGGATCGACGCGAACCCGACCCTTTCCCCGGAGCGACTTGCTATGATGTCCTACCTGCTCAAGAGCATGGTCTTCAAGAACATGAAGAGCGACGTCCCCCGGCTCGTCAGAGCCAAGCGACGCAACGCGGCAAATTCCAGCAAGGCGAAGCAGGTGATTGCACGATCGGGATACGGGACAGCTTCGCCTGGACCCGGGCCGCAAGCCGACCCGACTGCCTTTCAACCCGGCCCCTTACCCGTGTTCGATCCGCAACCGCCCGGGCTCGATGCAGTTTCGACCGAGCAGATCGCCGCCGCCTGCGCTGCCCGCCTGCGTGACGTTCCGGGCAACCAGTTTCATGGCATCTTCGACGAGGCCGGGTATCACTTAGTGCGAAAGCACTTCTATGTGCCCCTGCCGGAACTGGACGACATTAAGCCGGACGCCTGGACGACGCCCTCGAAACTCGCGGGCGTCGATATGAACGAGGATGCCGCGCACGAACTCATGGATGTCATCCTGCCGCCCTTCCTGGCCGAGTTCCGCGCCCGGTTCCCCATCCATGCCGTCCCGGACCACAAAGGGTTCTATCTGATCAACAGCACATATATGGCCGTGGATTCCCACCTCCTTTACGGTCTGGTGAGACATGCCAAACCCCGGCGCATCGTCGAGATCGGCAATGGCGCGTCGACCATGATCGCGGTTGCGGCAGCCGAACTGAACAGGACCGAAGGACACCCGGTCAACGTGATCTCGATCGATCCCTATCCCACACCTGTTTTCGCCAACGGCTATCCCGGCCTGGACCAGTTGATCGTCAAGAAGGTCCAGGACGTCCCGAGTTCGCTATTCGAAAGCCTGGAACGCAACGACATTTTCTTCATCGATTCCAGCCACGTTCTTCGCTGGGGCAACGATGTCGATCATCTCTACATGAACGTATTGCCTCTCATCGGCGATGGTGTTCTGGTCCATGTCCATGACATTAGCTTGCCGATGCCATATCCAAAGGTCTACTTCGACTATCAGCTTTATTGGAACGAGCAATATTTGTTACAGGCGTTCCTGATGTTTAACTCGCGGTTTAAGATAATCTGGCCCGGAAATTACATGATGCTGAAGCATCCGGCGAAGATGCTGGCCGTTTTTCCGGAAATAGCCGATATGCGGGCGGTTTACGGCTCATCCGAGCCGACAGCGTTCTGGATGCGGGTCGGCGATCCATAGATTGTATTATGCCGCGTTGTCGACAGCGACCGCTCGTGACGGCCAACTCAGGAAAGAGAGTTTCGTTTTTGGCAACCAGGGCCAGCATGTAGTGGGCTTGGCTAAGGGGGGCGGGGCCGCCGCGGATGAAGCTTTTGCCGCGCCAGGGGCCGGACTCACGCGCCACGGAAGCGAGCCCCGCGAGGCCGGCGGCTTGCTTTCATCCATCTACCGAGATCGCGAGCTCGTCGAGGGTCTCGCGTACGCAGGCTGAGCGCCACGAATCGGCTCCACCACCAGTATACGGCACCGCGCCGGAAAACGTTCTCGCAAAGCGCAACTGCGTACTGGCTGGGGCGGGAGGGTCCCCAGCCGCCACCCAGCACCTCCGCTCTCGCTCCAGCGACCTCCGACGCGTACGGCGCCGGTTACACCGATGTGCAACAGGTAGCAGATCGGTTCCGGCGCGGCAAAGTGCCGGCCGGCCGTTGTTCGAGACGGGCGATGCCTCTACAAGCGGAGTCCACCCTCGGACCGCTCCAAACCGGTTCTACAACACAATCAGGGATAGGGAATTCGGCTCGGAATAACACCTGTATAGCACTCCCGCCATGGACTGCGACCGGGCGAGGACGTCGGCCAGCCAGGCTTAGGGATCGACGTCGTTGAGCTTGGCCAACGCGGCTTCCGATCGGATGCGGTGCGGGTTGTCCCCGACAAGGATCAGCATTTCGGCTGTGGTGCCGGTGGCGATCCCGGGGCCTTCAGCATGGTGGGTGCCTAGGCTGTCGTGAGGGCCTCGAGATCGGCGTCGTGCGCCTTGATCTCGGCATCGAGGGTCAGCCAGCGTCGCGCAATCGCACGAAGGGCGCTCTTGGCCGATGCCACGGTCGAGATCATTGGGCCCGACCGGAGCGCGGCCAAGTGACGGATCGGCGCGATCTTGCCTCGAAGGCCCCGCCCTCCGCGGCAGACCGGGGCGAGCTTCGCCAAGCGGCTGGGCTGCCTGACACTCCCACCGAAGTGGTCCGCGGTGGCGCTCGCTAGCAAGATGGCGCGCATCGCCTGGAATGTGATGGTGAGTGGCGAAGTCTACGCGACCGAACGCGTGAAGGCGTCGACCGCCGCCTGAGATCGAGGCGTTCCGAGCCGAAGCCATGGCGAACTGGTGCGGGGACCTTGGCTCAGCATGTGACAACACTGTTGGCATGACCTCAACGACTGCTTGCACCGGCCTGAACATGAGGTACTCTACACGGATCAGCGTTCCGCAGGTCGGAAAACAAGCTGGCAAAATCTGTGGGGGAGACGGTCATGGGACGATTGGATAGTGTGAGCTCGGCTATTCGGGGCAGCATCTTGGGGCTGGCGGCTGCTGCTGGCCTATTCGCCGCCAGCCCGGCCAGTGCCGAGGCTTCAAAGCCACTGGTGGTGTTCCTGCTGCCCGAGAATGTGACGGCGCGGTGGGAGAGCCAGGATCGTCCCTTCTTCGTCGCGGCGCTGCAGAAATATTTCCCGGACGCCCAGGTCAAGGTCGAGAACGCCCTGAACGACGTCACCAAGCAGCAGGCGCAGGCCGAGGCGGCACTCGCCAACGGCGCCAAGGTGCTGTTGGTCACCGCGATCGACCAGAAGGGCGCCGCCGTCATCGTCAACAACGCCCAGCGGCAGGGCGTGCCGGTCATCGCCTACGACCGTCTGATCAAAAACGCGCCGGTGGCCTATTACGTGTCCGTCGACGGCATCAAGATCGGCCAGCTGCAAGGCACCTGGATGGAGCAGAACACCAAGGAAGGCGCCCGCATCGCGGTAATCAACGGTTCGCCGGTCGACGACAATGCCCACCTCTTTGCGCAGGGCTACATGGGCGTGCTCAAGCCGCTGTTCGACAAGGGCTCCCGCAAGCTGGTGGCTGACGTCTGGACCCCTTTGTGGGATCCGTCAAAGGCGCAGGCCGAGATGGATCAGGTCCTGACCAAGTCGAACAATGGCGTGGACGCTGTTCTGTCGGCCAACGACGGCATGGCGGGCGGCATCATCTCGGCCCTGCAAGCCCAGCAGCTCGCCGGCAAGGTGCCGGTGACCGGGCTCGACGGCACGCTGAACAGCCTGCAGCTCATCCTGCAGGGCAAGCAGTCCATGACGGTGTGGCGCTCGTTGAAGGAGCAGGCCGGCAAGGCAGCTGAGATCACCGCGGCGCTGCTGAAAGGCGATAAGCCGTCTCCCGATCTATTCGCGGGGGCCACGGTCAACAACGACAAAGTCGAGGTCCCATGGGCCAAGGTGACCGCCAATGTGATCACCCTGGACAACATGAAGATTGAAATCGATGACGGTGCGGTCTCCAAGGCCAACCTGTGCAAGGGAATGCCGGCGGTCGGGCCCTGCAAGCCGTAAGCCGCGACAATCATGCTAGGCGCTGTCGTCGAAGCGGGCCGCGGGGGGCTGCCTCCGGCCGCCCCCGTGCTGGACCTCAAGCAGGTTTCCAAGCGGTTCGGGGCCGTCCAGGCCTTGTCCGAGGTGGATTTCGAGGTCTATCCGGGCGAGGTCGTAGCCCTGGCCGGCGACAACGGCGCCGGCAAGTCGACCCTCGTGAAGGTCATGGCCGGAACCCATGCGCCGGACGACGGGATCATCCGCTTCGACGGTGGCGAGGTAAAGATCCATTCGCCCCATGACGCGACCCTTCTCGGGATCGAGACCGTGTACCAGGATCTGGCGCTCTGCGATAACCTGGACGTCGTGGCCAACATGTTCCTCGGCCGCGAGGCGCTGCGGCAGCCCGGTCTCCTGGGCCGGCTGTCGGAACTCGAGATGGAGCAGCGCGCGCTCGATGTGCTGCGCAGGCTCAACGTGACGACGATCAGCAACGTTCGTCTGCCTGTCGCCTCGCTCTCGGGCGGACAGAGGCAGTCCGTCGCCATCTCCCGCGCCGTGATGTGGACCGCGAAGGTCGTACTTCTCGACGAGCCGACCGCGGCCTTGGGCGTGGCGCAGACCCAGCAGGTCTTGGCGCTGATCAAGCAGCTGCGGGTTCAGGGGCTGGGGGTCGTGCTGATCTCGCACAATCTGCATGACGTGTTCGAAGTCGCCGACCGGATCATCGTCATGCGCCTCGGCCGGAGGGCGGCGACGTTCAGGCGCGACGACACATCCCCGGAGGAAGTCGTCGGCGCGATCACGGGTGCGCGAAAGACGGTCTGATGAAAGCTGGATTGGAAACATCGGTGCGCAAGGACGCGCCCGACGGTCTCGCCTTTTCGCCGCTGGCCGCCGTGGTCCGCGATCTGCGCCAGCGCGTCGCGTCGGGCGACCTCGGCGTGCTGCCGGTGGTGCTCGGGCTGGCGCTGATCTGGACGTTCTTCGAGCTTCAGGACACGCATTTCCTCACCGCCCGCAACCTGTCGAACCTGGTCCTCCAGATCTCCGTGTCCGGCACGATCGCCATCGGCGTCGTGCTGGTGCTGCTGCTCGGCGAGATCGACCTGTCGGTCGGCTCGGTCGCGGGCGCGACGGCGGCCGTGCTCGGCGTCCTGCTGGTCAACGACGACTGGCCCTGGTGGGCCGCGATCGCCGCCATACTGGTGGTGGGCGCGCTGATCGGTGCCCTGCAGGGCGCCTGGTTCGCCTTCTTTCGCGTTCCCTCGTTCGTGGTCACGCTGGCTGGGCTGCTCGGCTGGCTCGGGGTGCAACTTCACGTGCTCGGCGATGCCGGCACCCTGAACGTCTTCGACGCCCATATCACCGATATCGCCTCGACATTCCTGCCGCCCCTCTGGTCATGGGTGCTCGCCGCCGTCCTCGTGCTCGGACTCGCGGGAAGTCGCCTCGTGGAGCAGAGCCAGCGTCAGCGCGCCGGGATGGTGACTCGATCGCGGCCCGTCCTGCTGTTCGAGGTCGCGATCATCGCGGTCGTCCTCATCGGCGCCGCGGCGGTGCTCAACCACGCCTACGGCGTGCCCACCGTGGGCGTGCTGTTTTTGGGGCTGGTGATCTTCTTCGACTGGCTGACCCGCCGAACCAAGTTCGGGCGGCACGTCTACGCGGTGGGCGGCAACGCCGAGGCGACGCGACGTGCCGGCATCGGCGTGGCCCGCATCAGGGTTGTCGTCTTCGCGCTTTCCGGGACCCTGGCGGCCATCGGTGGGCTGTTCTCGACGGCTCGCCTGCAGGCCTCCAGCACCCAGACCGGCGGCGGAACGCTGCTGCTGGAAGCGATCGCCGCCGCCGTCATCGGAGGCACCAGCCTGTTCGGCGGCCGCGGCAGCGTGTGGTCCGCACTGCTTGGCGCCTTGGTGATCGGCAGCGTCTCCAACGGGCTCGACCTCGTCGGCCAACCCGCAGACGTGAAATATATGGTCGAAGGCGCCATCCTGCTGCTTGCGGTCACGATCGATGCCTATTCCAGGCGGCGCCTGACGCTCGTTGGCCGATAATCGACAAGCGGCGACCGAAGACTGCTTGCCAGAAACTAAGACTTCAACGGGAGGACAGACCATGTCAGGACGCGAGCGCGTCGCTTTGGTCACCGGTGCCGCGCAGGGAGTGGGGCAGGCGATCGCGCACCGCCTGACCCAGGAAGGGGTGCGGCAGCTCGTGCTGGTGGATCGTGAAAGCGGTCTCCTCGAGGACACCGCCGCCATGCTCCGTGCGTTTGGTTGCGAGGTGGTGCCGCTGGTGCTCGATCTCAGCGACGTGGAAGCTGGGCGCCGCGCAGTCGATGACGCCCGCAGCCGCTTTGGCAGGCTCGACATCCTGTGCAATGCGGCTGGGGTGACCGACCGCGGCGGCATCTCCGACACTACCCCGGCGATCTTCGACCGGGTGTTCGCCATCAACACACGGGCGCCGTTCTTCATGATGCAGGCTGCCGCCGAAGCCATGAAGCCGCATGGCGGCGTGATCGTAAACGTCTGCAGCATGCTGGCCTATGGCGGACCACCCTTCCTGCTCGCCTATTCGGCCTCGAAGGCGGCCCTGGTGACGCTCACCAAGGGAACTGCGAATGCTCTCAAGCGGGACCGGATCCGGGTGTTCGGCGTCAATCTGGGTTGGACCGTGACCCCGAGCGAACACCGGGTGCAGACCCAGGTCCATGGTCTTGCGCAAAGCTGGGCGGAGGATATCGGCCGCAAGCTTCCTTTCGGACGCCTGCTGGTGCCGTCCGACGTCGGCGATCTCGTCGCCTTCCTGGTCTCGGACCAGGCCGGCATGATGACAGGAGCCATCGTCGACCTCGACCAGTTCGTAGCCGGAACGGTTGACGACAACCCGGGCGCGCTGACCTGACGGAATCTCGTCCGCTGGGGACCCCCGCTCCGTGCGGCCCTGTCGTAGAGTGGCTGGCGGCGCAACACCCATCCGGAGCCGATCCCATGTCAGTTCGTACCGTCGGTATCGATCTCGCTAAACAGGTCTTCCAGGTCCACGGCGTCGATGATGCGGGTCGGCCGGTGCTCAAAAAGCG
>JAABUM010002170.1_pt1 | contig 27017 bp, 1 predicted proteins | sample 5559161 | NCBI WGS metagenome assembly JAABUM01 (sample SAMN10711868, study PRJNA513369) | rock metagenome | isolation source: Antarctica rocks | place: Antarctica: Victoria Land, Siegfried Peak nord
TTATAGATACTAATACCTAGAGTTACTATCCCTAGCTAATACTAGTATATTAACCTAGTATTAGTAAGCTATATAACTACCCTTAGGGGGTATACTAATATAATAGTATCTATATATAAAGTAATAGGGTTTACCTAAATAGTAATAGGGATATTTCTAATTTGTATAGATTAATTAATTAAGAAAGCTATTTAGGCTATTAAGAATAACAAGGTATTAGGGAGGCGGAAGCTATTCCGCTATTACTAAGCGAAACGTACAAAGTAGAATCTATATTAGTATACTAGTAAAAGAGAAAAAACTAAACGACTACGTTTACTAGGACCTATTAGTTAACTATAGTTAGTAATAACGTTAGTAGCTATCTATCCTTATATACCTTTACTAGTTCCCTAGCCTTAAATAAATCTACTAGGTTATATTATAAATTATCCTTATTCCTATAATTAACCTACTTAACTAAGTACTAAGTTTTACCCCTTAAATACTATTTATCTAGTAATCTCTTAATTTTATACTTATTATTATAAGTAGTACTATCTTTAGCTATAATAGGGGGCGGCTTTTAACTAAATATCCTCTTATATAGATCTACCCCTTCCGTTTTTAGCTTAAGTTATACTACTAATACTACCGGCTATATATATATTATAGGGGGTAGCTTAAGCTAATAGGCGAGTAATCCTACCTTTTATAGAATTCTAAGTAGACTTATATATTATTATAATAGTTTCCTATTAGAGATACTAGGGATTTTATATCCCTTATATAAATAAAGAAAGACTTTATTATTTTCTTTAAATTATAGACTTTTATACTTACTATTATACTAGGATTCTATTGTAATATTATTAAAGGCTATTATATCTTCTATCTATTCCTTACAAGTAAGTTATAAACTATTAAAGGCTTTTATAGGGATATTACTTATTAATAGTATATCTATACTATTATTTACCTTAAAACTATAGTAGAGCTTACTAGGAGTATATCCTATAATAGTAGGGGAGTTATTTAGGTTAGCCTAGATATATAGGATTATATAATCCTATTAATTCTAGGCGTCTAAATAGTAGGTAAGATAAAACTATATTATAATTTCTATAGTCTAATTAGTACGCTTACTCTATCTATTAGTCTATAGATAATAGGTTATAAATATAAGAAATTTAACTTTAAGATATTTAAAGATTTCCTATTAAAAGTCTAATATAAACTAAGGATCTCTATTACTAATAATACTACGTGGAATTCCCTAGTTATATAATAATAGAGATAAAATTATAACCTAGGCCTACTAGGGTACCTTCTAAGTATTAATACCTAATATAAGAAGTACCTTCTTTAAGAACTTATAAGTAATAGTAAGTAGGTAATTTATACCTAATTATATAGTAGGTAGGGTGACTATAAAGTCTATTATAATTATATAAAATAGTATAGGCGGTATTAGTATAAAGACCTATTCTCTATATAGTAAATATCTTCTTATCTAATTAAGTTAGTATTAAGGGTAGTAGCTAATATAGGCTTAGAGGTTCTTAGCTAGATATCTAATATATACTATATAAGAGAGCTAGTTATAATATTTATAATAACTATTATAATTAGAAAAGTTATAAGCTTATTTAAATAATTCCTTCTTTATAATAGAAGGAATATATAATTATTACCTCTTTTCTCTATTAATATAAAAAATAAGCCTATCCCTAAGGACAAATAATATCCTAGGCTTATTATATTCTAAAATTATATTTAGATTACTATTTATAAGAGTCTTTAATATATCTATAATCTTTTAATACTACTTATCCTTCTAATAGCCTACTTATAATTAAGATTTAAAATCCTTTATTATCTTTATATTTATTATATAGTATATTATAAGGCTATTAAAGTCTTTAATATTATAGGAAAGGCTATTATAAGATATAAGAAGAATATTAAGAATCCTATCTAATAAAATAGAATTTTTAATAAAGTTAGTTATTTAAAGTCTTAAAAGTATATTAGGGATTATATTTAATTTCCTAGATTTATAATATAATTTTAAATTAAATAAAGAAAGGTACTAAGAAGCTTATATAAGCTAGAGATTTAATTTATCTATACTTATAGTCCTTAATATTAATTATTTTAATATTAGAATTATAATAGAATAATTAGTATAGATAATTATAAGTAGTTATAGATTTAATTTAATTATATATTAAACCTTCTTAATAACCTATATAATACTAGTAATTTCTAATTTAGTAGGCTAATAGTTCTTCTCCGTATTATTAAGATAGTAATTAAAAAATATAATAGGCTAGATATTAATCCTTATAAAAGGCTTTAAGGACTATATAAGATCTCCCTTTATATAGTATATAATAGCCGTAAATCCTACTACTTTTAAGATATCTAGATTTATATATAGAACCCTATTATAATTATAGTAAATAAGAAATTAGGGAGTCTTAAAAGCCTCCTATAAATCCTAAAAGGTACTAAGCTCCTCTTATATAGGCTTATAAAAAATTACCCTAATTACCTTCCTTTTTTATATATAACCCTTTATACCTATATTAAGGCCCTTATTAAGGACTACCTTTCTCTTTTATAAGGGGTCTACCCTTTATATATATCTCTTAATTAATAAACGGAGCTAACTAGTTAGTCTAAGAAATATTTTTAAGTTAGCTAGGTTTTATAGAAATTATAATAAAGTAATAGTAGTAATTTTCTCTTTTATTATAAATATCCCTAGGCTATTAATATACTATCCTAGTAGAGTAATAGATAAATAGCTAATAAATAACTTTATAAGAGAAAGGCTTACCTGTTTTTAATAAAAAAGATTAAAAACCTTATATAAGTAACTTAGATATTCTTATAAGGTATATAAGTAGATAATAATATTATTAATATAAGCCTTTATAAACTCTTCATATTCTTAAAGTATAGTATTAATTTACTATTATATATATAGCGGGGAACCCTTATAACTTATAAGGGCTATAAATAACTATTCTTAATTATAATAACTTACTATTATAAGCTTATATTAATCCTTTACTTATATCTAGAATTAATAGAATTATCTTATAATATTAATAACTATTATATATTAATAACCTTATACTAATACTATTATATTAGCTTATAAGGGGAGCGGGTATATATTATTCTTCATAATTTTATTAAGCTCTTATATATTAATTATAACGCGGCCTTTTTATCTAGTAGGAGTATTACGCTAAATTATAAAGTAGGGATAGCTAAATAGGGTTAGCTAATCTAATTATATAAGTTTTCCTTAGGCTTAAAGCTTATTAAAGGTCTTATTAATAATATCTTTATCCTTTTACCTAAGAGGATATACTTATACTAGCTTAGATAATATATTTAGCTTTAATAGAATTAATATCTATTATTCTTCTAGGATATTAACTATATCTCTATTATTTATAAAAAGATCTTAATATAATTTAATAATTTTAGTAAGTTAATTTATAATATATACTTCTCTATAAATTCTAACTCTATTCTTAAGCGTATTCTTAAGACTAAAGTTAATAATAGTACTTAATTCTATAAAAAGAGCCTAATTAATAGATATAATAGATATTATAGATATTATAAGAGCCTTCTTATTAATTATAACTAATAAGGATATAACTAATATAGCTAATATAATAGCTATTATAATAATATTAGCCTATTTACCCTTCTAACTATTATACTAACTACTAGTTATAAGGCTAGAGTAGTATATATTAATTATAGAATATCTATTATAATTAAACTCTTTTATAATCCCTAATCTTACCTTTCTAGGAGTAATAATATCCTTATTAATATTATTCTTAATAAAGACCTTCTTAATAAAAGTGTTAATAATATAAGCGAATATACTACTAGCCTACCTAAGATAGAGATTATAGGAGGGCTTAAAGAGAAGGTTTTAATTATCTAGTAGAGTCCTATTAAAGATAACGGCTACTAAGGTAGTAATCTTTATAGAAATTAAGAGTTTTTTCTTATTCTTAATTATTTATTTTACTAGTAAAGAGTAAATTTAAGTACTTATTAGGATTTTAATATTTCAATAGCTATTAATAGCAATTTATTATTTTATAAAATTTAATACTATAGCTTTTAGAGTAAGAATATCTACTCCTATAAGTATTTTAACTTTTAGGTTATTAACTATATAAATTTCTCTAGTAATATATATAATTATAGGCTTTTCGCTAACTAAGTTATAGAGAAGGAAAGTTATAATAATAAATTTATTAGAATAATAAATTTTAAAACTAAAGCCTCTAATAGGGATACTAGAGGGCATAGTTTTAATTTCTATACTAGTAGGAATAAAAGTTATATTTATAATTAATATTATATATCCTAGATTAGAATAGACTTTAATATCTTTACTATTAGTAGTCTACCTAATAGCTATAATAGTATAGTAATAGTTCTTAAAAGTATAACCTATCCCTTCTATAGCTACCGCTGATAAAACAATTATAATAGGATCCCTTATAGAATAACTTACTAAGTTAGTATTTACTAAAGTATTTACGGCTAGTAGGCTAATTATAAAAGGCTTTAAGATAACTATAAAAGGCTCTAGTAAGGTAGCCTTCTAGTATTAATTATAAAGATAATTAAAGAGTTTATTCTTTAATAGGAACCTTAGATAATAATAATAATATTTATAATCTAAGGAAGGACTAGTTATAAGGAAATAGTTTTTAAGGTTATAACTATTATCTACCTTAATATCTTCTATTACTAATACTTAATAATATTATAAGGTTTCTTCCTAGGATAGTTTATAAGAACCTTCCTAATAAAAATTAAAGGGCTTATAAGTAAAATCTTAGTATAGTCCTTCCTAATTATAACCTTAAGGGCTTTAAGAAGGCTATCCCTTAGAGGCTTCCTTATTAGTAGCCTAGTAGACCTATAAAGGTCTTAGAGCCTATTACTATTATTCCCCTTATAGTTTAAAGGGAAAGTAATTTCCTTAATTCTAATTCTAATATTAATTTTAATTCTAATTCCTCTAGTATTAAGGGCCTTATTAGGGTTACCTATTTAATAAATTAGACCTATTTAATAGGGCTAGTACTATTATTTAAAGTCTTATAGGTTATACTAGGAGGGTATAGATATTTACGCCTTAATTACCCTCATTTTAATAGCCTTAATAGGGTTAATAGCCTAGTAAAGGCTTCTAATATTAATAGTAAGTATTATTATTATTTTATAACTATAATTAAGGTAGTAGTAACCGCTAGGAAGGCTATTAGGATTAAGATTAAAATTAAGATTAAGAAGGTTAAAATAGAGATTAATACCTATTATACTATTTCTACTAAGATAGTTAATAAGATTTTAAGTATTAAGAAGTATAATTCTACTATTAATACTTCTTATAATTTAATAAGGTAAGGAACTTATTATAATTAGTATTATTACTAGGCTTAGGGATATCGCGCTAGAATTCTATATTAAGACTATTCTAGATAAGAAGAATATAATCCTTTATTACCCTAATCTCTAAATCCTTAGCTACTCTTATAATAGTTTAAGAGTACTCTTAAGGCTCTCTCTATTAAGAAGTATCTTATATAGTATACTTCTTATAGATTAGCGTACTTATATTAATATAACGTAGGGCCTTCTACGATTATATTAATAGATAATACTACTTATTAATATTATAAGTGGTAAGATATTTATTATATTCTCTAAGTTTAATAGTATACTATCCCTAGGTAGCTCCTTAGAGATATAGTTAAAGGTTTATATAAATAATAGTATTACCCCTTACTTAAATAATATCCTTAATACGGTCTATAAATATATAAATATTATAAAAATAGGTAGTCTTACTAATATATTTAATATTAGAGGCGATATCTATAGATTTATTATTATAGAAGGGATTAAAATATCTAATATTATTAGGATTAAAGCGGGGAGTACTATTATTATTAAAAGGTACTCTAGGAGGTATGTTAAGATCTATAAGGCCTAGCGCTAGTAGTAGGGCTAGTAGTATAATACTAACAATTATTTCTTATAGCTTAGTATATTAAGCCTTAGTAAAACTTATATTCTTACTTATAGTTAGATATTATACTAGTTTAATAGGCTATTTATATATAACTTCTTTAATAAAAGTCCTATAAGTTATAGGATTAGTACTAAAATTTAGTAGTATAATACTTAGTATTACTAAGGTATTCTTATAAGTAATTCTACGTTAGATAGGATAAAAGTAGAGGATATAATAGTAGGTATTTCTATTAATAGAGATTTCTTAGGAGTTCCCCCTATTAATAGTAGCTAATACTTTATAATATATAATAGAAGTTATAGGAGATTTTAATAATACTTAGTACTTTTAATAAAATACTTAACTACTTTTTAAAAGGCGGGGCTATTAGTAGCCTAATTAAATAGATAGAAGGGTAGTTCTACGTCGGTAAGATCTTAACTCGCCCCTAGGCCCTTGGTAAAGGCCTTAGGCCTACAGGCCTAGGGCCGGCCCCGGGCCTGTCGTAGCGTGTCGCAAGGCCTCGGGGCCGCTCTAAGCTCTAAGGGAAGCGTTACGTGACTACTAACTAAGTAATATTTCTAAAATCTACTAGTTAGTAGATTTTAGGAAGTTATATATTAAATGGTATAATGATTAATAAGTCATCTACATGTAATTTAGGTGTAGTATAATAGTATTATAATAACTAATGGATAGATGATAGCTATATGGAAAAGGAGACACGGAAGGAAAATCTCTTCTAGTATCTACTAAGACGTGATTTATAAGCACTAAGGTTCACCCGAGCTGATTTCTAATACTCGCTCTTAGTTTAATAATAACGAGGTAGGGTCCCTATTATTAACTACTATATTTAAATACCCTTATACTTTACCTGGAGCTAGTCCTAACTATTATCTAGCTAGGCTAAAGTTAATAGGACTAATAGGTTTCATAAGGGGGTCTATATATTAGGCTTTAGTATTAACCTATTCGAGACGGATTTCTTTAGTTTTAGAAACTAGTTAATAAACTAAATAATATCTTACTTAAATATATTTTATAGTAGTATAATTAATCGGGTTAGTAGCTAATTTTATAGCTACCTAGTTATTAATACTTAGGAGTACTAGTACTACTCCCTTATTATATCTTAGCTCTTTAGGTATAGGGCCTAGGTATAAAGCTTCTTTATATACCTCTATTATAATAATATATTTAGACTCGTATATAGATATCGCTACTAGCTTCTATAATTTAGATTACTAGGTAATAGGGCTATTAAATAGTTTATAGATATATACCCCGGTAGAGCGAGACGTCTTATAGTCGTTATAGTAGGACGCGTTAGTAAAACCTACTAGGCCGTTATCCTTACCTAATTAGTAGATTAGGCCGTTATTAATTATCCCGGCTAAGTAACGTAATACCCTTTTCGCCGCATCTATATATTACGGAGAAGGGTTATAGAGAGAATGACTTAGGGTACTAATAGTATAAGTAATATTAGGCCTAGTTATAATACTTAACTAATTAAGTACTTTTATAAGGGACTAATAAGCCTCCCTATTAGATAAGGGGGCTATATAGCCGTTAGGGGCGATAGTAATATACGCCTATTCTATAAGCGACTTTACTAGTAAATAATACTAAGCTATCTTAATAATTATATAACGTATTTTATTTAATTAACTTAAATAGACTATTTATCTAGATTTCTAATAATATTTATACCTAGATAGTCTTTTAAATCTCTTATATACTTAAAGTTAAACCTCTTATTAAGTTCATTTTTTATATAGGTAATTAGGTTCTAATTACGTGCTATAAATAGTAAGTTATTTATATACGCTGTAATAATAACTTTTATTATAGGATTAATAAATATATAATAATTATACTTAAGGTAATTAAATCCTAGTAACTTAAGTACCTTATAGAAGGTCTTATACTATTTATAAGACGCTTATTTAAGGCTATATAGAGCCTTATTTAGTTAATAGGCGTGTCTTTATTAGCTATTAGTAAAGTGATATAGTTACTCTACCTAGATTTCTTCCTAAATAAGTAATTCTAGAAACGCCGCGACAACGTCTAAATACTTAATAACTAGCTTATACTTAGTAATTAGGGTAAGAAGAAGACGCTATAATAATACCTTTAGGGTTAATAAGAAGGTCTCGTTAAAATTAATCCCCTTAATTTAATAGAAGCCCTTAATTACCTACTAGGCCTTATACCTACTTATTTCGCCTATTAGCCTATATTTATAGGATAGGACCTATCTTCCTAGTAAGATATATACCTTCTAGGGTAGCTTATATAGTATTTTTTATATCTCCTACTTTATATAATTAGCTAATTCTTCTTTAATAGCAGCGAGCTATTTATTATTATTAGGCCCTTAAAGAGCCTTATCTATTAATATTAGATAGAGACGCTCTTTACTAATAGTAACGACGCGGGTAAGTATAACCCTGAATCTATTAGGATTATTAGAAGACTTTAGGCCTCGCTTATTAATCTAGCCGTAGTTAATCCGTAGTTTATTATAACTAGAATAATATAATAAATCAGGAATAATTTTTTAGGATTTACTATTCCTAGCCGATATCTTATTAATAATAGCTAATAGTATTCTAGTAGTAATTTAGCGTATCTAATTATTATAACTATTCTAATTTTAAATAGTTAATATTTCTAACTCCGCTTAGCTAATTCTAGTAGTCTAATTATATAACTTATGTTAATTTAACTTAGGTAGGTTATCCTAATTACGTCTATTTAGACTAGTCGGCCTACTTATATTATTAGTTAGGCCTAATTCTAATTAGCTATTAAGAAGAGTTATTACTAATCTATTACTAGTATTATTAGTATTATTAGTATTTTTAGTATTATTTAATACTCCCTTAATACCCTATTAATTAGGAGGAGGTACTCCCTCTAAGACCTTACTATTATAATCTAATTAATCCGCTTAGAGGTGGCTTAGGAGGTTTATAATATAGTTATCGCTATCTTGTCTATCTATTAGAAGCTTATTATCTTCTATTAATAATATAACGGCCTTTTTATTAAATATAATATATACTAACCTAATAAGATATTATCCCTTAATATCTTATACGCGGTAGATACTCTTACTATTATAGCTAAGGAAGTAATATTTAATAGCCTTATTATCTAGTTTCTTCTTATTTAGCGATATATTAAATGAATAGTACTAATATTTAAAAGGCTTTAGGTATATTAATAGGGGTTTAAAGCCGTACTATTTCTTAAAGGGGGACTTCCCATCTTTACTAGGTATAAGGTTCTTAATATAATTAATATAGTAGATAGCCTTACCCTAGAACTCCTAAGGTAGTTTAGTATTAATAAGGACTATTCTAACTTTATTAAATAGTATCTAGTTCTTTCTCTTAGTAATCCTATTCTAATATAGGTTATATAGGGCCGACGCGGTTAATTATATCCTATTCTCTTTATAGATCTATTAATATTTATAGCCCTAGGCGAGTTTATTATTACTCCGGATAAAGGCTAGTTAATACCCCTAATTCTTCTAGTATTTTATTCGGAAGGCGAGTTTTATTAGTAATTCTCCCCTACTAGATATATGGTTTATAAGCGAAAATCTTAAAGCCTTATATATAGATACTATTATATTAGTATATCCCCTAAGAGTAGTGATATAGCTAGCTAATACTAGGTTAATATACTAGTATTAGCTAGGGATAGTAACTTTATATATAGGTATTTATAAGGGCATTCAGGTAATTTTCCCTAATATATAACTTTTATATAATTCTTATAACTCGTATTTTTATAGGCGATTAGCGGCCTTATAGTTAATATTAGTAGTATATACTATTACTTTAGTAGCTTCTATATTAACGTATCTATATCGCTTATATTATCAAGTTTATAACGCGTCGTTCTTAGCTAGTATAAATAATTTAAGGCGGAAGGCCCTTATTTATTATATCTATATTATTTCTAGTTAGTATATCCTATTATATAAGAAGGCCTACAGTACCTCCTACCCTTATTTATTATAGAACGTCTCTTTTCTATCGCTACCGACGTACTTATAGCCTTATAGGTCTAGCTAGGTAGTTAATAAGAAATTAAACTCTATATTATAGACGTAGCGAATATTAGTTAATAGAAAATTATTAACCCTATTATTAATAACTACTAGGATTAATATTATCCTAATATCCTTAACTTTTATTAGTCTACCCCTAGTAGGCCCTAATACTATATAGTTCTAGACTAGTAAATAGTTAGTAAACTTAGAGCGGTCCTAGAAGGTATACTCCTAGTCCCCTAAGTTAATAATAATCTTATAGGACTTATTCTATTATAAGCTATGCCTAAAGCGAGCGGTATAGGATTTATCTTATTTTTATTTATCTAGAAGATTTTACTTGCTCTACTAGTAACTAGGACCTTTCCTATTTCGCTAATAATTATTCTGTACTTTTAGCTCTTTCTTTATTTTAGAGGTAAACCCCGCTGGTACGAGGTCTAGATAAGCGTGAAAATAGGTGTTAATATTATAATTATTATTATAAAAGGTATACTTCTCGCCGTTACCGCCTTAATATCTATTATTTCAATATTAGCCTGATTTTAGTTATTTACTAAAATTACTAGTAAAAGCCTTAGTATCCTTAGCCTTATTAGCTAGCTCTCTATTAATAAGTAATATAATAATGTATTTAAAGTCGATGTCTTCCTTCCTAGAATGAGAGATCTTAGTAAGGGTGTAGACTATCTATTCCATATATTCCGGTAGACCTTTCTTGAAGATTAAGGCTAGGAAGTCTTAATATAGTTGAGTCCTTATTTACTCTAGCTAGTTCCTGTATTTATTAAACTTAGCGAGGTAGGCGTAGAGGTCTTTAAACTAATTAGATTAGAGGGCTATTAAGGCGAAGAAGACTACTCTTCTTATTATATAGGACTCCGTCCCGTATAATGACTTTAGTTTTGCTTATATATCCTTAGCTATTATAATCTTCTTAATTATAGTATAGACGGCTGGCGTATAGGTAATCTAGATAGTAGTAAGGGCTATCTTTTCCTTCTTAATATATTTATCCCATAGTTTATTAATAAGTAGTACGCCTCCTTTAATAGGCTTAATCTAAATCGGAGGTAGGTATTTAGGGTTAATAATAAGATCTAGGTTATTAATAATAAGATAGTTCTAAACTACTACTTCCTATTACTTATAGTTCTCTTTACCTTTAAGCTTCTAAATTTTATAATAGTCAGCTATTATACTGCTGATAATAAATAGTCTAGGGAATAATACTTCTAAGACTATTATAAGACTTATTAAAAAGCTTACTATACGAATTACGCGGTTCCTAGGTTACGCTAAACCCGGGCTTATAACCTATTAAATGGTATGATAATTAATAAGTCATCTACACGTGATTTAGGTGTAGTATAATAGTATTATAATAACTAATAGATAGATGATAGCTATATAGAAAAGGAGATACGGAAGGAAAATCTCTTCTAGTATCTGCTAAGACGTGATTTATAAGTACTAAGGTTCACCCGAGCTGATTTCCATTATTATATAACTGATTATTAAGTGAAACTATATTACGTAACTAATTACTAAGTAGAACTTTAAAAGTTTTAATATTCTATAATTAACGGGGGACTTAGGTAGCGTACCCTATAGCCACCCCTAACGCCACCTTAAAAGCGACCCCGGAATTAATCGATTTAGCTAATTTCTACGCGGGGGTAATATGCTAGGGTAGGCCGTAATAGGGGTTAATAGTATAGTAGCTATATTAACTAAGGGTAATAATAATACGATAGCGTTAGCCTATTCTAGGTACCTTAATACTATTCCCTAGCGCCTAGAAGCCTAATAATAGCGTACTGTAACGCTATCGCTTAGCGCCTAAAAGCTTAATCTTAGCACGCCCCTTAGGGCCCTAGGCGCTTAGTAGGCTGCCCCTGCGGCCCCTATAGCCCCGGGCGGACTCGTGTCTACCCCTGCCCTAGGGCAAGCTTTCTCAAACCACGGCCCTAGGGGCCTGGGGCGGCTCGGGGCCGGCCCCAGGTACCCCTCCGGGTTTTCAGAAATTACCGACGTACTAAAGTAGTATATTAATTACTTAACTTAGGGATCCCTTATTATAAGGGACTAGAAAATGCCTATAAAAATTTAAGATTTTTACTTAGGAAAAGTATACTTAAAAGTATAATTCTTTTATTTATTAGTAAGTAATAATAGTTATAAGGTATATTTAAGTCTAAATATAATAGATATTTATATAAACTTTTATAGATACTAAGACCCCCCTTAAGTATTATAGGAGATATAGGGTAAACGTTATTAAAAATATCAATTTTAGATCTAAGGGATTATTTACTATAGTTACCTAGTACTAGAGTATTAATAAATAGTTATTAGGCCTACCTACGTTATAACTCTATTATAATATTACTATTTAGGACTAATAGGGTATAATTAAGTATACTATTATTAGATAACTTATTATATTAGTTACTATTAAGAAAAGATATTATTATTATTAAGATAAAAGTATTAAAAGACTAATACTATCTACTAAGTACCTAACTAATTATAAGATATCTAGTATAGTAATATTTTATTCTATTAATAAATTCTATACTACTAGACTATTTAATATAATTCTTAAATTATTATACCCCTTATATTATAATATATCTTTTATACTCTTATAATAACTATTAATAGTTATACTAGATTTATTATATTAATATAGAGGAATCTATTAGATATAAGAGTTTATATAACCTAGTATTTATCCGGCCCTCTAAAGTTTAACTAGTAGTATTTAATAAATTAAATAGTAGAATAGCTTATTTTTATTATTAGAAAGTTTAATATTATAATTTAATATAAAGATATAACTATATAACTAAGTATAGTATTAAGCCATTTTTATACTTTTAATATTATAATTAATATTCTTATAAACTACTAAGTAACTATTAATAGAATCTAGGCGTTAATAATAAGTTATAATTAATATATTAGGGGTAGTCTACCTATTATTTAATAGTACCTACTTATATATAATATTTCTTATTATTTAGCTAGATATATATTTAGGAGTTTTAGGCCTAATAATATAGAGGTTTCCCTATCTTATTACCCGTAATAGAGCTACATATAATTAATTATAATTAAAAGTAGGCCTAGTTTATAAGTTAATACCTACGTACTTTATTAATTAGTCTTATAATTTATTAATAATTATAATAAATACTAGTTAGATAGGGTACTACTTATAAATAAAGGGGGTAGGAATCCGCCTATTATTTTCTTTAAATTATAATAGCGTCTTAAATAGTATTACCTTCTCGCCGTTATAAGTACTACTTATAATCTCCCCCTTAAATATATACTTATTATATCTTATTACTTATAATTAGGTCCTATTATATAGACGTAGCGGATTAAGGTTCCTTAGTAGTATAATTAGTTCGCCTAGCTTAACGTATAGCTTATAAGATAGTAGGGAGGGTTTATAAAACCTATAAAGGTACTTAGGGGGGAAGAGTTTATTATCTTCTTCTAATATAATATAATTAATACTCTAGTATATTATTATATTACTAGGGATACGTAATATTATCTTAATATTAATACTAGTAATATCTTTATATAAGGACTAGTTAGGAATATAGTACTACTATCGACGTGGCGTCTATAGTACGTAGTAGTACTGCGCTACCCCTTTACCTATAGTATATAGAGGAGGGAATTTCCCCCGAAGGGAAGGGTAGTAATTAGTCTTACTATTAATAAGAATAGAGAGTTCTATATATAAGCGTCTACGCACCGTTTATAGTACTTAATAGCTATATTATTACGTAGTACCCTTATATTCTAATTACTCTACCCTATTTAGGGGTAGTAGCCCGACTATTAATAAGATAAGCGGAGAAGGGTTATTACGGGCGTAAGGTAAAAGGGTTAGTTGATTGACGTAGATAACCCGCCTAAATATAAGGGATTAAGCTTATAGAGAAAGTAAGTCTTAAGAATTAGTTAATAAATTAATAATAGATATATCGCGATCATAACTAACTATCTAGGGGTAGCTACTAGGTATATAAACCTAGTCCCCGCTACCTAAAACCTAAGAAGTACTATTATAAAGGATATAAGAACTTAAAGAAGAAGTCTTTAAGAGGTAGTAGATATAAGATCTATAATAATATTTATAAGAGTTAGAGCGGGAAATATATACTAATAATACCGCCTAAGCGGGTTATTAATATCGCTTATTATTAATAGAAGAATTAGAACTAAAGCGTCCTTAATATAGAACCTACGTTCTTAGGCTATAAGACCTACGTATATATAACGGGAAGTTAGTACGGGAATATTAAGAATAGTTTAATAACGTAGTTAATATAATTGAAATAAGTATAACCTATTTTCTTAATAACTCTATAAAAATCTAATACGCGTTATAGTATATAGCCCTAGACCCTAAGGCCACGTGGCGTAAGTATATAAAAGATATACTAAAGGATAAATAGTCCTAAGAATACTTTAATAGTTTCCTAATAGATTAAATAGAAGATCCTTAAAATTAATACCTTATAACTAATAAGTACTACTTAGAAGCTAAGTAAAAGGAATATTAAAAGATTATAAACTTTATAAATTATCTTACTAGGTTAGAAAGATAACTTAAGCTGTTAATAGAGTATATACTCTGTAATAACCTTCTAAATAAGTTATATAAGGATCTCTATAATTAACTTATAATATAATTTAATATCCTGGAGATAAGAGATACTCTTATTATATTAGCGACTTAATTAGAGCCTTATATAATACTACTTATACGTGAAGATTAAAGGGATAATACTCCTACTAGGAGTTAACGTCCTTAAAGAGGAAGAGGAAATTTCTAAGGGCGAAGAGATAATAGCCTATATATAAAGTAAGAAGGGAGGGGTACTATTAGGGCGTTATTATACCTTCCCTAAAGGCCTAAGCCTAACGTTTCTACTATTAAGTATTATAATTATTAAAGGAAGGGATATATAACTAAGGATTACTAAAGGGTAAAATTAATAGTTATAAATATTATAATTAATAAGCCTATAACTAATAAGATATTTAATAATAAGCCGGCTAAGAAAGGCTTAAATTTAAAAAACCCCTAAGTACTATAATTACGTCCACTATCATAATATAAGGGAAGAAGCGGATATATTAACTTATTATTATAATATAAGTAGAGCTTAAAAGCTTATAAAGAGAATTTACTATACTAATTAACTCTAAAGTAGATACTAATTATATTAATATACGCTTAGTAAAGGAGTAGGATTAAGAAATAGACCCTAGCTCCGGTAATACCCTATATAATAGAGTCGGGAACCTAATATTATTACTAGGTTCCTATATAGAAAAAATTTAACTTATTAATTTTAATAGTATTATATAATTTTATAAGGGCGCCTTTTATATAATAGTAAACCTTAATTATAAATTCTACCTTAGGTATTTATAATTAGAGGAATAAAATCCTTAAGTAGATTAGCCTATATAAAACTAGTAATTCCCCGTTAAGAAAAGTAATATTAAGGAGTACTTTAGTACTATTAAAGCCTTAAAGGAGTAGCTTAATAGCGTTATATTTATTACGGCGTACTTAGGAGTAGGCGATAAAAGCCTACTACTTAAAGTTAAGCTCCCTCCGGAATTTTAAGAATCTAAGACGTCTTCTTAATTAAGAATATTAGGGCGCTACTAGCTTATATATATTATAATTACGCGATTAATATAAAGGAGAATAAGAAACCTCCCTTTAACCTACTTTATAACCTATTAGAGAAAGAGTTACGCGTACTAAGGGAGTACCTTAAGTAGGCTTTAAAAAAGGGGTAGATTTATTATTCTATAAGTTTAATAGGTATATTAATTCTTTTTATACTAAAAAAGGATAGAATATTACGCTTATATATTAATTATAAGGCGCTTAATAAGATTATAATTAAGAATTACTATCTACTTCTATTAATTAATAAAATATTAATAAGATTAGTTAGTACTAAGTACTTAATTAAGTTAGATCTTAAGGATATATATTATTACCTATAAATAAGAAAGGATAATAAATAGAAGACTATATTTTATATAAGGTATAGCTATTTTAAATATATAGTTATACCTTTTAAACTTACTAATATATTTACCTTATTCTAAGTATATATTAATAAAGCCCTAGCGGGACTACTTAATATTATATATATTATTTATCTAGATAATATTCTTATCTACTCCTAGGACTAAAAGTCTTATATTAGAGCTGTAAAGGTAGTATTATAATATCTTCGCGAATTTAAACTTTATATTAGCCTAAAGAAATATAAATTTATAGTAATAGAAGTAGAGTTCCTTAGTTTTATTATTAGCCGCGACGGCGTACGTATAAATCCGCGTAGAGTAGATACTATAATAGAATAGCTAGAACCTAGAAGTATTAAGGATATTTAGATCTTTTTAGGGCTTACTAATTTCTACTATTATTTTATCAAGTACTATTCCTCTATTACCGCGGCGTTAATAGACTATCTAAAAAATAATTATCTATATATTAAAAATAGAAAGTTAACGTTAAGTAATATTATAAGAGAGGCGTTTAAGTAGCTAAAGTAACTCTTTTAAGAGGCGCTATTACTTACGTACTTTAACCTTATAAGAGAAATCTAATTAGAGACTAATACTTTAATACTAACTATTATAGCTATTTTATTATAAAAGTTCCTAATTAGTAATAAAGACGCGGAGGTAGAGTAGTATTTAGTTACTTTCTACTCCCATAAATTATATTTAGTAGAAACTAGATATAAGACCTATAACTAGGAACTACTTATAATAGTTAAGGCGTTTTAGGTATAAAGGTACTTCTTAGAAGGTAGCCTATACCTAATTATAGTAATTACTAATTATAATAACTTAAGGTATTTCCGGATAATATTATTATTAATAAAGAGATAAGTACGCTAGGTAATAAAGCTTATAGCGTATAACTTTAAGATATACTATTATATAAGTACTAAGAACCTAGCTAACGCCCTGTTAAAGCGACTAGACTATATACTAATAATAGATAAAGAGGATACTTATCTACTAATATTATGAAATAAGTTAAAGAATATTAGATATATTCCTTCTAATAAGTATTATATATATAGCGTTTATAAAGGTCTATAAGATAGTAAGGCCCGTAGTTATAAATAGCGTGAAAGGTTAGAGATAGGGCTTAGAAAGCCTTATACCCTAAAAATAGGGGAGAGTAACGCGCTCTTAGTGATATAGAGTAGCGTAGGTAATAGCCTAAACCCTATTATAAGATAGTTTAATATTAATTAAGTTATACCTAGAAGGTATATTATAACCACGTTAATAATAGAGCGCGTATAGAATAAGTATAGTAACTTAATATTAGAGATACTCTAATATCTTTAAGAGGGAGACGATGATATTTATAATAAGAAATAATTATTAAAGTCCTAGGCCCGTAAAAAGGCTACTAACGTATCTCTATTAATAGATAAGATAGGAGTCCTTTATAAAGGCGGCGTAGTTTTTATACCTAGTAATAAAGTAATTAAATAAGAAATCTTAAAGCTTTATTATAATAATCCTTATACTAGCTACTACTTATAAAAGCGTATATAGGAGCTTATTAAGTAGAAGTTCTATTAAAAATTAATAGGGTAAGATATTTATAATTATATATAAGAATACTTAACCTACTAATTAATAAAGCCGCGTAGATACGCTATTTATAGTATACTATTACTATTACTAATACTTATAAGACCTTTTTAAGAAATTATAATAGATTTTATTATAGATCTCCTTCTAAGTAAATAAAAAGGTAACGTTTATAACGTGATCTTAGTAGTTATAAACCGCTATACTAAGGTAGCTAGGTATTTACCTATTATAAAAATAGTTAATACTATTAGCGTTATTAACCTATTATACTATAAAATCTTCTTAAAGTTTAGATAACTAAAAGGTATTATTAGTAATTAAGGGATAGTATTTATAAGTAGCTTCTAGGTAGCTATATATTATTATACTAATATAAAAAGAAAGCTTAGCCATATTTTCTATCCCTAAATAGATAATTAAACGGAGAGATAGAATAGTACGCTTAAATAGTATCTACGCTACTATTCTACCTAGAGATAAAATAACTAGGTAGAGTTACTTTATCTAGTAGAGTTTATATATAATTATACGAAGTATACTAATACTAGGTTACCTTTATATAAGGCGCTTTATAACTACTTACCTAAGCTAGATATAAAGCTTTTAAAGCTATTATTAGGAGAAGTCCTATCTATATAAGAAAGGGTTAAATTACTTTAGAAATAAAGGGATGGTTTAGAGTAGTACCTATACTAAGTATAAGCTATATAAGCGGAGTATATAAATAAACGGCGAAAATAAAGATAATATAATATAAGTAATTATATCTTATTAAATATAAAGTATATTAGATTAATATAAATAATTAAAAAACTATTATAATATTATTTAAGGCCTTTTAAAGTCCTTAATTATATTAGTAGTTAGGCGTATAAGTTATAACTACTTAATATATTTTATATTTATAATATCTTTCACGTCTCGCTTATAAAGTTGTATAAAGGTAATAGTAAGAGTATTATAAGAGCTCTATATATAGAGCTTATAAAAGATAAAGATAAATAGGAAATTAAAACTATTCTTAATTATAAGATCTTATATAATAAACCTTAGTATTCAATTAAGTAGAAGGGTTAGTCTTATAATTATAATTAATAGCTACGTAAGCGGGACTTAGTTAATACGCTAGATATACTTAAAAGATTTAAGTATAATTACTTAAAGTTATAAAGTTTATATTATAAAGGGGGAAAGAAGATTTCTATTACTATTAATAAAAAGAAAAAAAAAGGAAAGAAAGAAAGAGGATACCCGACACGGTTAGAGCGCTAAGGGCGTTATAATAGAAGATTACTATACTATAATAGTAGTACTATTAAACCTAGACCTATTACTAGTAGTAATAGGAGTATCCTCCTTATTATCCTCTTCTTTATCCTTTATAATAGGAGGGAGGTACTCTTATACTATATTAGTAAGGCTTTAATAAGGCTTTAGAAGGGGAGATAGAGTAATATATATATACTAGCGGAGGATATTAAGAATACCCTTAAGGGCATTTATAATCTAGCTAGTAACGGCGGGGTCTACCCTAGTAGGAGTAGCGGTAGTAGCGGGGGCGGAAGAGGCGCGGCGGAGGTAGTAATAATATTATTAAATAAGCCTATTAAAGGTTTACTAGAATCTAGTAAGCTAAGGGAGGTTAGAGCCGGTATCTAAAGTAGCTATAATATCTAAGGATTAAAGAAGGCGCGTATAAGCGCGGCGAGTAAAGGTAGGAATCTCTTATTAATATTTAGCGTTAAGATCTTTATAATAATTATACTTTATAAAGCTAGGGGAGGCGTGTGCTTAGAGTATACTATTAAAAAAGTAAGCGAAGCTTTAATTAAAAGTATTAGACTTATAGCTCTTTAAATTAAAATATAGCGTATTAAAGGTATATTATACGGGATAGTATAAAGATAGGCTATAAGCGGCTTAATAAAGGAGGTTAAGTACTACTATAAGTAGAGGGAATAGTAGTAGTCTTCTTTAATTAGTAGAGGGTAAGTTTATTATTAAGGATTACTTATAAAATAACTACCGGAAGTATAAGGAGGTATAATAAGGCGCGGAGGAGGCGATAATATAAATAAGAAATAAAAAGGACTTAATATAATTAATAAAAAATAAAAAATATTATAATTAAAAGAATAATATTAAAGTTATATAAAGAAGGTACGCCTTAAGTACTTAGTAAACCCTTAATAGCGATAACTTCCTATTTACTTTAAAATACTAAGACTTGTAACTACTTCTATAATAAATTAATAAAGGATAATAGGAAGTATAACGGGAATATATTATAATATAAGGATTATATATAAGAGTATTATCTGCGATTATTATAATTTAATAAAACTATATATTCTTTAAGGCTTAGCTTAAAGGGCCTTATAATTAATCCTATTATCACGCTCTTATTAGAGGTATATTCTATTACTAAAGGAGTATCTTTTATAGATTATAACCTTTTATATCCTTAAAGCCTAAGAGCCTAGATAAGGAGATAATTATAAGGACTAATTAGAAATATAATACTACTATTAATATAGCGTCTATAATGCGTAGTAGTACTACGCTACCCCTTTACCTATAGTATATAGAGGAGGGAATTCCCCCTAAAGGGAAGGGTAGCGATTAGTCTTACTATTAATAAGAATAGAGAGTTCTATATATAAGCGTCTACGCCGTTTATAGTACTTGATAGCCACGTTATTACGTAGCACTCTTATACTTTATTAGTAATAGTAAGAATAGCCCGTTTTAATAGATAAACCCTCTAAGAGATATTTATCTTAATATTAGTATAGATATTCTTAACTAAATTATTAATAGCGTTTCTAGGTGTATAACTATATTTCTAATATAATATATCTTTATTAGTAGTAGGGCTTTTCTAGATATTAATACTATTATTAATAGTAAGGAGATTACTTATAAATAAACCTATTTTATAATATATAGCGTCTATTAGGTTAGGATTATTAAGTTACTTATTAATAGTAAGATTTAAATATATAACCTTATTCTAGAAATAGGCCTTCTAAAGATACGCCTTAATAACCTAGCTACTAGATCCTCCTAGGATAATTAGGAGTATTTATTAGAAGTTATTATAAAAGTAGACTACCTTACCCCTAAAATAAGCCTAGTTATTATTATAGATATCCTAAAGGTTATAACTAATAGCTTCTATATTATATTAACTCTATATAAGAGACTTATCCTAAAAGATAATATAAGCTCGCTTAATTAGCTTAATAAGATTAGTCCCCTTCTTAATATCATATAAGGAGGTAGTATTAGAGTCTAGGGGTATTTTAAATTATAAGTAAGTAGTCTAACCTCCTTATAATAGTATTAATATAATACTAGAAGACGCTATTATTAAAATAACCTTTTACTAGGAATATAGCCTTTTTATAATAGTATTTTAAACTATTATCTTACTAACCCCCCTAGTACTATTAAGGAAGAATAGTATACCTAGAGTATTAAATTTATTATTAATATTAGCGTTAATAGCGGCGATAATCTAATTAATAGCGTAGCGTTAATTAGTATTTAGTCTATTCTATAAGACCTTAGCCTTATTAGGGGTAATTTAGTAAGATATTTCTTCCCGTAAAAGTCTATTTAGAATATTATTAAAATTATTAAATAGAATAGTTAGAATAAGTAAGTTATATCGGGCTAGATCCTTGGTATATTTAAGGGTTAATTAATATTCTAATTAGCTATTAATTAGGTAAAGGGCATACTATTTAGTAAATAACTATTACTTATAATAATTATCTAGGATTTAAAGCGTTAAAAAATCCTATTATAGGAGGTATAAGTAGTCGTTTAAGATATACTCCTTATATTTATTCTATAAGGTAAGGGTATTAATAGGTTAGAGTTTAACTAATATTAATATAAAAAGACTACGTAGCTTATAGCCTCCCTAAAAATCCTTTCCCTTATTAAGGATCTTATTAGTATATCTATTATTTCTAGTTAACTTAAGCTTTATATAGGCCTCCTTTTAACCTATTAGCTAGCCGTCTATTATCTAGAGGTAATTAAATAATATAGCCCCCTTAATATAATAGAGGAGTAGTTAATAATAGTAGAGATCCTTTATTTTTAGACTAATAAAATTAATATACCTAAGAGTCTCCCCCTTTTTATAGATTTTTTATTATTTATTTCTTTTATTCTACGTAAAGAACTTAAGAAAATCCGCGTATAAATAGTTAAGTAGATCCCTTATAATAGCTAAATATTTCCCGTTCTATTTTATAAAAGGTAATAGTTAAGTATTATTATAAGCTTCCTTAATAAGATAGTTTATATTAAAAAACTCTATTAATATAGTCTTATAGAGCTTATTACTATCTATTAGCTTTTATTTAGCGGCCTTATTAGTAGCCTAGTTATTAGCTAGCTTAAAAAGGGTATACTATTAGTCTAGGAGGTAGATTTATAGACGCTTTATATAAGGCTTTATAATACTTATACTAAATAAGAGTATCTTCTAGATAGCCTTAGTAGACTTAATCTAGTAAGTAGATTAATACTTTATAATCTTATCTACTAATTCCCCTTACTATTATAGCTAGCTATTAGAAGTAGGGTTATTATTATTACGCGTATAATTCCTAGTAAGGGAGATATTAGCCTAATTAGGTCCCTTATAAATATATTTATATAGATAGAAAATAGACTTAATAGAGCCGTAGATCTTAATATTAATATAGGTACTATATTTCTTTAATAGGTACGGGTTATAAGGGATAACCTATCTATTATTAATAAGGTTTAGGGGGGCTAATTAGACGTTTATAGAAAGGATAACTCCTATTAAGTATAAAAGATATCTCTTAGCGAAAATCCTTTAGAAAAGCCTTATTATAATAATTCTTCTCCTAACTAAAATATCTATTACTAGGGACCCTAGTATAGTAATTATAAATTATATATTATAAGACTAACTTACGTAGCGTATTATTATCCTATTAAGGGGGGATAAATACTTAAATAAGGCTATTAATATTACTAACTATCTAAATCCAATCCTCTTCCTATATAATAAGGAGAATATAAGTATATAAGAGACCTTACTTCTAAAACTTAATAATATAATAGTAGGCTATATAAATATTAAGGACGTATTCCTTAAGGAGGTCCTTTATTAGCTCCTAGAGCTTCTAATTAAAGATATAGGTAATTAGGTTATAACAGTACTCTAATATCTAACTAGATACTAGTAAGCTCTAAATATTAGGCTACTTAAGATTATATATAAAAATAATAATAAAATTAGGTTTACCCCTTTTTTAGACTATTATTATAATATCTTATATTCTCGCTTTTATAATACGTAGGCTTCCTAGTATTATTAATAGGAGGATAGTTACCTTACTACTAATATCTTTAAGCGAGATATCTAGATTAATATTAAGCCTATCTATTAAGCTAGAGTAGTAGTCCGCTTAAATAGTCTATTAATTCTAATAATACTAATTTAGGTTATTAAGCTCTATTAATATCTAGATATTAATAGCTTAATAGCTAAATAGATATCTACTATTAATAGTATAATTAAAGAAATTAGGCTAGATCTAAATATTAATTAGCTAATTATTTAAATTATATTAACCATCTCTAAACTAGTATCTAAATTATTTAAAACTATTTATAACTAAGCGGATTTAGGTCTAGAAAATAATTAGGGAAATATATTAAATAGTCTTACCTATATCTATTTTATATAAAATTATTATCTTATTACTTACTAAGACCTATTATAAACCTAAGGTATATACTCGCCGGTAATATACTAGTCTAGTTCCTACTTAGGGTTACTACTATCTTCCTACTCTAGTTTATTATTACTACTAATTAAGGTATACTAGGTAAGTATATTAGTAATATAGTTCTATTATATTATATATAGTAGATAGTTACCTAGAAGCTAATAGCCGGCTAATAGGAGGCGGTTATATTATAACTATTTACTAAATAAAAATAGGAGCGGATATTAGAGGGTTATATAAGAAGGATACTAATTAGGGATTAATATAAGGCCCCCCTTAATAGTTTTAATATAAATATCTTACTTAATCTAGCCTCTTATAACATTATTAGGGGTTATTATAAGACGGGCGACTTCTATAAAGGTAGGGTAATTATAAGTACCCTTATCCTATTATTTAGGATTTAGCTATTAGATATAAATACTTATAATATTAATATAATATTATTAATTATCCTCCTTAAGGCGGTTATAATAGGATTTAAACCCCTAGATATATAAGTTAATAGACTAGAGGGTATACTAAGTAGAAGTAAGGGTATCTTAATTTAAATTATTAAAATATTAATAGTAAACATCTAGTTACTCTTATATACTATCTAGTATATAAATCTAGGCGAATTTTAGCCTAAGGCTATTATTAATAATAAGAGGACCTGTTAGATAATAAATAGACCCCTAGATCTAAAAGGTAGTTTAATTAATATAGGTATTAATATTAGTTATACTCTTACTAGTAAAGGAGAGATAATTATTATAACTAATAATATTATCTAAAAATTCTTTACTATATATAGTCCTCCTTCTTATAAACTATCTATTAATAATATTATTATTTATATTACTTAGTAAATTATTAATAAATTATATCCTAAGCTTAGCCTCCTTTTATAGCCCTTTAAGTAATAAGTCTATATTAGCTAGCTTATATAACTAGTTAGAGGATAGCTAATTATTCTTTCTATTATTATAATATAGCTATTAACTATCCCCTAAGTTATTGTATTTATTTTTCTATAATAGTATATTATAATAGGGGTATTTATTACTAGTAATATTAAATGATTTATTAACCTTATAAAGCTCTATATCTCTTATTATATAAGGATCCCTATATACTTAATATCCCTAGCCTAGCGTCCGCCCCTAATATATATTATTCTACCGCTAGTATAGGCCTTATTAAATAGAGGGTTAGTACTTAGTATTATTATCTTTATTAGCCTACCGGTAAGTATACTAGTAACGCGTTTCAGGATAATATTTAAGAGCTAGTAGAGGAGTAATTTCTTAGGGGGTCTCTTTAAAGATAGGGGGAGTAGGTTATTAAGGGTTCCTAGGTAGAATAACTACTTAAATAGTTATATTAGTAATAGCTATACGCTGCTAGGGGGTAATACCTTAATTAAGGTAGCTATAAGAGCGAGTACCTAATAGTATTTCTCTAGGGCGAGGTTTTATTAACGTAATATCTCTAGGGTTTACTAGTAAGTTACTAGACCTAACCTAGGTACTTAAATTAGTCTTCTTTAAGCGTCTAGTACGCCTTATACCGTTACTCTTATAAGATTTAACCCTCTTATTAATAGTATTAGGGTATAGCTTAGAAAGAGCTACGCGCTTAGAAGGTATTAATAGGGAGCTAGAGTAGCTATATTTAATATAGGAAGGGTAATAATATATACTTTAAAGATAATTAGTATAACTTATAAGGTATAGATTATAAGGGGGAGGAATAATATCTATAATAAGGTAGGAAGAAAAGATTAGTTAGGTAGTAGGGATACGCTAAGATATTAGATGGTTAGACTAATATTAGTAGGTAAATCTATTTATTCCTATATATCTTTTAAACTATTATATTAATTTTCTTTATTTTTAAAGCGTTAAATAGCTAAGAGTAAGCTATATAACTTTATTTAAATAGAAAATATCATAAAGCGTTATTATATAGATAGGTAGAATAGGAAGAATTATTAGAGTTTTAATATTCGTGCTAGTCTAGGAAAGGAATCTAGGGGACTTATTAACTAACCGATAAGCTACGATAAGCTTAGGGTCTGAAATTAGAGATATTCTATTATAGTAAGAAGATACTTATAATAGGTAATAATATAATTAATATAATACCTAATAGTCTCTAGTACCTTATAAATATATACTTTACTAGTATCCTAGATAGACTTATAGATTTAATTCACTAATGTAATAAGGTAATAATTAAGGGGTAGTAGTTAAGCTACCTTAATAGCTTCCTTTTAAAGAAAGGCTTCTTAGATCTTAAGGAAAAAATACTAGAAAATTAATATACTTATATAGAATTTAATAAAGGAGGCTACTAAAGGCTTTAATAGTAAGCTAAAGTAGTGTAAGGTTATACCTAAGTATAGTAGTAGAGTATACTATTAGGGCTTATTACTATCGTAATAGATAGTAATAAACGGAGATAGATTAATTACAGAGAAATAGGCTTCTCTATACTACTAGAGGACTTTAGGGATTATTAGTACTATAAGGGTAGCTTTAGTATTTTTAGTAGTTCAAGATAATTAATTAGTATTATAAAGCCTTTTACATAGTATTACTACTATATTAACAGGGATATTTCTAATTTATATAGATTAATTAATTAAGAAATCTATTCAGGCTATTAAGAATAACAAGGTATTAGGAAGGCGGAAGCCATTCCGCTATTACTAAGCGAAACGTATAAAGTAGAATCTATATTAAATAGATTGTATAATTAGTTAGGTAGAGTTACTATAAAAAATTAAGTTCTAAATAAAATATTAGAAAAACTAGGAGTATAAAACGGCCTTTATCTAAAGTAATAATATACTAGTCTAGGGCTATAAATATTAAGAAATCTTCTAGGAATATAAGATATTTATTACTCTATTAGTACCTTATAACCCTTATTAGAATAGGATTATTAAATAGAAGAACTAGATACTATTTAGTAAAGTTAGAATAATTCTTATTAACGCCGGACTATTATAGGAGTTCTAGGGTAAGGCTATCTACTATATTAATTATATTAAGAACCTTATATCTAGTAAGGATAGGAAGTCTCCCTTTAAGAAATAGTATAGTTATAAACCCTAATTGATATACTTAAAGCTATTTAGATATTAGTACTATTTATTTAATATATTACTAAATAAGAAAAAACTAGATAATAAGGCTATTAAATGCCGCTTCCTTAGCTATAATAGTAAGAGTATCTACCGCGTATAAGATATTAAGGGATAATATATTACTTATTAAATATATATAATATTTAATAAGAGGGCCGCTATATTATTAATAGATAATAATAAGCTCCTAATAGAGGGAGACTCTAGTAATAATAATATAGTAGACCTCCTAAGCTAGCTCTAAACTAACTAATTAGATAGTAGTAATTAGGCCTT
>JAABUM010002171.1_pt1 | contig 27012 bp, 20 predicted proteins | sample 5559161 | NCBI WGS metagenome assembly JAABUM01 (sample SAMN10711868, study PRJNA513369) | rock metagenome | isolation source: Antarctica rocks | place: Antarctica: Victoria Land, Siegfried Peak nord
GCTGCACCGCCGAGTCGCTCGGGGGTTCAGGAATCGGGACAACTACCGGCTCCGCATGCTCCTCATCGCAGGAGGCTTCACCGACCCCCGGCTGGCATGACCTCCCACCTCAGGTCCCAAGAGCCGGTAATCGCGACATTATTGATCGGGACTGCTGTGATTCGCTTTGTCTTGAGACAAACCAGCCAATCCCTAGTTCCGTGGCAAGTAGTAGTGCTCGCTGTGTACTACGGTTTAGTCTCCCTACTTCTTTCTCGCCACTCAAAGCGGACCCCGGTTACGTGAAGACTAAACACGCATTCCATACTCCCCGGTGCTCATGCCCCAGTAAGCGCAGAATGGCCAACAACTGCGCGGCGGTCAGGCGGTCGCCAACGTCCTCAATTCGGCATGAGCGTGAGTCTCTGGCGACTGGAGCACGCCATTTATCGCTGACAGAACACCGCCACTTCGCTCCGACAGCCACACCTCGAGCAGGAGCCGCTATCTCGTTACTCGTGTCCGTGAACTACGTCACGTTTGGCACGTTCACAATATGACGCGGACGTGGCGCTGGTCGGTTAGGCCCGGGTCAACCCGGGACCTGCATCCGGTCAAGTCCACGGTGGTGGTGTACGAGGGTGATCACAGCCGGCCCCCTCTCTGTGCCGGAACTCCGGTTGGCCAGCACATCGTCGGCGGCCTTGATCTTCCCGAGCATCTCGGTGCGCTGGGTCTCGACGTACGTCTGGGAGAGTCGCGATCTGCCTTGCAGGTGCTCCACCTGAGTGCGCATCGGCAGCGGGCCAGGTGGGCCAGGCCAACCCCGATGCCCGCACCTCGAATGTTGGCCAACCGACGGCCCCCGTGGACCTGACGGCCTGCAACCGGGCTGGTCGGCGCAGCACCGTGCTGGTCGGCGCAGCACCGTGCTGCGGATGAAGTCGAGGGCCTCTGCGACGGGCAGGAGCCGCTTACCGCCGTGGCTGCGGTTCTCCCCGTAGACGCCACACTGGCGATGCCCGTCCCCGTCACGGTGAGGATCAGACCGATGACTGCGCTGGCGAGCACCTCGCCAGCGTCGTACCGTCAACGACCCTCCGGTGTGGATCGACACCCCGGTCTGTCGGGCGACGGGTCGCGGTGACAACCTCACGTCGGTGCGGTGGTGAAACACGGTGGAAGAGCTGGGTGGGGCCGCGTGTCAGCGTTCGTACCCGTGGAGGTCAAGGCCGGGCGGAGCGAGCCATCCGTTGACCGGTTCGTCGGTGCTCACGGCGGGCGTCGGGGTGGGTTCGTTCGGGCGGGGCGAGTCGGGGACGTCGACGTGGCGGACGAGGGCGTAGCGCAGGTCGCGCCCGGGTTGGTTTCCGAGGGGCCGTTGCTGGATGGCCAGGCGGGTCAGGGCGTCGACGTCGTGTCCTTGTTCGTGGGCCAGTTGCAGCATCTGGGCGGTGATGAACCAGTCCGGTTGGGCGGTGAGGCGGCGGTCGAGCTGGTCAGCCAGGGCAGTCCACCGCTGTTGGGGGGTCTGCGCGGCGGCGGCTTCCATGCGCTTCCGCACCGCGGGGAGCTCCTGGACTGCGCCTTGGACGGCAGCGCGAGGGTTGGTGTGCCAGGCTCGGATCCGGGCCAGCAGCTGCCGGTCGAACGCTTCGGCGTCGGCGGAGGTCGCGGCGGCGGTGATGTTGCGGGCGGCGTGGACCCACCGCTGGGCGGGCCGCGCGGCGGTGATACGGGCGGCTGCGGCGAGGGCCTGGTTGGTGGGCAGGTGGGCGTGGCGTTCGGCGGTGAGGGTGTCGGCCAGGGGTGCGGCCTGGTCGAGGGCGGCCCGCAGCGCTTGGGGTCCGCGGAGCTGGGCCAGTTCGGCGGGGTCCATGCCGGTGGGGAGGTGGGCGTGGGTGGGGTCCAGGAGCCACGGCGTGAGCATCCAGTAGTCGCGTTCGGCGGCGAGCTGCCCGGCCTGGTCGGCGTCGGTGGCCACGACCGGGTCGACGCCGTGCCGGCCGAGCTGGCGGGCTTGTTCGTGGGTCAGGGAGGTGCCGAGGGGGCTGACGCCGACGTACCGGCCGTAGCCGGCGAGGGTGACGGCGATGGCGTCGAGGGGCCCTTCGACCAGCACGGGGATAGCGGCCTGGGTGAGGTGGTCGGCTCCGTAGAGGTGGCTGCCCTTGTGGAACAGGGCGGTCTGGCCGGTGTTGAGGTACTTCGGGTCGGCCTGGCGGTGGTCGGTCCGGTCCGGGTGGCGGCGGGCCACGAACCCGACGAGCTGGTGGTGGTGGGTGATGGGCAGGACGGTGCGGTCGCGGAACCGGTCGACGAGCTGGCCGGTGGAGGCTCGCCGGGCCAGGTCGGTGACGAGCAGCTCGTCGTCGCTGACGCCTCGGCGGCGCAGGGTGTCGACGAGGTTGGTCCAGCCGTCGGGGGCGTGCCCGGGGGTGAACCGGGGGTCGGTCAGCACGTGGGGGCCGAGCCGGTCGGTGAGGTACTGCTCGGTCCAGGAGCCGGCCAGCTGGGAGCGGTAGTAGTCGAGGGCGAGCTGGTTGACGGCGACCATCCGCTGTTCGGTGACCGGGCCCAGGTCCAGCTCGGCGGCCCGGTCAAGCAGCGTGTCGATTTCGGCGTCGGTCAGGTCAGGCATGGTCATCGCGTCTCGCCGCAGCGCCTCGAGCGCCATGGCGGTCGCCGCATTCTCTGCCGCGACCGGCTCGAGCGCGCCTCCCGGTCCGTGCTGGGCCGGACCGGCGGTTGGGGTAGACGACGCCGCCGGCGGCCCATCGCCTCGGGTTACGGCGGTGTCGGCGGTGCTGGTGGGGTGCGCGGTTTCGGGGAAGCGACGGTCTGGCGCCTGGTCGAGCCACAGGTCCTGTGGGGGTGCGTCCTCGTGCGGGTCGACGGGTGGCTCGAGGCTGGGTTCGTCCGTGGGGTCGTTCACGGGGTCGGCGAGGAGGGACAGGCGCCAGGTCGCGGCGAGGACGACGTCCGCGTGATCCTCCGCGGAGGTCGCGGCGTCGACTGCGGTGGTGACGAGGTGCAGGAGCTGGTCGGTGGCCCAGCCTCGGGCGTGGGCGTGGTCCATGGCGGTGACGAACGCGGGCCAGTACCGGCTGTGCTCGAACGCGGCAGTGGTCTGCGGGGTGAGCGTGTCGGGCAGCGGGGTTAGCCAGAAGGCGTGGACGGGTTGGCTGGCGTCCAGGCTGGCGGTGAGGGTGGCCGGCAGCTGGGCGCGGATGCGCCACCACAGGGCGGCGGCGGCGTGGTCGTCCGGTAGGGTCCGGGCCGCGGCGGCCAGGTTCAGGTGGTGCCGGGCGTTGAGGCCGGCGCGGCTGATGGCAGCGAGGTGGCCGGCCAGGACGGGCAGGAACACGTCGCCGGTGACCGCCGGCGCGATCTGGTGCAGGGTGGGGGCCCACTCGTCGGTGGCGGCGGGCCGGTCGCCGGTGAGGCGCTTGTGCAGCTGCTGCTGGTATCGGGCGGCGGCCTGTTGTAGCTGCGGGCGGCCGAGGGGGCGCTGGTCGGTGGGGTGGACGCCGGTGGCGGCCCGCCACACGTCGATGCTGGCGGCCAGGGTTGGGTCGACGGTGCTGCCGGCGGGGACCCACGGCGGCTGCTGCCCGGCGCGCACCGCGGCGGTGGTGATGTCGGTGACGACTTCGGCGAGGTCGCGGATCATGGCGGCCCGCTGATCCAGGTACGGACCCCAGGTGGGGTGCCGGGTCAGCGCTGCCGGAACGGCGGGGATCCAGGGCAGCGGCCCGGGCCCGGCGTTGCGCAGCCCGCTGGCGTCCAGGCGCCAGTCCAGGACGGCGGCCATGTTGCCAGCCGAGGTCAGCTCGCGGGCCTGGGCGGCGGCGGTGAGGGTGGTGACGGCGTCCTGCCCGCAGGCGTGCAGGAGCAGCAGATGCGCCCGCAGGGTGGGCCATGCGGCCGCGTCGGTGACGCCGGGGACGACCTGTTCGGCGCGCGCGTCGAGGCCGGCGCCCTTGTCCGGGCCGGCGTGGTCGGCGGCGGCCGTGTACAGCGCGTCGAGGTAGCGGCAGGTGGCCGGCCCAAGCCGGAGGGCTGGGTCGGCGGCCTGACGCTGCTGGGTGGTGACCGACCGGTTCGCGCCGTCCCGGGCCAGGACCTGCTCGAGCAGGTCGGTGGGGGTGTCCGGGTGCAGGACGTTCGGGTACAGCAGGTTGTGCGGGTCGCCGTCGCCGACGACCTGCACGTAGGCGTGGTTGGCCAGGGCGCCGCGGGTGAGCATCGTGTACAGCTGCTGCCGGGTCTCCGCGCCGGTGACCAGCCCGTGCATGGTGTCCACGGACACGCCCTGCGCGCCGTGCACGGTCGCCGCGTAGCCGAGCTCGACGGACCTGGTCACGTAGTCGGGCGGGAGGGTGAGGGTGCGCCGGTGCCGGGTGTGCTGCACCTGCACGGCGCCGGTGTCGTGGACGGCGAGGACGGTCCACCGGTCCCCGTTCTTCACCCAGTCGGTGGGGGAGACCCGCAGCCGGCGGTCGTTGCGGCGGGAGATGACGGTCTCTCCGATGCCGGCCTGGTTCCCGTCGGCCAGCCGGACCGTCCTGACCGTCGTTAGGGTGCTATTGCCGCTGCTGCTGGCGCTGTTGTGGTCCAGGCTGGTGAGCCGGTGGTCGCGGGCGCGCCGGTTGAGCTCGGCGGCCAGCTCCCGGGTGGGCGCGAGCATGAGGGAGTCGAGGCCGCGGCCCCGGTCGGCCATCCAGGCGTCGAAGACGGCTTCGGTGTTGGTGGCCTGGTCGCCGACGTGGACCCGGCCGCGGTCTAGGTAGTAGCCGAGAGCCTCGGTGCGACCCTCCCGCAACGCCAGCGACGCGGCCGCCTCGCCGGGGTCGGCGAACCGGACCAGCTCGGACAGCTGCACCGCCCCGTGCACAGCCTGGATGTCCCGCAGGACACCACCGGCGCCGATCGCGGCCAGCTGCTGGTCGTCGCCGACCAGGCGGACACTGCCACCCCGGGCGAGGACGAACCGGACGGCGGTGTCCAGGGACAACGTGTCGGCCATCCCGGCCTCGTCGATGACCACCAGCGTGTGCTCGTCGATGCGCTCCGCCCACCCGGGCAGGTCGTCGTGCTGGATGTGCCACACCAGCTTGGCCAGGGTATCGGCGTGGGTGTCGGCATGGGTGCCGATCTGGTCACCGAGGACCGCGGCCGCGGCCGCAGAGGGGGCCAACCCGACGAGCGTGCCGCCGTCGTCGGCCCAGGCCCGTGACAGCGCCCGCATGGTGGTGGTCTTGCCTGACCCGGCGGGCGCGATCGCCAGCTGAAGCCGGCGCCCGGAGGTGGCCATCGCACGGACCAGGGACGCCTGGCCGGCGTTGAGGGTGACCCCGTTCGCGGTCGACTCCAGCAGCGCCAGGTCCACCGCGGTCCTGGTGACGGCCCGGCCGCCGTCCCACCCGGCCGCAGCGACTAGCCGCTGCTCAGCCTCCAGGATGGCGGCGGCAGTGAACAGCTGAGAACCGGCGACGTAGTAGACCGACTGGCCGTCACCGCGGCGCAGCAGCGCCGGTTCGACGATGCCGCGGTCCTCATCGACCCGGCCTGCCGTCACGGGAACCGAGTGGCGGGTCAGGACCTCGTCGACGACCCGGTCGACCGCCTCGTCGACGTCACCGGTGGGCACGTTCGCTGCCCGCGCGATCCGCAGCGCCTCGGCTCGCACGTGCCAGTCCTGCCAGGTGGCCCGGCGTTCCATCATGGCGGCGGTGACCTGCTCGGCTGCGTCTTGCACCCACCCGGTGGTGACGCGCTGCTGCTGCTGACGCCCGGGGGACAGCGCGGTCTCAATTATCCGGTTGAGCCGGTGCGGGCCGCCGACGACCTCCACCGCCTGCGCCCGCCATAAGGTCCGTTGTTCGGCCAGGGTGCGCGGTTCGTGCTTGTGCGGTCGGGTCTCCAGGGTGGCCTGCTGGGCCAGCTTGATCGCCTCGACCGGGGCCGGCGGCCGGCCGTGAGTGGCCTGGAACGTCGACGTGAGCTGGTCCCGGCGGGCCTCGATCGAGGCTCGGCGGGCGGACCAGCGGGTGTTCAGGCCAGGGTCCACGCCGACGATCTCCCGGGTCGGTCGTTTCCGCGAGTCAGTGTTTGGGCGGTCGGTGAAGGTCACGCCGAGCCGTTCGTGTAGGTGCCGTTCCAGGGCGGTGTTGTAGGTCTCGGAGATGGCGACGTTGGCCTTGTACAGCACCCGCCCGTCGATGGACAGCCACCGTCCGTCCAGGGTCTGCACCTTGTTGGCGATGGCGACGTGGGTGTGCAGGTCCGGGTCGCCGGCGCGGGAGTCGCGGTGCGTGAACGCGGTCGCGATCAGGCCCCGCACCGGCACCTGCTGGATCCCGCCGTGCCCGGTACGGGTGAACAGCGCCCGCCGTTCCAGGAACGCCAACGCGTCCGTAACGGCCTGGTTGTGGGCCAGCTCCACCTGCGCCGCGACCTTAGGGTCGGCCACCGCCCACAACGCCGACACGCTCTTGACCGGCGAGAACGTCAGGTCGTAGCCGGCGACCGCGGTGGTCCGCTGCTGCGAATGCCGGGCGATCGTGCCGGCCAGCTCCCGTGCGTCCAAGGGGTCCCGGCCGTGCTCGACGCGGAAGAGCTCGGCGGCCATCTGGGTGCGGATCTGAGCCCGCTCGTCGGCGGTGACCGGCCAGTCCCGCGGCATCCCCAGGCCCTGGTTGTGGGCGGCGATCCGCTGCCCGACGGCCCGCCGCAGCGACGACACGTCACCGGCGAACACCGGGTACGGCGCACCCAGCCGGGACACCCGCTGGTAGTCCCGGGCCTGCAGGTCCGGGCCCTCCAGCCGCTGCTGCAGCTGCGTCGCCAGCGGGTGGTGGCCGGTACCGAACAGGGCCTGCATCTGCTCCTGGGTGACCACATCGCCGGCGTCCAGGCCGTCGATGCCGGCCATCCCCGAGCCGACCCAGGTGCCGGGCGACTCGCCCCGTTCGGCGTAGTAGCTGGCCAACCCAGCCCGCCCGTACCCGGGCGCGTCCAGGGCCGCGACCTGCCGGATCAGGTAGTCGTACCCGCGCCCGGCGGTCAGCTTCTGCAGGGACGCTGTCACACCACAAGAAGCCCCCCGCCCGCCGGCCAGGGGTCACCGTCGAGGTGCCAGTTCCGGGAATCCTCGGGAGGGGGGAACGTGGGCATTGCGCGGCTGCACCTCGGAGACGTCTGAACACAGCAGACCGGCGGTGCATGAGGTGTGTGGTGCGAGATGGGTGGGACGTTTCGGGGGGAAACGTTGCGCTGGGTGAGATGAATCGGTGTCGACTGCTCGGGCAGCCGCGTGGGCGCACCGGGGGGGCAGCCGGCGCGTCGGGGGTGAATCTCGAGGATGAGTGTCTGAGGGCTGACCTCTGGACGGAAGGGGGAGTGCTTCTTAGGAAGTGACGGCGTGATCGCTGCGAGGGGGTGTGGCTGTGATGGCGAGTCGGCAGGGTCGGCAGGAGGCGCGGCGTGCGGCGGTCAAGGCGCAGGCCGTCGCGATGGCTGCCGGGCGTGAGCGGGAGCGCGGGCTCCGCGAGAACGGGCTGCGAGTGGTGATGACGCTGACGCGCCGCGATGAGGTGGTCGCCGAATGCGACGCGCTGGCCGGTCGGCTGCTGGTGACGATGACCCAGGACGGGCTGAGCCTGGCGGAGGCGCTCCGGTGGTGCGGTGACCAGGTCAGCCCGTCGGAGGCGGCGCGGCTCCGCCGAGCCGCCTTGGCGACACGGAACGACGGCCCAGTCGACAGCGCAGACAGCGCTGACGGTGACGGCCCGGCTGATCTGACGTCGACGGCGCAACCGGTGACGGCGCAACCGGTGATGGTGCCGCCTGCGAGGGACAAGCCGGTGATAGCGGAGCGGGCGGGTCTGGGGTAGTGGCTGGGGCTCGGCGCGACACTGCGGGGGTGGAGCTGCTGGTAGTGGCAGTGGTCGACCCGCAGGTGGTGTCCCGATACATGTCGAAGATCGTCACGGTGCCCGGGGAGTCCTGCCGGTTTTGGAGTGGCGCCTTGTCAGGGCGCGGTCACGGCCGTTTCTGGTTCGGGTCGGGGCGGGTGATCATCGCGCATCGGTTCGGGTTCGCGTTGGCCCACGGGGTGGATGCACTGGAGCAGGCGCGGGTGCTCGGTCACCGGTGTGACAACCCGATCTGTCAGCGGGTGGATGACGATCATGTGCGGGTCTCGTCCGCGGTGGAGAACCGGCGCGAGTGGCTGTCGCGCCGGCGGGAGTTGGGGCCGTTGGCGGACCCCAGAGGCCCGGCGGCGCGGGCCCGGATGCTGCGGGATACGGCTCGGGTCGACCCGAGCCTGGCGGCAGCGGACCTGGCGGGGCTGCGGGGCCGTCTGGGCGAGCACAGCTGCTGCCACTGGGCTAGAACCGGCCACACGTCCAGGCCTAGGTTTGATGTCCAGGGCGCGGACGGGGGCCAGCGCCGGCGACGGAGCATGAGTCACGTCGCCGGCGCTGTGGTCAAGGGGATGGGCTGATTCAGGTCGGATGGTCGGGGTAGCGGTCGGCGTACCGGGTCAGCGCCTCGGCCAGGTGGCGCGCGGCTGGCGGGTCGAGGCTGACGCCGTGGCCGGGCATGACGTCGAGGCGGAGTCCCATCTCGACGCAGGTCAGCGTGTGGCGTCCGTCGTTGACGGTGATGCCGTAGCCAGGCTCGTCCAGCAGCAGGACGCGGGAGGCCAGGGGTGGGCGGGTCGGGTGGATCGTGCGATTGGTCGTCGTCATCGGCTGCCCTTCGGGTCGTTTCAGGTGGGCAGGTCCGGTGCGACGGTGTGGCTGGCCGTGCCACACCGGACCTGGTCCGCTGTCAGGCGGGGGTGAGCGCCGCCCATGCGGCCCGCTTGATCCGGTCTGGTTCCTCGGTGGTCAGCAGCCGGGTGGCGCGGGCCGTCTCCTGCCCGTCGTTGACCCGGACCGGCGCGTAGTGGTCGACGTACTCGGTGACGGCCTGGTAGGCGGCCCACGCGGTCCCCCGGATGCCGTTCTGGGTGGGCGCGTCGTGCCACAGCGTGGCCAGGGTCCGGGTCCGGTCGGCGACGGCGTTCTGGCTGCGGGTGGGCGCGTCGGCCGGGGTGGGCGGGTACAGGTTGTGCACGAGCGCCCAGAACTGGGCGTCGGTGGTGGTGGTGTTGACCAGGTGCTCGGCTTCGGCGGCGAAGGCTTCGCAATATCTGACGGTAAGGCCGAGGGTGGTCCGGGCCTGCTGGACGGCGGCCTTGGCGTTGGCGGTGTGCTTGAAACAGACCGACGAGACGTGGTCGCGGATCGCGGCCGCCTGGGTGTTCGCGCACACCACCCGGATCGGGGTGACCAGCACCCGGAAGGCGCGGGTTCCGTCGTGGCTGTTCAGGGCGGCGATGTACAGGTCGACCCGGTCGGTGCCGGCCACCTGGATGCTCTGCGGCAGCTGCATGGTCAGGAACACCTGACGGCCACCGCGTAGCGACCCGGCCGTCTCGAACACCGCCCCGGACTCGTGGGCTAGCAGGTTGAGGAACTCGGCGTGGTCCTCGTTCTGCAGCGGCGTGTACCGGCCTCCGACGACGCCGAGCACGTCGGGTTCGCCGGTGAAGGGGTTGGTCCGCACCGTCGCGACCTTGTCGGGCACCTCGAGGATGTGCCCACCGGCCTCGTCGACGACGGTCGCAGTCAGCGGAGCCGTGCGCACGTCCCAGCCGCCCAGGTGACCCAGGGTCATGGCCTCCTCGGCGGTGAACGCCCGGTCCCGCACGGTCGTGCCCAGCCGGTGCCAGGCGTCCGTGCGGGCGAAGACGGCGGCGGCCTGGCTCCCGTGGGTCTCGATCTGATGTCCCATGACGTGCTCTCCTTCGTTGTCCAGTGGATGTTTCGGAAGGTGGCGGTGGTGCCTCCCTCTGCTATCTATTCTATTTAATCTGTTGGACACGAGCGGTTTCTCGTCCACAGGATGCGGAGGGGAGGGGTCGTTGCCTGCGGCCCCTCCCCGGCTGTCTCACTCGGCGACCGGAACTCGAGCGTCGGCGTCAGCGGTGTCGGGGTCGGGGTCGGTGTGGACGTCATCGCCCTCAGGCTCGTCCGCTTCCTCGTCCCTGACGCCGTCGCTGTCGGTGCCGTCGGCGTCCTCGACGATCTTCTTGCCGAGCGTGTGCAGGTCGGCGTCCCGGTGACCTGTGTCGTCGGTGTCCTTGTCGGCGTCGGGCTCGATCAGCAGTCGTTCCACCTCGCTGGCCTGGTAGCCCCAGCCCGTGAGGGCGTGCATGACGGTGCTGTCCCAGGCGCTCGGCTTGCGCCACGTCCACTCGGTGGCGGCGTCCTCCCAGGCGGCGAGGACCGCCGCCAGGGTGAGCATCGTCGTCGTCTTGGGCGTCTTGGCTGTCTCGATAAGCCGTTGGCAGGCCGAGGAGTCCCAGCCAGGGTGGGGGTCGTCGGCGGCTGCTGGGCGCCACTGACGCAGCAGCGAATGGCGGCGGGTGAACGTTTGGTCCAGGCTAGGCTGGCACCCGATGACGGCGGCGGCGATGAGGGCTTCTGCCCCGCTCGGTGCGGCCTTGCGGGAGGCGAACTGACGCAGCCAGTCACGGCGAACGGTCGTCGATGACCGCCACGCCTTATTGTTGACCAGGACGCGCCTGCGTTCCTCACGGGCAGCGGCCTCAGCGGCTTCCCTGGCTGCCTCAGCCGAGGCCACTACGTCGGTGTCATCCTGGTTCGCCGGCTCAGGTGCTGTCCCCCGGCTGGTCGCCGGGTACGGGCTCCACCGCGGGTAGTGCAGGCCAGCGGCGGCGGGATCGGTGCAGATCCACACCTGAGACAGCCTCAGCACCGACCCGTCGCTCTCGGCCACGACGCCAGGGCCTCCCGCCTTGGTGGACGCGTGGTCCGCGTTACCGTCCTCGCCCTCGTCCCCGTTACCGTCTGCGTCCTCGGCCGTGAACCACTGCGCCTCCACGACAACGGCGGCCCCGGCGACGGCGGGCCACTGCTCGCAGGGCACCGCCTGGCCGTCCTCGTCGCGCAGGCCCCGCAACACCAGGTAGTCCGCGTCCTCGGGCACGTCGGCGGGCTCGAGGGCGGGCACTCCCTGCTGGCGGAGCCGCTTGACCTCGGCTACGACGGCCTTGCGCTCGGTCCGCTCGTCGCGCAGTTCCTGGGCCAGGTGCGCCAGCGGCTGCCAAGTCCGGCGGCTGACCAGCCGGGTCACGGCGTCCGGGTCGTCCTCAACTCGGCGTAGATGGCGGCGTCCTCCAAGGACAGGCTCTCGGTATCCATCCGCGCCTTGCTGGCAGGGTTCTTGACCACTTTGAGAGCGGCGTCCACGGTGTGCCGGGGCACGGCCAGCCGCTTGGTCATCTGGGCCGCGGTGACCCCGACCAGGGCCAGTTGCTCAATACCGTCGCGCAGCTCGTTCTCGTGCATGTCCTGCCGGTGCACGTTCTCGCTGATCTGGTCGACGATCCGGTCGGCGATCTCGGGGGAGGGAACTATCCGCACCGGGACAGTGCCCGTCGGGGTGCCCACCTTGGTGGCGACAACAGCGCGGCGCTGCCCGCGCAGCACGACCAGCCGCTGCTCGTCGTCGCGGAAGGCGGTGATCGCTTCCAGCACGCCACGGCTCCCTGATGCTCGCCGCGAAGTCCTTGGCGTCGGCGCGGGTGTCGTTGCGCACGTTCGCGCCGATACCAGGGTGCCGGGGCGACGTGCTTGAACTCGTCGGCGGTGTTGGCGGTGTTGGCGGTGTTGATGTGCTCGGTGTCGCTGGTAGCAACGGACATGGGATAGTTCTCCTGATCTGGCGTAGCGAGAGGTCCTGACCTCTCTATTCTCCCAATACCGTTGTAGCGCAGTAGGATTCGTCCACAGGTGATCCTAGGGAACAGAACGGCCCAGCGAGTTGGCCGACCTTCAGGGGTCGCCTCGGCCGCACATTCGGCGGCGGCCACGTGCGGGTGGACCGACCGGAAGTGCACCGGGACGGTGTTAGGCCGTCAGGCCATGGGGGGCACCGATCGTGGCGCGAGCCGACCGTCGGTGATCGGCGAGCGCAAGTGTTACATCTCGTGCGCCAGAACCCCTTCAGCTCGCCGTCACTTGCTTCCTCGACGAGGCTGCGGGAGACGGAGACCACGAAGCCTTTACCCCCCTCACGTCGTACGCATTCCCGTCCGTCGCTGACCACTCACAGCCGGGTGTGTCCGCCGGAAGCTCGGGCGACTTTGGCCAGGATGAGCGCCACGCGTGCGTTGACCGGCGCAGACGGCCTCACAAGTCTCACCACGACCGACGGCCCTTCGGACGCAATCTCCCGGTGTGTCGAATTCGGTGACAGTGCGTCCCACCGGGGCCCGGCCTTAGCCTCCGTCAATAAACAGAACCAACAGACGTTATGACCAGCGCGAGGACAAGGGGTCGCCTGTGATGGCGCAGAAACAGGTGGCGGTCGGGGTCTACTGGGAGCACCACGCCTGGCAGCAGGCGCGCTCCGCGTACCTGGTCGACCTAGACCTCGACCCCGCCAGCCCAGACGTCTTCGGGCAGTGGCTGACCCGGGTGGTCAGCCGGTACGCGGTCATGACGCCCACCGGACGCACCCGGAAACTGTCCACGCTGCGAACACCACCTAAGGACCGACGACCAGGGGTCTCGCGGATGATGCCACTGCCGGAGGTCACCCTCGGACTGGTCGACTCGGCTATCGTCGACGACCGTGTGACCGCCGGTCGGGTGGTGAGTCGCTCCGAGTTCATCCGGCAGGCTGCGCTGGTGGCCGCCGATGCCAGCCGCACCCGTCTAGGCCGCGAGCTGCCGCCTCCGCCGGCCCGGCTGCCCTACCGGCCACCACGCCGCCCCGGCAGCGGGGCGGCCAACGCCCACTCAATTGACTAGACGGTTAACACGGAGGCCGCTTGGGTTGCTGATCGACGGGCCGCTTTGCCAGTAGACCGCCAGCCGCTGGGCCGATGGTGTCGGCCAGCCCTTCGGGGCCGCCGGCCAAGTGACGCAAGATGATCACCTGCATCGCCTCGGAATGCGGGGTGGGAAGCGACTCGAGCTCTCCTGGCAGACCGCCCACAAGGCTTCGCCGTGTGCCAGCTGACCCGCGGATAGCAGAGCAGGGCGGCTTCGCCGAACGCGTACATGTGCGGCCGCTTTGGGTGCGGTCACCGGCGAAAACACGCGGCCCGCTCTCAGCGCGCGGGCAATGGTCCGGCCTCCCCGACGGATCGCTCTGCAAGGAACAGATCGGCCCACAGACTTGGCTCGCCTTTGAACATCGCCATGTGTGCCGGGGCCAGCAGCGAACCCCGACGCTCGGCAGCGGGATGCGAACGAATGGACGGCGGCCCACCGGGCCGCCCTAGCGTGGGCGAGATCGAGGCGGCGGGCGGGGTCTTCTCCCGTCGACGAGGTCGAGGACCACCCGAACAGCAGCCCGTCTGGAAGGGTTGAGCGGCCCGCCACCGTAGGAGCCGCAGCGGTGGGTCCGCCAGCGACCAGAGCGATGAGCGTGCGGCAGGTGGCCGGTGGGGTTGGCGTCGCAGCCACCCCGGTGTCCGCGGTGTCCACGGCATCCGCGGCGACCATCGCCCGGCGGGAACGGGTCAGCGTGTCGACCATCTCCACGGCCGGATGCGCGCCGGAACGAGTTAGCCGCGATCAAGGTCCGGGTCTGGCGTACAGCCGGTCAATCCAGCGACGCCGCGTCGCGCTCTGATGGGGTCAGTCACTCTTGGGGGCTCTGGTCGCCGGGTGGGTGTGCCCGCTCGGATGAGCTGGTACGCGGGGTCCGGCTTGACTGCGAGCGGGTCGGCGACGTGCGTGAGTGACCGCGGCCGTGCGTCTGCACCGGCCGTTTCCAGGGTGGCCCCCGGGCCGATTTCCTGTCCGGGGACCTACTGTTGAGCCAGGGAGGTGCACCAGTGTCGCTGATGAGCCGTCGAACGGGGAGGCCACCGCCGGCACTACCGCGGCACCTGGGCCTCGGGCCTCCGGCGCGCCAGCTGCGACGGCTGGCCGTGGTTCATACCCGGGCTTTCGGCTGGTACGGCCGCGATCCCGTCCGGGTAACCGGGGCGGCCGCAGCCCACTTCGAGCGACAATGGCGATGGAGGGTTTGGGTGACCCTGGCGTGCGTCACCAGCCTGTTGGACCTGATCGGCAACTGGTCAGCTGGATGGTTGGCGTCGGTGTCTCCGCACGCGCTGCTGGTCGTCCGGCCAGTCCGGCCATCGCTGCTTGAGAGAACTCGATACTGGGCAACCGCCGGGGGAGCCGGACTGGTACTACTGACACCGGCAGTGGTGGCCCTGGTTGCCCCATTTGCGTTCATGTCGGTGATCTTTGGCGCCTCGTGGCCGTTGTGGGTCGGCTGGGGTCTGCTGGTCCTGCTTCTAGCGCCCATGGTGCTCGACCTCACAGGACGGCGCCTTTCCCCGCTCGGCAGGTCCGCACGGTCGGGTCTGCCTGGTGCCGCGTTCTACGGCAGCAACTTGTGCGCTCATCCCCAACGTCTTGGGCACGGGGAGGCTCTGCTGGCTCGCCTCATCGCTGGAATGCATGACATCGGCCCAGTCCACCTCGTCATTCAGGCGCGGACTCCGGCGTTGGCGGACCTCTACGCCAGAGAGGCCTTCGGGTTCTGCCGGGTGGACGGCGACGGCTCAGCCGCGCGTCCAGTGATGACGCGGTCATTCTTGTGAACAAGCGCCCGCACCCCCCGAAGGGAGGCGGGCGTCAGCTCGGCCGGTACGGGCCCTCTGGAGCCATCGGCAAGGCCCCTGCCTCATCCGGCGACACGTCGAGGTCCGCTACGACGTGTGGAGCCTCCGGCTGCGGTACTCCACGGCGTCCCACCGAAGGGACCCGGCCCCCGACCTCGCGTTGCACTGGACCGCGGCCATCGCCCCACTGTTCGCCGCGCGTTCGGGCCCAAGAACGCCATGACATGCCCCGATGAGCGGATGCGTCCTACCGCCCACTGTGACGCACGTCTTCCGCGGCCTCCGATCGACCGCTCATGCCGATGAGCGCTCGTGCCGAGAGTCACGCGTTCCGTGACCTGACGGCCGTCGAGGTCGCGGCGGACATTAGGTGAGCCGCATTGACCCGGGCGAGTGTGTTCGCCGTGGTGGCTAGGGCCCGATGAGCGCTCTATCAAGGGATTCACGCGGCGGACGAACCTCCAACCAGCGTGCGAGTCTGCTCGTCGTGTTGGTTACAGGGAGCGCTCGGACTCGCGATGGGTCGAGCATCGTCAGCCGTCCCGGTCGTTGCCCGACGTTGACCCCGAGCCTGTCACCAGCACTCGCGAGGTATTGCGAGAGCCTGGGGGAGCGAATCTGGACGCATCGCTTCTCGAGGTCGGGCGGCATGGATGCCAGCCGGTAGAAGTCCTTGAGGAGGTCACCGAGGTGCTCGGTCCAGGGCGCGTTCGTCTGCCGGGTTCGCGCAGAAATTTGAGCTCGACCGCGGCCCGAGGGTCGGCTAGCGGTCAGCGTTAGCGGCGCGTTTCAGCGCCTGCCGGAGGTCGCGCAGTGGTGGGATGCCGGTCGGGCCGCTTGGGCTTGAGTAGATGCGGCAGGCCAGGGCGGGTGGAGCACCCGGCACGGCGAACGGGTCCTGGCCGTTGACGAGGATCGTGGGCGAGCCGATGAACCCGCGCCGGCCTGCGTCCTCCGTCGTCGAGATGAAGGTGGTCGCGACCTGGGCTCCGGTCAGGCCGACATCGTCAAGAGCAGTGCGCACCAGCACGGCAGCAGGCTCGCGATGGGGACAGTTCGCCGTCACCAACAGCTCCAGGTCCACCGGTCCATCATCGCGGCAATGGCCGGACGGGTCCAGATCAAGCCGGGTGGTCTCCGCACTGCCGCTTGCGGGCTGGGTGTCCCCGACGCGCGATTGTCACCATCCACAGCAGCCCCATAGGTGGGCAGGTCAGCCGCAGAACCAACGCCGCATCAGGCGGGGGACTGAACCTCAAGTTCCACGAGACCCGGGACAACCTCGACCACCAGGTCTGGGCCGCCGCCCGCGGCTTGAAGCCGCACCTGGTCCACTCGTTCGAGCTGTCCGACGATCCGCGGACTCACTGGTTGCCTGTTCGGTCGGTGTGGCACCCGACCGCTGTGGCCAGTTGAGGGTGGGGGGTTACGCGCCGGCTGCGACCACGACCAGGTCGGTGGCGAATCCTGCGAGCAGGCCTGAGAGGACGCCCCAGTACAGCAGGGAGGCCCGGCGGAGCTTTTGAGCGACGGCGAGCAGCTGGATGACGACGTACAGGATTGAGCCGGCCGCTAGGGCGAGAAAGGCCAAGTAGAGGGTGTCGTTGATGTACGACTGGCCTATGAGGGTTCCCAGAAGTGTCGGACCGCCCCCGATGAGACCGAGTAGCCCCAGGAACCCCCAGCTGGGCGGGTTGCCCTCGCTGGCGAGGGGAGCGGTGATACCGAAACCTTCGGTGGCGTTGTGTAGCCCGAAGCCGACAATGAGCAGCACTGCGAGGCTAACGGCGCCTTTGGCTGCGGACTGGCCGATTGCCAAGCCTTCGGAGAAGTTGTGCAGGCCGATACCGATGGCGATCAGCAGGGCAAGCCGCCGGGCGGGGCTGGTGAAGGAAGCCTCGGCAGGGACATCGTCCCCGTTAGGAACCGCGACCGGGCCGGATGGCCGGCCGGTTGGCCGGGAGTGGTTGCTCATCCACCGTTCGTAGTAGGCCAGAGTCATGAGGCCGGCGGCCACGCCAGCAACCAAGACGACGGACAGGCCCGCGAAACTAAGCCAACCGCCTGGATGGTCACCGGCGGCAATGAGAGCACCTTCGACCGGCTCGGCCGCGTGGGAGAGCACGTCCCACAGCAGGAACACCAGGATGCCGACGGCAGCGGCGTTCAGGAAAGCCCTGGTCCCGATGGCCGGCGTGCGCATCCGCCCGATCGGGAGACCAAGAAATAAAGTGAACCCAGCAAGAGCGCCGAGGACCAAAATGGCCGTACTACTCATTGGGTGCCTCTCGTCGTCTAACCCGGGGTGCCGCCTCGGTGAGGTTAGCCTAACCTAAGTGAGGTGCCAGCCGATCCGGGGGGTGTCCGGGCGCCGGTGCTACCGAACTGACGCGACACGGTGACCCGGCGCAGCGGAGTTCTGCACGGGTAAGCGAACACTCCGTGAGGTGGTGCGGACTCGTCGAGCCCCCGGGGTGGTAGAGGTAAGTAGACGTATGGCGGCCGATTGGGACGGCTGTCCGTGGCCAGTCGGCGCAAGGACTACGGGCTGCAGTCAGCTGTCCTGGACGCCGGCGGAGCGTAGCCGCCGCCGAGCTCCGCGGCGCGGCGCTGGTTCTGCGGGGTGTCGTACCGCTGCCACACCCGCCCTGCCGCCAGCTCGGCACGCCGGCGGTTCGCGGGCGTGTCCACGCGCCGCCGCGTCCGGTCGATCAGCTGCTGCCCCCGCGGGGAGCGGAGCAACCGCGCCGCCCGCCGCATCAGCATCCGGCGAACACCCATGTCTGCACCTCCACTGTCCTGTCGCGCTCTTATCAGCCTAGTGTTACATCCGTAACGCGATACTTGGCCATGGGTCAGTCGCGGGTTGTTTCGTCGGCCGGGCGAATCTCGCCTGCCACCCATAACAGCGCGGCTTTGGGGATCGTTGTTCCCGTCAGCGCCACGGGTTGGGTTCGCGGTGGCCGTGGTTCGGCCGGCCTGAGCGGGTCGCTACTGGGCGTGCGGGGTCGAGCGTCGACCACTACCGCGGAGATTAGGTGCCCGGGCCGAAGGTGAACGCTCCTCGGCCGCGGTCGTGCGGCCGCGCTCAGGCGGCGCCGACACGAAACAGGTTGGGTTCGTGAGGTAACGGGCGGATGTCTCCCACCCCCGACGCGCCTCCCGCTCCTGCCGAAAGGGTCGAGACCGGCACCGCGGCACCGGCGCCGGTGGCCGGCGGTGTCGGCCTGCTGGCCGCCGTTATCGCCGCCGGCCTGCTGAGCGCGCTGGTCGCCGGCGTCGGCGCGACGTACGACTCGGTGAAGGAGGGCGACGGCCTGGCGCAGGTGGACCGTCCGGCGCTGGACTGGATGGTGGCGCACCGCACAGCCGGCCTCGACTCGGCCGTGACCGCGTTCACCAACATCGGTGGCCCGACGCTGCTGCCCATTATCGCCACCATTGTCACGGTGCTGCTGTCGTGGCGCTGGCGTAGTTGGACCCCGGCCGCGTTCATGGTCCTAGCCACGGCGGGGTCATTGGCAATGACGGTCGCGGGCAAGGACCTCGCCGACCGGGTCCGGCCCCCACAGTCCCTGGCCGTCCCGCCGTTCGAGATCAGTCTGTCGTTCCCGAGCGGGCACACGCTCAACTCCACGGTCATCGCCATCGTGCTGTCCTACCTCGTGATCCTGCACGTGCCGAGCCGACGAGCTCGGACCACCGTCGTCACCGTCCTGGCGGTGTACGCCGCGGCGATGGGACTGAGCCGCGTTTTCCTCGGCCACCACTGGTTGACCGACGTGGTCGCCGGCTGGGTCGCCGGGGCCGCCTGGGCGTTAGCCCTGATCCTCGCGCACCGGCTGCTCCTGCTCGTGCAGCGACGCCGGCGCGACCAGCACCCGCAGCGGGCGGGGGGGACACCGCAGCCGGTCTCGTAGCCCAGATGGCGTCTGGCCCCCGGTGAGACAGAATGAGTTCACACCGTCGGTGTGGCGTTGCGGCGAGCGTAGCCTCGCCGGTTTGCCAGGGCTTCGCTGACTACTCCCGAGGCCGCCATCGGGTGTCCTTGATCGGCGGCGAGGTGACGGATTGCTGTGGCGGTCAGCGTAGGTCGCCTCGGGCCAGGCACGACGCCCGGTTCGCGAACGGAATGGCGCGTGGATCTTGACGTCGATAGGTGTGGTGACCGCTGGTCAGGACGTGGTGTTGCGCACGGCGTGCAGCCGGGGGCGGTCGGTTGCCACGGCGGGGGTGTCGTGGCTAGCCATGGCAAGGTCGGCGAAGGCCGCAAGAGCCTCCTCGGCGCGGGCCAGCTCGGCGCGGGCCAGGTCGCCGGCGGGAGCGTTGAAGTAGTCCCGGGCGGCGATCTTGCCTAGCCAGGCCCGGAACCGGGCCAGGTCGGCCTCGGACTCTTCAAGCTCCTCGAAGGTGGTGCGTCCGCGGGCGATCTCGGTCTCCAGCTCGTCGAAGAAGGACGGGAACCGGTCGAGCATCTCGGTGTACTCGCCGTCCCGGGCGGCCTGCAGCTCCTCACGCAGCTGCGTGTCCTGGCCTGGGTCGGTGACCCGGATGGTGAGGGTGCGCACCCTGCCGCCGCCTTGGCGGACCCGTTCAGAGAGCCCACCGACGGCACGGCGGGTGCCGGCCCGGGCCGGCAGCACACACACCGACTGGTGCAGGTACAGCGCCCCCAGCGCCTTCAGCTGCCGCCACACGGTCACCCGCAGGGAAGCCGTCGTCCCCGACGTACTGACACTGATCAACAGCCACTGAGAACCGGCCATCAAACCCGCCTTCCCGGTGAATGTTACAGTCGTAACTCTGCGGAGGTCACGAGTTCAGCATATCCACCGGCTCGGTTCGCCTACCTGCTTTGACAAGCACGCGAAGGGACACGCGAGGGGACATGTCGCGATGAGCTCACCCCCTTCCAGGTTGACCACGGCGCCGCTGGTGGAGCGGCCCGACGTCGGCTGGCACGCGCTGCCGGTGGAGGATGTGCTGCGCCGCATGGGGGTTTCACGGGACGGACTGTCTGCGGCGGAGGCGAGGCAGCGGCTGACCCGGTTTGGGGCGAACGCGATGGCCGGCCGCCGGGGCGAGTCGTGGCTGCACGAGTTCGCGGAGTCGTTCACCGAGCCGTTGCAGCTGCTGTTGGTGGTGGTGGCGGTGCTGTCGTTCGTGTTCGGGGAGCACGGCGACGGGTTCGCCATCCTCGGGGTCATCGTGCTCAGCGCCGCGGTGGAGACGACCTCGGAGATGCGCGCCGCCCGGGCCATCGCCGCGCTGGAGGACCTGTCGGTTCCGCAGGCGCGGGTCTGGCGCGGCGGCGCCGCGGTGGTGGTGGCGGCGGCCGAGGTGGTGCCCGGTGATGTGCTGCTGCTGGAGGCCGGCGACATCGCCGCCGCGGACGCCCGGCTGCTGGACGCCCACGGGCTGCGGGTCAACGAGTCGGCGTTGACCGGGGAAGCCGTCTCGGCCAGCAAGAGCCCCACCACTCTCGGCGTGGCCACCGACCTGGCGGAGCGGGCGAGCATGGTCTACGCCGGAACAGCCGTGGCCGACGGGCAGGCCCGAGCCCTGGTGGTGGCGACCGGGGCGGGCACCGAGCTCGGCCGCCTCGGTGCCGCGGTCGCCGCCCAGGTCGAGCCGCCCACCGGCCTGCAGCGGGCGATGACCGAGCTGGCCCGGCTGGTGCTGGTGCTGGCGCTGGTCGTCTCGGTCGGGGTGCCGCTGCTGGGGGTGCTGCTCGGGCAGCCGGTCAAGGACATGCTGCTGACCGGGCTGACCCTGGCGTTTGCCACCGTGCCGGAGGAGCTGCCGATCCTGGTCACCGTGCTGCTGGCCGTCGGTGGCCTGCAGCTGGCCCGCCGCGGCGCGCTGCTGCGCCGGCTCGCCGTCGGTGAGGCGCTGGGCGCGGTGACCTTCCTGCTCACCGATAAGACCGGAACCCTGACCGAGAACCGGATGGTCCTGACCGCGGTCCATGGCGGCCGGGTCCAGGTCCTGACCGTCGCCTTCGCCGCGCAGGGCGCCGGCGCCGGCGGCGCGGACCCGATGGACGCCGCGGTCACCACGGCGGCCGCGGCGGCCGGGATCGTCCTGGACCCCGACGAGATCGCCGCGGCCTGGCCGTTTGACTCCGACCGCAAACGGGTCTCGCGCCTGTGGCGCGCAGACGGCCGCACCTGGGTCGCCGTCGCCGGAGCCCCGGAGGCGGTCCTGGCTGCGGCGTCACCGCAGGAGGACGTGACCGGGTGGAAACACCTCGTCCAGGAGATCGCCGCCGCGGGACAGCGGGCCATTGCCGTGGCCTGGCGGGACACCCCCGAGCTCGAGCAGGCACCAGCCGAAGAGCTCACCGCGGCTGACGTGGAGACCGGGCTCACCATCGCCGGGCTGCTGGTCTTCGACGACCCGGTCCGAGCCGACGTCCCGGCCGCGGTGGCCGAGCTGCACGGCGCCGGCGTGGCCACCGTCGTCGTCACCGGCGACCACCCGCTGACCGGACGAGCCGTCGCCACCCAGGCCGGGCTGCCCGCCGGGGCCACCCTGCGCGGCGGCGCGCCGTTGGCCGAGCTCGACGACGACGCCCTGCTGGCCGAACTGCGCGACGGGACCGTGATCGGCCGGGCCACCCCCCGCGACAAGCTGCGTGTAGTCAGCCTGCTGCAAGCCCGCGGCGAGGTCGTCGCCGTCACCGGCGACGGGGTCAACGACGCTCCGGCGCTGGCCGCGGCTGACGCCGGTATCGCGATGGGCGCCCGCGGCACCGACCTGGCCCGCCAAGCCGCCGGGCTGGTCCTGACCGACGACTCCTACGCCACCGTGGCCCGGGCCATCGAGAAGGGCCGCTCAATCACCTCCCAGCTGCGCCGGGCCGTCTCCTTCTACCTCGGCGCCAAGGTTGCCCTGGTCGCCGCCGTCCTTACCGCGCTGGTCACCGGCCACCCGTCGCCGTTCGCGCCCGTCCAGATCGTGCTGCTCGAGCTGTTCATGGATATCGGCGCGTCGATCGCGTTCGTCTCCGAACCCGAAGCCCCGGCCGCGATGACCCGCCCGCCCCGGCCACCCCAGGCCCGGTTCGTCGACGCACCCTTCCTGCGGGCGCTGGCGGCCTCGGCGGTCACCCTGACCCTGGCCGTCGCCCCCACCTACCTGCTTCTGACCAGCTCCGGCGCGACACTGGAGCAGGCCCGCGCCGCCGCGGTGTTCGCGTGGTTGGCCGGCCATGGCCTCATCGCCTGGACGCTACGGGCCCGGCCCGGCCTGTCCTGGCGGGCCAACCCCGCCTTCCCTGCCTGGGCGCTGACCGCGGTCGCGGTCGCCGTCGTCGCCGCGGCCACCCCCGCCGCGGCCCTGCTGCGCCTGGACCCCCTGACCCCCGCCCAGCTGGCCACGGCCGCCGCCGTCACCGGCGCGGCGGTGCTGCTGGCCTGGGCCGTCCGAGCCCTCGACCGCACCAGCGACGCCCTCTAGCCCCCTCTAAAACCACCAAGGAAGCCACCATGAAGCTGAGACGCAGGCTCATCCTGGCCATCGCCGTTCCCGCCGTCGCTGCTGTCGGCCGGCTGGTCGCGGGTCGGCTCCGCGCCAACGGCCGAACCACTGGCGCGCAGCGCATCGAACGGGTCACCGGCCTCGCCCAGCGCCTGCGTCGACCCCGCCGAGGCGCACGCCAGCAAGAACGCAGCTAACGGTCAGTGGTCTTCGCCCCGGGAACCGCCCGGAGGCTCGTCACGGTCACGTCGGTGCCATCGCCGGCGTCGCCACCGCCCCACCGGCGACGGTTGACCTTCCGCCGCCGACGGGCCCAGCATCCGCGCCTCCATGGCAGCAAGAACCATCAGCAGCCCGCTGCACCCAGCAAAGACCAGGACGAGGAGCAGGAGTATCTGATCGATGTCATCGGTCATCGTTCTTCTCAGACTCCTGTGCCTCGCGCGGCGGGCTGGTCCTTCTCCCCTGTCCACAGTCCATGCGTGTCTCGCAGTCGACCAGGCGAGCACCCGCGAGCACCCGGGGCGTTACCGTTGTACGTTCCCCACGTTACAGCTATTGGTCTGAGTCCACGCCCTGCGCTGTGGTCCACCGCGCCACCCAGGTTTTGAAGGAGTACACATGCCAGATCTATTATGTCCGAAATGCCGAGTGCCGATGGACACCGTCGAACGCAGCGGCCTGACGATCGAGCACTGCCCCGACTGCGGCGGTGTCTTCTTGGACCGGGGCGAGCTCGAGCGTCTTGAGGTCGCTGAAGCCCCCGGCCTTCCGGCCGCGTCAACCCGGCCCCCGCAGGCAGGCGTCGGCGGGCAGGCGCTGGTCGGTGAGCTGATCAACCTGGCCCGCCAGTACCGCGGCGGCGGAGGACGAAACCGTTTCTGACAGAGACAGACGGGCTGCCCGGAGCCTGCACCACCGCCGACCTGGTGGCCGGTCCCAGGACGGAGCGGCCGACATTGGTTGCGCTCGGTGCTGGCGATCGACAGCCTCCGGTGCCACAGACACGACACCGACCCGGCGGAGCAACCGAGATGGTGCTGACCGAGGTGCCTGACATCGCCCAGGTGGTGATCGCCTCGGCGTTCCACCGCGTTTTCAAGGCGTCCCTCGGCGGGGGGACACTGCTGCACCTGCTCGTCTACCCCGACGAAGTGGCTGACTTGTCCCGCACCCCAGCCCGCGGCGCTGCACAAGACGCCGGGGCAGCCGTTCCTTGGACCAGCCGCTGCCGCGCTGCGGCTTGGTCTACTCACGGGAGCTCGGTGGAAGGCACGCATAGGTGGTTCGTCGGATGCTGTGGCGCCGCGTGGGTGCCCCTCGCTCAGTCGCCGCGGCGCACCAGAGCTCGGCGGCTCGGAACGGGCTCGTTGGCATCGGGCGTGGGCGTCGCCGGCCCGGGCAAACGACGTCAACACGGCTGGCTGACCGGTAGACCTCCGGTAGCGGTGCCGGGAGGAACCGTGGGAGTCATGTCACGCCGGTTCCCTGTCCCCGACGCGCTGCACCGCTGGCAGTCCCAGCGGACCCTGAAGCGTCCACTCTCTGTGGCCGAAGCCGCGGGATGGTTGCCGGCGCTTCCGGCTGGCCTGGGCCTGGGCCTCGTGGCGGATTCGCGGGAGGGAGGTTGCCGATGACCAAGCTGGTGCTTGGGCCGATGCTGCGGTACACCGATCAGCGGTGTGTGACGGTCTGGGTTGAGACGGACTCCGCCGGTGTCGTTCAGGTGCTCGGCGCGTCGGCTCGCACGTTCCACGTCTGCGGCCATCACTACGCGCTGGTCGTCGTGGGTGACCTTGAACCCGGTAGCGAGACCCCATACACGGTGACGGTGAACGGCGAGACCGTGTGGCCCGAGCCGGGAAGTGCGTTTCCGCCGAGTGTGATCCGGACCGCCCGCTTAACGGATCAGTACCGCCTGGTGTTCGGCTCGTGCCGGGTGACCGCGCCGCATGACCGGACACGGGTTGCGCGCCGTCGCCGTCGTCGCCGAGATCTCGGTGTCGACGCGTTGCGAACCCTGGCGCTGCGGATGTCCCGGACGTCAACCGACGACTGGCCCGACGGGCTGTTGATGCTGGGCGATCAGGTGTACGCCGACCGGGTGTCGCCCAGGACGTTGGAGTTCATCCGCGGTCGCCGGGACCCGCGGGTTGCCCCCGGTGCGCAGGTCGCCGACTTCGAGGAGTACACCCGCCTGTACCAGGAGGCGTGGAGCGACCCGGTCCTGCGCTGGCTCTTCTCAAGCCTGCCGTCGGCGATGATCTTCGACGACCACGATGTGCATGATGACTGGAACACCTCGGCGGCCTGGCGCCGGGCGATGCAGTCGCAGTGGTGGTGGGAAGACCGGATCGCCGGGGGTTTGACCGCCTACTGGATCTACCAGCACCTGGGAAACCTGCCGCCGCAGGACATCGCCCAAGACGGGATGCTGGGCCGGCTGCAGGCGGCCCCCGACGGCGCCCGGCTGCTGCGCGATTACGCGCTGGCCGCGGACCGCGAGATCGACGGACGCAAGGGCAACGGGGTGCGGTGGAGCTACCGCCGGGACTACGGCGCCGTCCGTCTGGTGGTCATCGACTCACGCTGTGGCCGGGTACTGCAGGACGGACCCCGGCGGATGGTCGATGACGAGGAGTGGGCGTGGATCGAGGAACAGGCCCGCGGGGGCGTCGATCACCTGCTCATCGCCTCGTCCCTGCCGGTGCTGCTGCCCGCCGCCATGCACCACGTCGAAGGGTGGAACGAGGCGGTCTGCGCCGGCGCTTGGGGGGGTCTGCCCGCTCGGCTGGCCGAACGGCTACGGCAAGGCGCCGACCTGGAACACTGGGCGGCCTTCCGCGCCTCGTTCGACGCGCTGACCGGGCTAGCCACCGCAGTGGCGTGCGGACACCGCGGCACAGCGCCGGCGATGGTCTGCTTCCTCTCCGGCGACGTGCACTTCTCCTACCTGGCCGAGACGACTACCCCAGAGGCGCCGAATGCCGACGGGCGAGTCTTCCAGGCGGTGAGCTCGCCGATGCGCAACCCGGTCCACCGCAGCATGCAGCTGCTCGACCGGTTCGTCGGGACCAGGGTGGGACGTCGACTCGGGCTCGCCGTGGCGCGCACCGCTGGTGTTCCCGACCCCGCCATCCACTGGCGGATCCGCAACGGCCCCCGGTTTCAGAACGGCCTGACCACCCCTGGAGGTGTCCGGGCGCGCCGCCCAGCTCACGCTCGAGTCCGCGGTACCCGCCGATGATGGAGCGGATCCTCGGCTGCAGACGGTGTACACGACGCAGCTGGTCTAAGCGCAGCGGTCTCCTCAAGGACACGCAGGGAGCGGAGCAGCCTGGGTCTCCGCCCCCCGTGAGGGCGTTGTCGAATCCAGGCAGAACCGGAACCACAACTCCAGGACCACCGCTCCGGTACACCGCTGCCCGCTGCGGGCCGCATGACCCGCTGAAGGTCATCACGCCTGACCACGGCTCACCCGGCTGCGCCCCTGCCGAGAGACCTGCGTAACCCACTGATGTAATAGATGTAGCAGCCGGCCGTTGCCGCCCGAGGTTGGAAGGTGACAGGTGGACGTAGGGGAAGTGAGGCTCGAGTGCGTTCCAAGCAGGAGCTGGAGCGGAGCATCCGGGCCCACCGCCGCGCGGTGCTGGTGGTCAACACGTTGTCGCGACGGGGGCACCGTGTCGCCGGCCAGGCCGCAGAGCTGCTCCAGGGGCGCGGTCTCGCCCTGACCGAGGTGTTCCTGGTCAAGACGCCCGGAGACCTGGCCGGCGTGATCAAGGCCGCGGTCGCCGCCGGACCTGAGCTGGTGGTGGTCGGCGGCGGCGACGGGACCGTCAGCCGCGTCGCCGGAGCGCTGGCCTACCAGGACACGGTGCTGGGGCTCCTCCCGCTGGGCACCACGAACAACTTCGCCCGCAACGTCGGGATCCCATCGGACCTGCCCTCCGCCGTCGAGGTCATCGTCAACGGCAAAGTCGCGGACGTCGACCTAGGGCGCGCCGGCGACCGGCTCTTCACCAACGTCGCGGGAATCGGGCTGTCCGCCGACGTAGCAGCGGCGGTCTCCCCGAAGGTCAAGCACGTGCTGGGACGCACCGCCTACACCCTCAGCGGAGCGGCGGAACTACGTCGGCACCAGGCCTTCACCGCAGACGTCCAAACCGAAACGACAAGCCTTCGGGTACGTACCCGCCAGCTGGTGGTCGCCAACGGCGGGTTCCACGGCGGAACCCGGATCGGGGACGACGTCGTCCTTGATGACCGGAAGCTCGGCCTGTTCTGGCTCGGGAACGCCAGCAGGACACGGTTCATCGTCGACCTGGGCATGTTCATCCTGGCCCCCGGACGGATCAGCCGCGGCCCACGCTTCCTCAGCTGCGCCCGGGTCAGCATCAGCACCGACCCTGCTGACAGTAGAACTGGACGGAGAGCTGGGCCCCAGGACACCGATAAGCCTCTCGGTGGCCCCTGAAGCCTTGAAGATCATGGCCCCGCCCAGCTTTCGTGACACCTAAGTAGAGTCCCGCGTTTGGGGCCTTCTGACGGTTGGCTTTGACGCGATCCTCGCCAGAGCAAACCGTAAGAGAAATCGAACGCAGGGCACTCAAGCGTCTCCCAGCCTCAGATGGGCGTATCTCGCAGGTGCTGCACACCGCCAAGTCCAGGCGCCTCCCGGAGGTGCTCCATACCGCCGCGAGCGGACCTGAGGCCACTCGACCAGTCGACGTATCTCGAGACGTATTGGTGGTATGGGTGCGAGTCATTCGTGCGAGCTATCTGTGCGGGTTGGCGGCGACCCAGGTGTCGATGGATTC
>JAABUM010002172.1_pt1 | contig 26981 bp, 22 predicted proteins | sample 5559161 | NCBI WGS metagenome assembly JAABUM01 (sample SAMN10711868, study PRJNA513369) | rock metagenome | isolation source: Antarctica rocks | place: Antarctica: Victoria Land, Siegfried Peak nord
GGCCAGCGTCGCCGGGTCCGCCCCGGCGCCGGTCACAGCCAGCAGCTGGCCGTCGAGGGTGACCCGGAAGGTGCGGACCACCCGGATCGAACCAGGGAGCCGGGCGGTCACGCCGGAACGGGCTCCGGTGCAGGCGAAGGAACGGGGGCCGCCGGTGCCGGTCGTGCTGCCGGTGCCGGCTGCGACGCGGGTGTGGCAGGCACCGGCTCATGCTCCGGGTCGGGTACGACTTCGATGGCTGGTAGCTCGCGCCCTATTCTGCTCATCACGATCCCCTTGCCGGATGGGACTTGCCGGGACTGCCCAGGCCGTTGGCCGGGGACGCAGTCACCATCGTGCACCCGTCCCCCGGCCGCCGTTCTGTCGCGGCGCGGTCGAGCTCGGCGGGCAGGCACTCGCACTCGCTGCCGTCGCGGTTCGCCTCACCAGCCGACGCCACCGCGAGCGCGCCCCCCGGCCCGCACCGGACGCAGGACACCAGCAGGGGCGGATTCCAGTCAACGTCGCAACAGGGACGGTGTTCAGTCACTGTCGCACGTGCACGGGGGGATGGGCTCGAATGCCGCCGGGAGCGCGAGGGGTGTGCTGCCAATGGGTGTCCCCGGTCGGTCCTGCAGGGTGGCCAGGACGTCGGCCGGTGTCCGCCAGCCGAGGGTCTTACGTGGTCTGGCGTTGAGCTCGGCGCCGACGAGCGCGAGGTGCTCGTCGCCGTGCACGGACAGGTCGCTGCCTTTCGGGAAGTACTGACGCAGCAGCCCGTTCATGTTCTCGTTGCTGCCGCGCTGCCACGGGCTGGACCGTCGGCAGAAGTACACCGGCATCCCCGTCGCGCTGCTCAGCTCGAGGTGACAGGCCATCTCCTTGCCCTGGTCCCAGGTCAGCGACCGGGCCAGCCCCGGCGGCATCGCGGTGAACACGTCGACGAGGGACGCGCACAACCCAGCCGCAGTGCGGTTCGCGCCGACGCGAACGAGGGTGACGTTTCGGCTGCTGCGTTCCACCAGGGTGGCGATCGCGGTCCGGTTCGACGCGCCCATGATGAGGTCGCCCTCGAAATGGCCGGCCTCGACCCGGTCGGCGACATGGGTCGGCCGCTCCTCGATCGAGCGCATCGGCTGCGGCAGCCCGCGGGGGCGCCGGCTGTCCCCCCGCTGCTGCGGGCGTCGCTGGTGACGGCCGGTGCGCAGGCTGCGGACCAGCACCGTGTCGCGGGTGTACAGCGCCTGGTACAGGCTTTCCTTTGACAGCTGACGGCGTGGGTCGTCGGGCCACTCGAGGCGCAGGGTGGCCGCGATCTGCTCCGGGCTCCACCGCACGTCCAGACGCTGCTGGACGAACTCCCGCAGCACCCCATCGCAGGCAAGCCGCCGTAGCCGGTGGCGACGGCGCCTGTCCCGGGCGAGCCGGTGCGCGAGGGCCGGCCGGTACACCCCGGCCGGGTCGGTGTTGCGCCACAGCTCCCGGCTGACCGTCGACGGGCTACGCCCGAGCAGCATTGCAGTCGCGCGGACCGTCGTCCCCCGGTCGTGCTCGTGGGCGATGACCGCCCGCTCGTTCTCGGACAGGAACCTTGGCGACAGCACCACGACCGGTTTGGTGATCACCGGCGGCTACTCCCGGACACCGCCTCGGGGGTTCGGGACGCTGCGCCCGAACCGCCACCGCGTCCCCGTCCGCCGGTTGACACCCAGCGTCCGGCACGCCTCGGTGTTGCTCACCCCCTGCGCGATCAGCCGGACGAACTCCGCCCGCTGCTCCGACAGCGGCTCCACCCCAGGACGACCCATACCTGCCATCACAACCTCCAGACGAGACGCCTGTTGCGATGGTCGCTGGAATCCGCCCCGTCACAGCGGGGCCAGATCAGACTGACAGGACCACCCGTCGCGGGCTCGGCACGATCACCCGCAGCCACGAGGGGCCGGCGGGAGGCTCAGCTCGGTCCGGGACCTTCCCCAGACTGTTCGGGCCTCGCCGCGTCCTTGCCGGTGCGTGCCAGTCGGCGTAGATCGGTGATGGGTATCCCGGCGAGCGCTGCAAGGTCTGGCAGCGGCAGCTGCGCCGTCGCAGCTGTGACGACGGCACCGGCCTGGCGTTCGGCTGCCGTCAGGTGCTCGCGGGCTTTCCCGACCTTGTTCCAGGCTGCGGCTACCGCTAGCGCCGCATTCTGGCGGCCTCTGACTTGCTGAGCATGCTGTGCTCGTACCGCGGCCCGGATCTCACGCGCACTGGCCAACAACCCCACCCCCCATCCACACCACAGTTCTGATCAGGAAAGCCAAACCGGACTACCTGCAAGTTCTACTGTGACGCCCTAATGCACAACAGCCAGCTCCGAACCACTGCCGCTTGCTTGTGCACTAAGGTATCTCCTGGCGGAGATACGAGCTTGACTGCTCCGGCGCTAGCGCCGAGGGGGTGGGCTGGTGGCGTATGTGACGGCGATCGGGTCTGCTGCGGCGCAGGTGGAGTACCGGCTGACACAGGCACACGGCTGCGGCCGGGCCGAGGCAGCGGAGACCCGGTTCAGCTACCACGCGGACGGCTCTGAGCGGCCGTTGGTGTGGACGGGGCGGGGTCTGGCCGAGGTCGGCATCACGCCGGGGTCGGTGCTGGACGAGACCCAGTTTGATGCGGCCCGGGCGTTGATGGCCGGTTTGGACCCGCGTACGGGTGAGCGGCTGGTGGAACCCAAGCTGGCGGTGTTCGAGGACGCGAAGGTGGCGCTGGCTCCGCTGGTGCACGCGGTGGAAGCAGCTGCGGTGGCGCGGGGGGTGCACCCCGACGGGTTGTTCGTGTCAGTCAAGGGCGGCCGGGCGTACGGCCGTGCGGTGCGGGCGGTTGTGAACGACGGGGACGGCGCGGTGCTGCGCGCCGACGACGCAGGCCGGATCGCGGACGCTGCCGGGCTGGACGTGGAGGCGGTGTGGGGCGCCGGGGTGTACGCGGCGGCGGTGGCGAACCTGACCGAGACCCGGACGGTCACCGGCGCCGACTGCACGAGGGTGGAGCGGCTGGTGCCGCGGCGGCGGGTGGTCGGGAACATGGGCTATGACGTGTCGTTCACGCTGCCCAAGTCGCACAGCCTGCTGCTGGCGTTCGCCGACGAGACCACCGCGGCTGCGGTCGAGCAGCTCTACACCGCGGGGGTGGGGGCAACGTTCGACTGGCTGGAGGGCCAGACGGCGTACGGGATGCGCGGCCACCACGGCGAGGGCAAGACCGCCCAGACCGTGCGGGGGTCGGGGTTTCTGGGCTGGTCGATGGTGCACCGCGCCGCCCGGCCAGTCGGGGACCGGGTGGTGGGCGACCCGCACTGGCATGTGCACGTCACGGTCGCGAACATGACCCGCGGGGTCGACGGCGGCTGGTCGACGGTGGCGGCCGGCGGCCGGGACCTGATGCGCCACGCCCCCGCAGCGGACCATGTGCTCAAGGCGCTGGTCCGCCGCCGGCTGACTGTCGAGTTCGGGGTGGCCTTCGCCCGCTCCGAGCGGACCGGGGCGTGGGAGGTCGCCGCCATCCCGGACGCCACCCTGCGGGCGTTCTCCAAACGGGGCGCGTCGATCGAGGCGATGCTGCGCGACCTGGGGTTCAACCCGGCGCTCGCGACCCGGCGGGCTGAGAACCTGGCGGCGGCGCAGACCCGGCACGACAAGACCGAGCACACCGCGGCACCGGATGCCACGCTGCGGTCGATCTGGCAGGCCGAAGCCCGCACCCTGGGCGTGGACCCTGACCGGCTCGTCGCCGCCGCACTGCCGGGGCCTGCGAACGGCGGCGGGCAGCCGACCGAGCAGAACCAGCAGCAGCAGGACCAGGAGCGGCTGTTGGCCGACGTGGTGGGCAGGCTGACCGACCCCGAGCATGGGCTGACCTCAGGCCGGCGCCGGTTCACCCGTATCGACGCCCTGGCCGCCGTCGCCGACGCGCTGCCCGCCGGCGCCGCCGACGTGGCCGAGATCGAGCAGCTCTGCGACCGGGCGCTGGCGGCGGCGGGGATCGTCCCGCTGCCCGACCCGCCCGGCACCAAGCAGACCATCGCACCGGCGTCCGGGCTCGAGCCGGCCGCCGGACAGCAGCAGGCGCAGGACCAGGACGGGCACCTGCTGGCCGCGGCCGGCAACGCGGCCAGGCGGCAGATCGGCGCCGGGCACATGGCGAACGCGGCCCGGTTCACCACCGCCGACGTCGTCGCCGCCGAGCGGGTCATCCTGACCGCGGCTGCCGAGTCCCGGCCCGGGCAGGGCGCTGCGCACGTCACCGCCGGAACGGCGGCGCTGGCCCGGCAGGCGGTCGAGGCCGGGCAGGGGTTCGCCCTGTCCGCCGAGCAGGCGGCTGTGGCCGTGCGGCTGGTCACCAGCGACCGGATGCTCGATGCGGTGCTCGGGCCGCCGGGGACCGGCAAGACCACGCTGATGCGGGCCGCCCGCACCGCGTGGGAAGCCGGCGGCTACACCGTGGCGGGGGCGGCGACGGCGGCGGTGGCGGCGCAGAACCTACACGTCGAGTCCGGGATGGAATCGCGGACGGTGGCGCAGTGGGTGTACCGGATCCGGACCGGTGAGGGCCTTTCCGGGGTGGATGTGTTGGTGCTGGACGAGGCGAACCTGACCGACGACCGGGACCGCGCCGCTCTCTACCAGGCTGCCGGCCGGTCGGGGACCAAGCTGGTGGAGGTCGGGGATCCCCGGCAGCTGCGGGGGGTGGGCTGCGGGTCGCTGTTCTCCCGGGTGCATGAGCTGGTCGGCGGGATGGAGCTGACTGAGAACCGGCGGCAGGTCGAGCAGGACGAGCGGGCGGCGATCGCCGCGTGGCGCGACGGCAGCTACACCCAGGCGCTGTCGAGCTGGGCGGGGCGGGGCCGGCTGGTCGCGACCGAGACCGGCGATCAGGCGGTCACGGCGATGGTCGCCAGCTGGATGGCCCAGCGGGCCGGTGCCCCCGATGCTCATGCGGAGATGCGGGGGGTGGTGATGCTCGCCGCCGCCAACGACACCGTCGAACGGCTCAACGACGCGGCGCAGGCGGTCCGCGCCGCCGCCGGCGAGCTCGGCCCGGAACACGTCTATGCGGTCAAAGGCGGGCGCAGCCTGCGGCTGCGGGCAGGGGACCATGTGCTGGTCCGGCTGAACGACCGGGCGCAGCGGATGCACGAAGGCCCCGACGTGCTCAACGGCTACCGCGGGGTCGTCGAGCACATCGACACCGGCCCGGGCGGCGATCGCGCCCACGGCGGTGACGGCGCGGTTCGGGTGGCGTGGCAGCAGCACGGCCCCGACGGGCTGGTCACCCACCGGGCGACGCTGTCCGCGGAGTTCGTCGCCGGCGGCGGGCTGTCGCTGGGGTATGCGATGACCGGGCACAAGGCCGAGGGGCTGACCGTCGCCGCGGACTGGGCCTTGGCGGACGGGGCCCGGCAGGGCGGGACGGTGCTGGTCCACGCCGCGGGGATGGACGAACCCGGGCTGCACGTGGCGACCAGCCGGCACCGCGACAAGGTGATCCTGTTCGCCGGCCGCGACCAGCTCGAGACTCCGGCCGACACCCACGAGCTCGGCATCCCCACCACCGACCGGCAGCTCGAGCGGCGGGTCGTCGCCGGCCTGGCCGAGCAGGCCCGGACCCGGTCGGCGAACGCCAACGACACCCCGGTGCACGACGATCTCGGCCGCGGCCCGGGTCGCCGGGGGACGGAGCGGGACCCGGATCTGCCGCCCGGGATAGAGCCGGGCACCGAGCTGGCCGCGCAGTGGGCCAGGCTGCTCGAACGTACCCGGCCGGCTGCCCAGCTGCGGGAGGCGTGGAGCGAGCAGGCCCGCGCCGCCGAGCAGCTCGCCACCCTCGAACCGCGGCTGGCTGCTGCCCGCGCCGACGCCGCCCGCGAGCGGCGCGCCGAACAGGCCCTCGCGCCGCTGCGCGACCAGCTGGAGACGGCCCGGACCGCCCTGCAGGTCGCCGAGCAGGCCACCGGCCCCGCCGAGCAGGGCCTGGCCGGCCGGGCCGGGCAGATCGCCGCGGAGCTGTCCCAGGCGTGGGAAGACCAGCGGCCAGCGGCCCGGGAGGCGGCGAAAAGGGTGCAGGCCGGCCCGGGACGGCTGGGGCTACGCCGTGGTCAGGTCCGCGCCGCCCAGGCCCACCTCGACCAATGGGCGAACACCTGGCGGCCGGTGCTCGGCGAGTCGAGGCTGCCGGCCGGACGGGTGGTCGAATTCGCTGCTGCCCACCCGGCCAACGACCAGGTCCAGCGGCCGATCACCGGCTACGCCCGGGCCCAGGCCCAGGCTGAGCTGCCCGAGCAGACCCGGCTGCTGGCCGCCTCCGACCAGGCCCGTCAAAACGCCGACGCCGCCGCCGCGGCCTACACCCAGGCCTCGACCGCAGCCCGGCACCGGCTGGGCATCCAGCGCGCCGCCGGCGGCTACCGGCACCTGGCCGGGGACCTGGACCGGCTCGAGGGGCAGACCCGGGCCGCCCGGGCTCGCCTGGAGGGGGCCACCGAACGGGTTGCCGCCTGCGCCGCCGACCCGGCGATCACCAGCAAGCCGGACCCGGAAGGTTTCCTGGCCCGTACCCACGCCGCCTGGGCCCGAGACGACCAGACCGCCCAGCAGGCTGCCCGCAAAGCCGCCGCAGCCGCTGAGGCACAACAAGCCGCCCGCCACCACTCACCCAGCTACGACCACGGACCCAGCCACCAGACCGGACGGCGCCACGGTCCCAGCCTCGGGCGCTGAACACAGCCACCTGTCATCCGCCGAGTCAAGGTGGTTCCAAGCTCGACGCAGGGCCAACCGGTGCACCCCACGAGGTCGAGCCGCCAGTGCTCGTTCTCGCCTGTACCGCCGGTGCACGGCGGTACAGCTCCTTCCCGTTCCCCTTCGCGCCCTGCGAGCTTCGGGCGACCGGTGGTTCTTAGCGGACTCTCGACACGCCGAGTTGGTCGCAAATGGCCCGCGCGGTGCTCAGCGGCAGCTGTCGATGACGCGGCATGCTGCTGCGCCGACCGTTCTGCGGGTTGCGCCAGATGCTGTGCCGGCTGCCTTGCCGGTCCAGCGCGCAGCCATGGGCTCGCAGGTGGCGTTCCAGATCTCGCAAGCTGATCAACTCTGCCCCGTCCTCCTCGTCAGGGCGATCATGCGAGGCGGACAGCGCTATCGTGTGCAGGTGACCAGCGGGTTGTCGTACACGGCGGTGTTCGAGCCAGTCGAGGACGGCTGGGTCCAGGCACGCCTTGCCGGACTGCCCGGCGTCATCACCGCCGCCCCCACCCAGGACGAAGCGCAAGAACTGCTCCTCGACGCGCTCCGGGAGTACCTGCTGTCTCTGATCGAGCCCTCGGATGCTTACTCCGCGCCTGTCGGTGGGCGCCGCATCGACGTCGAACTGCGTGCCAGCTAACCCATCAAACGCGGGGGTTTCAGCTCTAGGACATTCGCTTCGTCCGTTGGGTCCTCGGATCATCCGGGTGAGGACTCCTTCTTGCTCACGCCGCTCGACGACCATGCCTGCAGCGGCGCCCAGGCGGGACGCGCTGCTACCACCGCTCGCCGTCCACCGGCGCGCCGGCGGTGACCGGCTCCGGCGACCGTGGTGGCAGATGCCGTCTTCAGACTGGACCGTCCGGCGGGACTCCCGGGGCGAGCCAGGAGGCGACACGCCGATCTGAATCTGCTGGATTTCTGCTAGCAGGGAGTTGACTGCCTCCATGCCGCACCCGCGTTACAAGGGTCCTCGCGAGCCGGTGCTCCTTCGCCTGCAGAAGCAAGACAAGGAGTTGCTAAAGCAACGGGCACAAGCGGCTGGTTTGGATTACACCGAGTACGTGCTGGCACTTGTACGACGCGACAACGTAGATGAGGGCGGACGACCTCAGTGGTCGTCTTGCGGCCACCAGGAAGAAAGTCTGCCGCTCGCTATGTAGACGCACGACCGAGACCGACCGTCCGGCGGTCCCGTCATAACGAAGCCCCACACCCCAAAGTCGTTTGGCGGCGATCTGGGTGCAGGGCTTCGTCGAGTACCTCAGGAGGAACCATACCCCCCGCCGACTGGCGGGTCATGCATGTCCGGAGCCAACGGGCTCTCGCGTGTCGTGACCTGCAGCTGAGTCCTGCGCGTAGCCGGCGCCGCCTGCGACGGTGACCGACCCGGCGGCCGGTTCCGGCCGCCCCCTGTCCCGCTCGCAGGCGTGGGAGCTGACCCGTGCGGTCAGCCCCCGCCCGGTGGTGCGGGTAGCCGACGTTGACGCCTACGGCACGGTGGTGAACACCTACACCCGCCGGGCCAGCACCGCCGGCGCCCGGCCGGACGCGCCGTGGGCGCTCTACCTGACCGACCAGACCGGCGGCTTCCGGCTGCTGGCGTTCGACTTCGACGCGGCCAAGGGCGACCCGGGAGCCGACGCCGCCAGGCTGTGCGGCTGGCTCGAGGACGCCGGGCTCCCCCACCTGCTCACCCGCTCCGGGCCCTCCGGCGGCCGGCACGTCTGGCTCGGCCTCGCCGAAGCCGTCGACGCAGGCACCGTCGACATGCTGGCCCGCCTGGTCCGGGCCCGGCTGCCGAGTCTGGACATCGCCCCGCTTGCCAACCCGGTCACCGGCTGCGTGCGCCCCCCCGGCGCGCCGCACCGGGCCGGCGGCAGCTCCACCGTGCTGGCCGGGGACCCGGCCGCCCTGACCACTCCGACGGTGACCGCGGCCGACGTGAGCCGGCTGGTGGAGGTCCTGGCTGCTTGCCACCAGCCCGAACCGCTGGACCCGCTGGACCCGTCTGTCCCGCTGCCTACTGACCGGACTGGGCGGCTCTACCTGCCGGGGGTCCGCCGGCAGCTGCCCGCCGGCAGCGCGCAGGCCTTGCAGGGCGACGCCGCCAAGGTGGATGCGAACACCGTGGGTGCGAATGCGGTGGATGCCAGTACGGTGCTGCGCCGGGTGCTGGTGGGTGCGGCGGCGGCCCGGTGGCGCTGCGCCGACGTCGCTGTGCTGGTGGCCCACTCCCCTGGGCTGGAGCATCTGCGTTCCCAGGGCCAGGGACCGGGTGCGGCTCGCCGGCTGCGCGGGCCGGGTGAGGGTCGGGCGGTGTTGGCCCGCCAGTGGGACCGGGCGGTGCGCTGGGTCGCCGCCCATCCCCGGGCCAGCAACTGTGAGGACCTGACGTTCGAGCCCCGCGCCGCCGCCCTGGCCGCCGTGGTGGACGCCACCCAGACCCGCGCGGATGCGGCGGCGGGCAGGTGGGCCGGCCCGGGCGGGCCGGCCGACCGCAGGGTGCTCGACGCGCTGTGCCTGCTTTCCCTGCAGGCGGTCAGCGCGGTGGTGGAGGCCGACATCCGCCGCCTGGGGCTGTTGTGTGGGATCGGCCGGGAGACCGCCCGCACCGCCCTGCTGCGCCTGGCGCGGGACGGTTGGATCACTCGCCATGCGCCGGCCGAGGGACCCCGCGCCGCGTCGTGGATCTTGAACGAGGGGTTGTCCACAGTCATAGACGAACCAGGCCGGTCACAAGCGGACCCGCGCCCCGCTGGCGCTGGTCCCGCTGAACGAGACCGCTGGCTCACGCTGCTGCGTACCCGCCTCGGTGCCGCAGCCCACGACGTGTTCACCTTCGCCGGCGGACTTGGTCATGCCACAGGCCAGCTCTACGCCACCCTCACCAGCCAGCCCGCCAGCACCAGCCAGCTCGCCCACCAGCTCGGCTACTCCCCCGACGACACGGGCATCCGACTCGGAGCACTTCGAGCCGCACGCCTAGCACGACGAACCTCCAGAGGGTGGTCTGTGGTTCGAGCCGATCGGCGCGATACGGCCGCTGTCCGGCTCGGGGTCGTCGGTCGGTTAGCTGACCGGGCCCGGCGCTACATCCTCGAGCGCGAGGCGTTCGCCTGGTGGAGCGACGAGCTCACCTGGATGCACGCCCCCGGTCGCACTGCCGCTAGCCGACGACCCGGGATGGGCCAGCTGGTCGTGCTCGGCGCGGCCGACACTCCCCGGGCCTGGCCGGCGCACCCCCGTCGCGGTGACGGCCGCGCCGACTTCGCCGCCGCCCGCCGGGTGCTGGCCACCGGGACCGCGGACCAGTCCCCTCGGCTGCACCAACCCACCATCGTCCGGGGCTGGCGGGAGGCGGCGTGACCGGTGCGGCGGTGGTAGACGACCCACGGTCGCATGTTGTGTGGCCACGCCGGGTGGCCCGGCACGAGTGTCGGCGCTCAGTCGGGGCGGGTCCCGGCGCCGTCGTCATACAGGTGCACCGACAGCGGTACCCACGCAGCCCAGCTCCCGCCCTGGAACAGATCTTCAAACATGGGAGGCGGGCCGACGAGTAGGCGGCGAGGTCGCCGGTGAGCAGTAGCAGCCGGCCGGCGGCGTGGACCCGGTCGTTGAAGGCCTGCGCGGTCGGACCGCCGAAGACAGTGCCGGTCCACCACGGCACTTCCCACCCGAGCTGTAGGCCGCCGGTCCGTCCGGCGCAGCCCTTCGCCATCGACGGCGTGCGGCTTCGGGCGCCGCCACCAGCAGGTCTTCACTGCCCGCGTCACCGGTAGCGGTGCCATGTCGCTCCGCTTCCCCGCTGAGGTTAGCCAGCAGTTTTGCCTAGGTACTCGACCAGCAGACCTCGGCCCGACACGGCGGCGCAGATCCCCATGTATGAGTGTCTGCGTGCCAGCATGAATGCATGATTGTTGCAGTCGTGAACCAGAAGGGTGGAGTGGGCAAGACAGCCATCACGCTCGGGATCGTCTCGACATTGGCTCGGCGAGATGAACGCCGGGTGCTGGTCGTGGACCTCGACCCGCAAGCCAACGCCACGACGGGATTGGGGATCGACGCTGATCCGGAGGCTTTCGACGTGGGTGACGTGATCTACGCCAACACCGAGGGGGTAGCGGCTGAGGCAATCACGAAGTCAGGTTGGGGCGACCAGGTCGTTTGTGTGCCGTCGAGCTTGGCTGTCGCCGAACGAGAGTACGACACAGCGCTCGGCTCGGAGCTGCGGCTACGCAAGGCGCTTCACGGCGTCTGCGACGACTTCGCCATGACCCTGCTGGACTGTCCCCCGAACGTCGGCAAGCTGGTGCAAAACGCACTCATTGCCGCCAGCTACGTACTGATCGTCACCGAAGCAGAGACAGACTCCCTGAGGGGGGTTGCCAACGTGCTGCGGACGATCGACGTGGTCAAGGAGGGCTACAACCCGGCCTTGCAAACCGCCGGCATCGTGGTCAACAACCTGCCGCCGAATCAGAACGAGGCCCGCTTCAGGCTCTCGGAACTGACGGAGGCCTTCGGCCCCTTGGTTTGGGAGCCTCCCCTCCCCCGCCGGGCGGTCGTATCGGAGGCTCGGGGAGCGTCTGCGCCGATCCACGACTACGCAAGCCGAGCTCGAGACGTGGTGGCTGTCTACGACGAGTTCACCGACCGGCTACTGGCACTAGGAGCGGGTTGATGGCAGTTCCTGAACGCCGTCCCGCTCTTGTCAAGGCCCCGGTGGCTGAGCATCCCCTCTCCCCCGTCCCATCGGTGGCGCCGTCGACCTCCCCTCCGACGACCACCGTCATGCTCAGCGCCCGAGTCCCAGCGGAGGTTCGGGACCAGCTGAAAATGCACGCCGTTCGGCATCGGCGCACCGTCCAGGAAGTCGTGCTGGCAGCTCTTAAGGACTACTTGTCTCAGACCGCGTCGCAGACATGAAGACATGTCTACATGCAGGCAACAGGCTTCCCGAAGGTCGCAGATTAGTGTCTGCACGTCTACATGCCCACATGTATGCCGCATCGGCCCGCAGACCAGCTCTGTAGAGCCCGTCGGCAGGTTGAGACCCGTGCCATGATTCCAAGCGCCGTGGGGGAGAGGAGCAGCTTGTTGAGCACGCATGCCATAGATGACCCAAGCCTGACAACCCCCCTCTACACAGTCACCGAGGCAGCTCGCTACCTCGCCGTGCCACGTTCACGGCTCGGCACTTGGGTCGACGGCTATGTACGAGGACGCCCCGGCCACGAGGTCCACGGCTCTCCTGTAATCACGGCCCTCCCACGTGACCGGCCGGGCTATCCCCGTCTTCCCTTCATCGGTCTTGCCGAGGGATACGTCCTCAACGCCTTCCGACAGGCTGGCGTCCCTCTCCAGCGCATCCGCCCGTCTCTGAAGTGGCTGAGCGAGCACGTCGGGCCTCATGCGCTCGCATCGAGGGATCTCTACACCGACGGTGCCGAGGTTCTGTGGGACTTTGCCCAGCAGGCCGCAAAACCCGACGTAGATGCTGTCAAACGTCTGATAGTGCCTCGGTCGGGCCAGTACGTCTTTCGGCCCATCGTCGAGAGGTACCTGCGCCAGATCAGCTTCGGGGACGACCGTTACGCCAGTTTGATCCGGCTGCCTCAGTACGAGCACTCCGAGGTTGTAGTCGACCCCCGCCGCGGCTTCGGCCACCCGATCTTCGCTAGGAGTGGGGTTCGAGTCCAAGACGTGCTCGGCCCCATCCGGGCGGGGGAGCAGCTCGAGGTCGTGGCGAAGGACTACGGCGTGCCGGTGGGCCACTTGCGTGATGCCTACGCCATTGGAGCCTGAGCAGTCACCCGCTCGGGATCTGCCGCACATCTTTGTCGACCGGAGCCTTGGCAGCATTCAGGTTCCGAGGCTTCTGCGAGCCGAGGGTTTTCAGCTCACAACCATGGCCGAGCACTACGGCGAACAGCAGGCCCAGAGCCTTGACGATCAGGCTTGGATAGCGGAGACGGCTCGGCTCGGCTGGATCGCCTTTCATAAGGACGACGCCATCCGACGCAACGAGGCCGAGAAGAACGCAGTTCGGCGTAGCGGCGCCAGGTGCTTCTGCGTGCCCCGGGCCGACCTCACCGCCTCCCAAGCTGTACGTCGTTACCTGGACAACCTGGCTGCTATCGCTCGAGCAGTAGGCGCGTCCGGGCCGTTCATCTACAGCGTTTATCCGGACGGCATCAGGCAGATTCCACTCGACTGACCAGCCAAGAGCAGGCGGCTGCATACATGCAAATGTGCCAGCATGCTGACATGCATGTCCTTAAGACCCCGAAGCGGCGTGGCGTCTGTCCTACTGAACCGAGGGCTCTGTGCGCCGGAGGTGGGCGGCCAGCAGGTAGGTCGGGTGGCGGTCGAGGTTGTGACGGCTGTGGTCGTAACCCCGGGTGGTTCGGGGGTCGGCGTGGCCGGCGGCGTCTTGGACGTCTTGGAGGGGAGAGCCGGCGGCGAGGGCTTCGGTGATGAAGGTGTGTCGCAGGCTGTGGGGCGTGATCGACGCCGCTGCTTGGATGCCCGCCCGCTTGGCGAGACGCTGGATCAGCTTGTAGGCGGTGACGTAGGACAGCTGGCTGGTCTTGGTGCGGTCCAGGAACAGCCAGCCGGCCTTGGGGTGGGCGTCAGCTAGGTAGGCGTCGAGAGCGCGAACCGTCGGGGGAGCGAGGGGTTCGGTGGAGCGCTTGCGGCCCTTGCGGGTGATGCGCAGTACCCGGTGGCCCCGCTGGTAGGTGTAGTCGTCGGTGTCGGCCGACAGCGCTTCGTCGATGCGCAGCCCGTTGTAGGCCAGCAGCGTTATCAGCGCGCTCGAGCGAGGGGAGTGGGCGTCGGCGACCTCGAGCAGGCGCACCAGCTCGGCGGCGCTGAGGCCGACGGTGGACGAGTCGCCTGAGACCTTGGGCCGGCGCACGCTGGCGACGGGGGAGTAGGTGAGCACCTGGGCTTCGATGCCGTAGTCGTAGAACTTCGAGACGGCCGAGAGGCGCCGAGCGATTGAGCTGTCGGCCATGGGCTTGCCGCTGCGGGGCAGTGGTTCGGACTGCAACACCCGCACCCAGGCGTCGACGTGGTGGCGGCGAGCGTCGAAGGGATGCACGCCGGCGGCTGCGCACCAGGCGCCCCAGGCTTTGAGGTCGCCGAGGTAGGCACGGGCGCTGTTGTCGGGGTAGCTGACGAGGAACGCCAGGGCGAGGCGCTGGTAGGGGTCTTGGTACTCCGAGCCCGGCAGGCGTTCGACCGCGGCCGTACGGCCGGCGGTCACGGCGGCTGCTCCGCCCGACCCCGCCGGGCCGGGGGAGCCGTCGGCGAGCACAAGGTCGGTCACGGGCACAGCGGACATGGTCGACAGGCTAGAAGCCCCGGGCGACAGACCGGCGTCGGCCACGCCGTCGGAGTGACAGATAACGTCCTTTATCTACCCGTGTCCTCGTGCCGCTGGGTTTCGGTGGTCAGAGCGTTCTCTATGCGAGCGACGGCCTCTTGCAGCCGTTCTAGCCGGGCCGGCAGGTCTGATGGCGCTCGCCGAAAGTCCCCAGGGTTGCTCGAGCAGGTTTGGGGAGATTCGTGACGCGGCGACGAACTAGGCGGCGACTGCTGCGGCGATGACGCCGAACAAGCTGACACCGGCACCGACCAGGAGCACTGATGGCGCTCAGGTGTTGCAACGATGACTGGAGTCCGCCCGTAGCCCTGGGGTCAAGTCAGGTTGACACACCACCGTCGGCCTCGGCTGCCGGCGAGTGCTGGGCCACTCGAGGTGGCCGCCGCAATGTGCCGCGGTTTCCCCGACGGCCGTCGCGGCTGGCGCGAGCCGTACACACTAGGGCGGTGCAACCAGCCGCCGTGCCGGCCCTCGCCGCCCTCGGAGGGGGCGAGGGTTGGCGAAGAACCGGAGGCCGACAGCGGCTAGCTGCCGTGGTCGGGTTCGCAGGGCTGGTAGTCACGTTTCCCATTGCGAGAGCCCAGGCCGAGTCCGGTGCGGGCGCACTGCGTGCGGAGCGTCCGCGTGACGCCGGACAAGGGCACCTCGTAATCCGAGTGGTCGTCCCGCCCATGCTGACAGGAAATCGGCTGCTTGATGACGCTTTTACAGTGACGGACGCCGGCAAGCCCCTGCCGACAACGGCTCGTCAACTTAGGCCCGATGACCTACAACTTGCACTGGCCATCAACACGGGTGTCCCCGCGGATGTACTGCTCACGGAGCAGGGCGTCGCGCGTGAGCTCTTGCTTCGGTTGCCGGCTGGGGCGCTTGCGTGCGTCATCAATGCCGAAAATGGCGTCGTTCTCGCTCCGCCGCTGCCGCGGGACCTAGCCGTCGGTCTTCTCGCGAAGTTGCAGCCTGTACGCGCCGAGCCGCAGCCTGCTGACCGATGGTTAGTACCGGCTCTCGATCAGCCTGTCGCGCCGTCCCGATGGCGCAGCATCCTTTACCTAGGCGAACCCGGCCCTACGGGCTCGGCTAGTCCATCGATCACCAGCCGGCTCCAGGCAGCCTCGATTCCCGTCGACGAGCTGCTGCTCCACGGGAAACCCGCGGGCAGTCTGCCTGCCCAGACCGGCGGCCGCCTCGTTCAGGCCGGCGGCGCTGACCAGCTGCTCGCAGGCGCCGACACGATCGGGGATGACCTGGCCGGGTCTTACGAGCTGCTCGCTCGCAACCCCTCACCTGGCCATTTGCGCGTGACGGTGGCCGCTGCCGGTGTCGGTGGCGCCGACATCCCTGCGTCCTCGAGGTCGGTACCCGCCACGCGGGCGAATCCTGCCCCGGTAGGTGCCGCTCCAACTGGGTCCTCGACCGGGCGGCCGCGGCTGATCGTCAGCCTCCTGGTGCTGCTGGGACTGGTGGTGGCCGCTGCCGCTGTCGGGTCGGGTAGAACCCGCCGCCAGACATGACCGGGTGCCCCACCAAGCACTGCCCCACGGGCATTGACACCACCACAGCTGCCCTAGGCTGGAACTGCCCAGACCACAACGTTGTCGACGTAGCTGCGCTGGGCTCGGTCGAAATCGCCGCCACAGGTGACCAACGCCAGCCGAGGTGAGCCCTGGGCACGTGTCAGCTCGGCCACCGCCAACTGGTCTTTCCGCACCGCCTGCCGGGCGACCACCTGGAAGGGGCGCGTTGCGCCGGCTTGGTCGGTGACGGATATCTGGTCGCCCGGCTGGAGGGTCTTGAGACGCGCGAATACCCCGTCGACACCGTCGTAGTCGACGTGTCCGGCGAGCACGGCCGTGCCGGCCGCCCCCGGGACGGGGCCATCCTGAAACCACACCACGCGCCTGGCCTCACTCGGCACCAGAAGCTCGCCGTTTGTTGCTGCGCCGACCGCCTCAACCACGGCGTCAGCACCCAGTCGGGGGATGGCAATGCGCGACGGCTCGGAAGCTGCCCGCTGCTGATAACTGCCCAGGTCAACGGCATGCGACCCCACCGTGTCCTGACCACCGGCTCGGGTCGGAGCCTCCGGGGATGATGGCGCCGATGGCGCCGGACCAGCCGTTGCCAGCCGGGAGCCCACCGCTGAGTGTTCGGCCGGCCAGACGAGCACCGTCGTGACCAGTGCTGCTGCGGCGACAGCCAGCAGCGATGCGATCCCTCTGCGTGGCAGTGGTAGCGGCATCAGGTGCCCGGGCTCGCCGCCCGCCGACGCAGGCTGAGGCCGACGGCAGCCGCGAAGGCTAGCAACAGCCCCGGACCGGCGCCGGTCTGGTGTCCGAACACGCTGCCGTCCCCGGTCGGCACCACCCGAATCACCGGCGACCCCACAGGGCTGCTCATCACCAACCAAGCAAGGGTCCCTGCACTGGTCGAACCGGTCAGATACAGCGTTGTTACCTCACCCGCCGGTAGCGAAAGGGTCTGCGGCGCAAGCAGCATCCGGCCGGCAGCATCCTGCACCTGCACCTGACGCGCGCCCGCATGTGAAGGACTGCTGACCTCGCCGCCGTTGGCGACCCGCTGAGAGACCCCGACGTCTTGCGTCACCGACACTGCCGGTCCAGCTGCGATGTCGCGGACTACCAACTCACCCTGGTCGGCCAGCGGCCTGGCGGAGGTCGGCGGGTAGGTGAACAAGGCGGGTGCACCGGCCGCCGTTAATCCGACGGCGGCGGTGGTCGTCGAGCCGGCCGTCAGGTGGACCGTCGCGTTGAGCACGACGGGACCGGTCTGACCGCCGCTGTCACGCGACACGACGATGCGGTGCTGTCCGGGTGCCAGTGACAGCGGATCGGTTACGCGGGCGGGAGCGAAGCCTTGCAGCACCAGGCGACTATCGACCTGCACGTCGGCTACCAGACCACGAAGACCGTGGACGACGACGATGGCCGCCGGTGCCGGTGCCGGTGCCGGTGCCGGTGCGGCCGACGCCGACGGCCCGGAACTCAGAACGACTGCCATCACACCGAGGCAGGCAAAGGCAGCACGGCTATCCATCGCTCTGTCATAGCACGCACTGGTGTCACTGGAGGTCCCGCTGCGAAAATCCCCGCAGTCAAGAGTCAGCGAGTTGCCGCGCGCCGCTCGGGCAACTGTCACGCGGGCCACCTGCCTGTACGTACGTCACAGGCTCACCCCAAGGACGCCGGCACCCACCGTGACCGGCATGCCCAGTCACGCAACGTGAATCAGGGTTGCCCAGATAAACGCGCTATCCTGTAATCCGATAACATATACTCTGTTTCGCTCCAAGAGATGAAGGATGCGTGACAGCTCTCAGGCGCGAGACAGGGCCTTACAGATATTGTTCAATCTCTTTGGACAACTAGGCATTCAGCGGCGACAGCCTTGTTCTGACTCGCCCTCCCAGTATTGGACGCTCCAGCGGCCGTCCGCAATACCACCCGTTCTCGGTGCGCTCCGCGGGGTGGTAGGAGGACGGCCGTGGTGCCGCCCATCCCTTCCGAACAGGCACACCCGGGACCGTAGGCGCGGTTTGCCGGTGCGATGCCTACCGGCAGGCGGTGGTCGACTGGCTTTCGTCGGGTTATAGCGGCTGGTTGTGTACCAGCGCGAGAGTTGGGTCAGTGCCGCCGACGGTGTGGTCGCAGCCGGAGGCGGAAGTTGGCATCCAGTTCCAGATGAGGTATCCAACGCCGCCTGCGCCGAGCAGCGCATTCATCTTGGCTTGGAATTCGGCTGTCCGCTGCGCCAGCGAGACGCAGCTGCCGGCGCTGGCCGCTTGGATGCCGGCCTCTTCCACGAACAGGGGTTTGCCCAGGGTCGCGGCTTGGCTGAGCCGAGTAGCCAGGCCGTTGACGGTGTCGCCGGGTAGTGGTGTGTTGTCGGCGCCGTAGTCGTGGTAAGTGAGGACGTCCAACGCTGGGGAGGCTTGCGCGGTGGTGTAGTCCTGCCCGACGGTGCCGCACTGCCAGGCGTCTCCCACGACGCCGCTGGTGAGCAGGTGGTTGGGGTCGATCCTTTTCAGTTCGCCTCCGACGGTGTCAAAGAACGAGCGCATGGTGGCTGCGGCGCCGGCTGGGCAGGTGTAGCTGCCGTTGCAGCTGTCGCTGACGAACGGCGTCGAGCAGACGCCGTCCTTTGGCTCGTTGACCAGTTCCCACATTCCGATGGCGGGTGAGTCCTTGTAACGGGCGACGACCGCGCGCATGTAGTCCCAGTACGACAGCGGGTAGAAGCCGGTGCTGTTGCGGACCTGGCGGTAGCCCCCGGCGAACCATGCCTGGTCCTTCTGGGTCCCGTCGTCACAGCCTGCCCACTCGTTGCCGAGGGTGAGGATCAGTTTCTGTCCGTGCCGGGCTGCGGCGCTGACCAGGCGGTCGAGCGCGACGAAGCTGAGCTGGTGAGTGGTGGGGTCGATGGCCTGCTGCTGTTCGGCGGCCACCCGGGTAAGGCTGCTTGGGCGCAGGCTGGAGAAGTATCCGTCGAGGTCGTCGACCTGCGGGCCGCAGCCGATGTTGGCGCCCGACTGCGTTGCCATGGAGTAGGCGTTGAAACCGGCGAATCGGTACGGCTTCCCGTCCAGGCACAGCCCGCCCGCGCATCTGGTCACGAAGCCGCTCGGGGGTCCGGTAGGCGCCGGCGGCGCGGTGACCGGCGTCGGTGCCGGTGCCGGTGTCGGTGCGGTAGCTATGTCGGCTCTGTCGAAGGCGATCACCGTGCCGGTGGCACCTGGCTGGGCAGTGCCGGTAGCTGTCTCGACCAGGGTGTGGGGGCCGGCCGTGAGCGGCGCGGAGGCGTAGAGCAACGCCTGGTCGTGCCGCAGAGCTGAGTAGGCGTCGAGGGTGCCTGAGGGGACACCGTCGATGGTGACGGTGGCTTGGCCGTGCCAGGGAGCCGTAGAGCCGTAGAGCCGTACCGCGGTGCCGGTGAAGGGCAGGGTCACGGTGGCGCGGGCTGCCGCCGTGTAGTGGTCGCTGCCGCCGAAGTCGGCGGCGCTAATGCTCGTCAGCCAGCCGCCTTGGTAGGTGACCGAGGCGGCCGGGTCGTCGAGGCTGACCGAGGACGCCGCGGGGGGCGTACTTGTGTAGATGTCAGCGCGGTCGACGGTAATGACGTTGCCGGTGCTGGCGGTCGAGTGGCCGCCGGTGGCGGTGAGGACTAGTGTGTGTGCACCGGCACTGAGCAGGCCGCTGCGGTAGACCAGGGCCTGGTCGACGCGGGTCGCGCGGTAGAAGTCGACCCGCTGGGCGGCTCCACCGTCGAGGGAGGCACTGGCCCATCCGTGCCAGGGGGCGGTTGCGCCGTAGAGCTGCACTCCGGCACCGGTGAAGTGCAGCGTGACGCTGGCACCGGTCGCGGCGGTGTAGTGGTCGGTCGTGCCGTAGTCGGCCGCAGCGGTGCTGGTCGACCACTGGCCGGTATAGCTGAACCAGCCGGGGGTTCCGCTGCTGGCGGTGTCGTCGACCGAGGCGACCGCGCCGGATCCAGTGGCGGTGACGAAGCCAGCTGCGGCAGGCAGCGTGCAGGCGCTCAGGCCTGCCAGCAGGCCGGCTAGGACGACGGAGGTGGTGAAGGGTCCGGCAGCCACGACGAAGTCTCCAAGCAGGAAGCCAGGTGAGCACGGCCGAGGTGGCCGCCGTCGTGGTTGTCGACCGGCTGGAACTGCCGTCTGGAGGTCCGCGCGGGTGACGCCTTGGCGTGGACGGGTCGGCTGTTGTTTTCAACGATGGTGGTTGTCATGGCCGTCGTACTCAGCGTCTACGGTCCGTATACACAGAGTGATTAAATCGGTAGAGCCGAACAATCCCGACGCACAGGTTCCAGCGCCCGGCTAGCAGGTCAGCGGCTCAGGGTTGCCATCTGGCCACAGTTTTGTCACCCGGCCGATTACCTGTCTGTAACAAGCCGTTCATAATGTCTGAGTTGGCCGGCGTGTCGGAGGCGTGTTGCCACGCGTTGTCATCGCGTCTGAGTTTCGGGGGACCTATGACCACGTCTGCACCGTCGTACTTGCCACGCCGGGCCCTGCTGGTCCGGGCGGCGGTGGTCCTGCTAGCGGTGCTGGCGGTACACGGCGCCGGCCTGTGGACGCTCTTACGCGACCCGCAGGCCTCTGGGCCGCTGTTCGTGCTGGTGATGGTGCCCCTGCTCGCGACGGTCGTGGGGTGGGAGCACGCCGTGCGCGGCTACCACGGGCCCAACATCCACGACCGTCAGCTCGACTACATCGTGGGCACCGCGGCAGCTGTCGGCGCGCTGACGCTGGTGCTGGTACAAGCGGCTCGCGCCCCCCAGCTGGCGGGTAGCAGACTAGACCTGCTGGCCCTTCCGATGACTGCGATTGCGGCGGCGGTGCTGCTGCTCGGGGCGCGGATGGTGTGGCAGCTGCGGGCCGCGCTCGCCGTGCTCCTGCTCACCTGGCCGTTGCCCTGGGAGGCGCTGTCACGGCGGCTTACCGGTCTTGTTGTGCCCGTGGTAGCAGCCGCTGCGGCGCACCTGGCCCCAGCCGCCAGTGTCCCGCCGGGACCGTTGAGCACTGGTCTCATCGACACGACGAGCCCAGCGGCCGGTGGGGGAGTGGTCGCTTTGCCTGTCGCCAGCTTCGGTGGTCCGTTGTGTGGCGTGTTCGGGGGTCTGCTGCTCGGCCTGACAGCTGCCTGCATCTACGGCGGGTCCCGCTCTTTGCGGGTGCTACTGACGGTGATCGGGGCCGTCGCCGGCGGCGTCCTGGAAGTACTGGCCCTTGCCTCGTTGGCTGCGTTCACTCACCACGGTCAGCTCTCGGCGATCAGTCCGACCGGCTCGGCACTGCGCCAGGTTCTGGTTCTGGTTCTGACCGCGATTGTGCTCAATGTGCTGTGCCGCGCCCTGAGCCGGCTGCCGCGCGGGCTGCGGCGCCCTTACCGGCTGTCCTCCTCGCCGGTCGTGGCGCAGCTCAGTGGAGCTGTTCCGCGCGCTCGACTGGCCCTGGGTGTTGTAGCCGTCTGGGCCGCAGGGTCCCTGCTGATCGAACTAACCGCGGGAGCGAGAGGCTGATTACTACGAATACGGCACAGAGGATCACACACCCCTGCGCGTCGTCTCGACCCACGGCCGCCCGTGCCGTTGCGCCAGGCACCGTCCACACCAGCGCCGGCACCTACCAGTAGGACACGGCTGCCCCTTCTGCCCCAGGAGCCCTGTGATCAGCACGACCATCGGCCGGCACACGTTCAGCGCGCCAGGAACCTCCTTGCTCGACCACGCCTGTCAGGGGTTGGCCGAACGCGCACCCGAGTTGTCCGCACGGCGCCGACAGCGTCCGCCGCGACGGCTCGCATGGCTCACCGCCGCAGCTGCCGTGCTCGCCGTCGCAGGCCTTACTGTGCTGGCGCCGCTGGCGGTGGGGGTAACACTGATGACGGTGGTCACGCTGGCTTACGCGGCGGCCCTGGTCCACCGGATCGAGCTGGTGCGCCGGGCGGTGGCGCACGACGCCACGCTCGAGGTGACCGACGAGGACGCCCGGGCGGTCCCCGACGCGGCGCTGCCCATCTACACGGTGCTCGTGCCCGCCTACCGGGAGCCTGCCATCGTCGCCGCGGTCGTGCGAGGGCTCGGGCAGCTTGACTACCCGGCGCACCGACTCGACATCAAGCTGCTGTTAGAGGCCGACGACAAGGAGACCATTGCGGCTGCCGAGCGAGCCTGCGCAGGCACGAACGTCGAGATCGTGCTGGTACCGGCTGCGGAACCGCGCACCAAACCGAAGGCGTGCAACTACGGGCTGGCGCTCAGCCAGGGCGAGTTCGTCACGATCTACGACGCTGAGGACCGGCCAGAGCCGCTGCAGTTGCGCAAGGCAGTAGTTGCCTTCAGGCGCAGCAGCCCCCGCGTCGCATGCCTGCAGGCCCGACTGTCCTACCACAACGCCGAGCAGAACCTGCTGACCCGCTGGTTCACCTGCGAGTACGACACGTGGTTTCGCTGGTTGCTGCCAGGACTTGTCGCGACTGGCGCCCCGATCCCGCTGGGCGGCACGTCCAACCACATCCGCCGGGACGTGTTGGTGCAGGTCGGGGCGTGGGACGCCTTCAACGTCACCGAAGACGCCGACCTCGGGGTGCGCCTGGCCCGGATGGGCTGGCGCGTCGCTGTGCTCGGCAGTACTACCTACGAGGAAGCCAACAGCGACGTCATCAACTGGGTCAAGCAACGCTCTCGCTGGTACAAGGGCTATCTGCAGACCTGTCTGGTCCACGCCCGCTCCCCCCGCCGGCTAGTCCAGGAGCTGGGATGGAAGTCGACCGCTGGCTTTCTCCTGTTCATCGGTGGCACCCCACTGCTCGCACTGCTCAACCCGCTGTTTTGGGCGCTGAGCGTCCTGTGGTGGCTTGCTCACCCTGCCCTGATCGAGCGGTTGTTTCCGGCGCCGCTTTACCACCTCGGGATGGCCTGCTGGGTGATCGGCGGGTTCGGGCTGCTCTACGCCAACCTGGCCAACACCCGAGCCAGCGGCAAGCCTCAGCTTGCTGCTGCTGCCCTGACGGCGCCCCTGTACTGGGCATTGATGTCGCTGGCCGCGGTGAAGGCGATGGTGCAGCTGATCACGCAGCCGTCCTACTGGGAGAAGACGACACACGGCCTGGACTCAGCTGGTGTGCACGAAGCGGTCTACCCGGCTGACCCCACCGTTGTCTTGCACTCCGCCGGAGCCGGACGTGATCACACCGCAGCAGAGAGAGTGGTGGGCCTGCCATGACCACGTTCGCAGAACCACGCTCGCTGCACGCGTCGCGAGCAGTCAAAGAGCCCCCAGCAGCGCGCCGGCGCTCGCGTCACCAGCGGCAGCGGCTGAGCGAAGCAACGGTCGTGTTCCTCATCTGCGCAGCGCTCTACGCGGTGGTCGGCGCCGTTCTGGTGTTCGGATTCCACAGCGTCATGGAAGATGCCCTGTCCCGGGTGTCGAACGCCACCTACGTCCTCTACAGCCGACAGCCCAAGCTGGCCAACGTCGGTTTCGTATGGACACCGCTGCCATCGCTGCTGTTCCTGCCGCTGCTGCCGCTCAAAGCACTGCTGCCCGGGCTGGTCGCCACCGGCTACCTCGCCAGCCTTGAATCAGCGATCGCGATGGCGCTGTCGGTTCGCACGCTGTCCGCGATCCTGTCCGACCTTCGGGTCCGGCGGGCCGCCCGGCTCAGCGTCGTCGCACTGTTCGCGGCCCAACCATTGCTGGTCTGGTTCGGCTCCAACGGGATGAGTGAGGCGCTGCTGATCCTGTTCCTGCTGCTGGCGACCCGCCGCCTGATGCAATGGCTGCGCGCCGAGGACTCCCGGCATCTGGTCGCGGCCGGACTGTGGCTCGCCCTTGGCTACCTGTCGCGATACGAGGTTGTCGCCGCCGGAGCAGCCGCTGTAGCGCTCGTGGTCGCGGTGAGCTGGCTGCGCAGCCCGCATCGCGGCCGGCGGCGCCGGCAGGAGGTCGTCACCGACGGTCTGCTGATCGGTCTGCCGGTCGTCGTCACCTTCGCGGGGTGGGCACTGGCCAGCCTCGTGATTGTCGGTCACCCCTTTGAGCAGTTCAGCTCGCAGTACGGCAACTCCGCCCTTGTCACCGGCGAACGTGCGGCAGGAGGCGCGACGGCTGCCTTTGCCCATCCTCACCTGACATTGCTGCTATCGCAGGTCTGGGTACTCGCACCACTGCTGGTACCGGTCGCCGTCGTGGTCGCGGTGCGGGCAGTGCGCCGCCGGCAGCTCGACGTCCTCGCGCCAGTCGCATTGCTGGGAGCAGTCCTGGCATTTGAGGTGCTGGCCTACCTGTCCGGCAGCCTGTTCGGGTTTTTGCGCTACCAGATCGCCGTGCTGCCCCTGTTCACTGTCCTGGTCGGCGTACTGCTCGCCACCCCCGATGCCAGGACCAGCGAACAAGGAGGCGCCCGCCCCCACAGCCGCTGGCTGCCGCTCGCCGCGGTCGCCCTGCTCCTGCCCGGCGGCATCCTTTCGATCCACACCTTCCTCACCAACAGCACCTTGGCCAACCAGGAGTACTACCACCTGCGACCGATCGCGCTAAGCCTGGCCGGCGAGCCGCACGTCGACCCAGGCGCGAACGGCGTGTGGAACCCAGACCGCACCATCGCCGCCTCGTTGGACCGGATGCGGCTACCAGCAGGCAGCGTCCTGCTCGACTCCGGTCCCGGATTCGCCGTACTGGCCGCAACCCACCGCCCCCGGCAGTTCGTCATCACCTCCGACCGAGACTTCGCAGGCGCGGTCATCGACCCGGTCGGCCACCACATCCGCTACCTGCTCGTCAACGACGGGAGAGATGTCTACGACGCGATCCGGCACACCTGGCCCGATCTGGGCAGTGGACGCAGGACGCCCTGGGCGAGACTGGCCGTCCGCTACCCGCGGCCGCTGCCCGGATCCCACCTGTGGTCGCTGTGGCAGGTCGCCGAGCCGCCGCCCCGCTCCTGACGCCTGCCTTCCGTCCCGCCGTTCCGAAAGGACGATCCTCATGTCGCGCTCCCTGTCCGAGGTTGGTGCTGCGCCACCACCCAAGCCGATTGCTGCAGCGGCCGGCCAACCAGAACTCGCCGTCAGTCGAAGTCGTCGCCGACTTGCTGGAGGTCTGCTGCGTGCGCTGCGACCCAAGCAGTGGGTCAAGAACGTGCTGGTGGTTGCCGCACCTGCCTCAGCCGGAGTGCTGCTCCGTCCCGCCGTGCTCGGACAGACCGCGGTCGCGCTCGTCACCTTCACCGCATGCGCCGCCGCCGGCTACCTGATCAACGACGCCGGTGACGTCGCGTCGGACCGCCGGCACCCCACCAAACGATTTCGACCGATCGCCGCCGGCCTAGTGCCCGTAGCAGTGGCGCGGGCAACCGCCCTCCTGCTGACGGTCAGCGCACTGCTCGCCGGTGGCCTCGTCTGCGGCTGGCAGCTCAGCGCTGCCCTCGCGGTCTACCTGGCGGTCACCTTCACCTACTCGACGTGGCTCAAGCATGTCGCCATCCTCGAGATGCTGCTGGTCGCAGCGGGTTTCCTGCTTCGCGCGGTGACTGGCGCAGCTGCTACCCACGTCACCATGTCCCGCTGGTTTCTGATCGTTACCGGTTTCGGCTCGCTGTACATGGTCGTCGGCAAGCGCTACGCAGAAGTCACCGGTCTTGGCGAGAACGCCGTCGGCGCACGCCGAATCCTGGGCGAGTATCCAGTCAACTTCCTGCGGCAGACCCGCGAACTAGCAGCCGGCGTGACACTCGTCGGCTACTGCCTCTGGGCGTTCGAGCGCGCCCCGGTGCACGCGTTCCCATGGGGGCAGCTGTCCATCCTGCCGGTGACGTTCGGGCTGCTGCGCTACGGGATGCTGCTCGAACGCGGCCAGGGCGGCGCCCCCGAGGACGTGGTGCTGGGCGACCGGCCGCTGCTCGTCGCAGGGATGCTGTGGGTCATTACCTTCGGGCTTGGCGTGTTCGTGTCGAACATGTGACCGCCCCCGGTAGGCCGCCAGCCCGACGAAGGGCCGGGCTGGCGTTAGGGCTCACTGTTCTGATCGCGGGCTTGGTGGTAGCAACGCTGACAGTGGCGTTTCTCCCCGGTCAGCAGCGCCTGGGTCTCGTGGGGTTCAACTGGCCGAACGCCGGTCGGGTCTACGTCGCCCAGCTGGTTCAGCAGAGCACGACACCGACCCGGCCAGACCGGCCCTTCACCGTTGCTCGAGACCGTGGCATCACCCGCATGCGCGTGTTCATTGGCGATGACCTGGTCATCCGTAGCTGGCAGCAAGACCCGGCCGCAGCGATGGACCGCATACAGCGGATGCTCAGCGACGCCGCCGCAGCTGACGTCAAAGTCATCGTCGGAAACTATTTGACCCAAGCGACAGTCAGCGTTCTCGCTGGCCACAGCTACCCCTCCTGGGCAGCAGCCCAGCAGGATCTCACCACCCCCGGATCGCCGCCGTGGAACGAGTTCGGCGCCTGGCTGCACGCTCTGGTCGGTCGATTCGGCCACAGCCCGGCCATTGCCAGCTTCGAGGTGATGAACGAACCCAACTGGATGCTCGGCCTGGACAGCGGCGCCGTCGACCGGGACAACGGACTGCGCTTCCTAGATCACTTCGCCGCCGTTCTACGCACCTTCGGGGCGCCAAAGGTCAACGGCGGCGGACGTCCGGTCTATGACCCGATGACCCTCAACGACACGCAGCTTGCGCTCTACATCCGGCATCTTGACGTTCTCGACGACCATCTGTATCCCGCATTCGAGTCCGACGGTCAGCCGACCGGAGGCGCCGCCGATGCCCAGATTGCTGTCGCCGGCACTGCACGCTGGTTCGACCGTGCCCGCGCCGTGGCCCATCGGCACATGCCAGGCATGCTCGGCGAAGTCGGAACCGTGCCAGACGTCTGGGGAAAATCGGCTGCCGAAGCCGGATCCGCACGGGGCTGGACCACTCTGGCCTGGGCATTCGACGCTTTCGATGTCAACAACTTCACTGACACCGTGCACACCGAAACCCTATCTTGGGTGACCGCCCGAAACAACGCAGCCCTCAAAACGCAACACTGAAGGAAGCCAAAGACTGTGGTTGTAACCCCCTTTGCAACCGTTGTGCCGGGTCCGCCGGCGCCCCGAGCAGCATTGGCAAGGCGAGCACGGCAACGACCCTATTTGGCACATCGGTATGGGGGTCATCTGAGTAACCGTGCCAAAGTGGCCAACAATGCCTCTACTAATGCGGATTAGGCGGCGCCGGCTGACTGGCGGATCGAAAACCGCGCGGCTTACGGACACCTCGTGACACGGGCCAA
>JAABUM010002174.1_pt1 | contig 26975 bp, 14 predicted proteins | sample 5559161 | NCBI WGS metagenome assembly JAABUM01 (sample SAMN10711868, study PRJNA513369) | rock metagenome | isolation source: Antarctica rocks | place: Antarctica: Victoria Land, Siegfried Peak nord
GTCAGATGCGCGACGCTGAACCGGATGACGCACTTGGGAATGCCCGACAGCTATGCTGCATAAGCGATGGTTGAGTTCAATTGTGGAAGAGGCTACGCTCATTTTCCATTTATGCAACAAAGTCGAGCGCCTTTCCAATTCTCACGCGCCAAAACAACCTTTCAGCTTCGATTAAGCATTTTCGCTTTTGTGAATCTGCCGCCCGTTTGTGTCCACGCTCGCCAAAAAGTATGGTTAGCTTTCCGGCAAAGCCAGTTTGCCGCGAAAACAAAAAAGGTCATTCCGAAGAATGACCTTAAGTGACCGAAATAAAATGAGCCGAGCAGGGCTCGAACCTGCGACCCGCTGATTACTTACCACACTGGCTTTCACCAGCCGCTAATGATTTTAGCGTTGTAGTCTGGACTGTCTCATCACCCACAGCCTTACCTGTTTGGGTGTGCGGCGTACAGTCTCTGAGGGCTTTCTTGAAGTCCAGATAATCCTTAACATAGCGAACATTTTTATTTTGCCCGTTTTTGCTTGCAGATAATCTAAATTTAGAAGACTTACTGTTTGTCAGAAGTTCTGTTGTAATAATTCTTTACAAACAGCAATCTCTCCCAAAGTTCCTTATTCTATTTGGATTGTCAATTGCCATCGCATCGCTCCAAATACGTATGACTATTGACAATCCGGAATCTTTGTCAAGAGTTGCCTGCTGATTGCTCAATCTTTAAGATCTTTACGATGGAAGTCGTACTTAAAGCTCTAAGAGGTTCCCAGCATACAGCCACATTATTCATTTCATCGTTTCCGATGAAAGCTCCTAATTAAAGAACAAGAGTCAGCTGCTCTACCAACTGAGCTATCGGCCCAACGAGAAAAATCTAACCGCTCGCGTGCGTTGCTGTCAAGCGACACGGATATTAATGCCGCCCGGAAACGCTTCTTTCGATGCGGTCGCTGATCGTCTAACGCATAAACCACACCGACTTGTTTATCTGTTCCGCTAATAAGATTCGGCAGTCGCTTGCTTTTAATTCGCCAACGTCCGCGAAGAATCGTTTCGCGACGACTTTGAATATATTGACCGGAAGTTTAGTCTGCTGTAGGATGTCGCGCATGTTGCGGATTGGATAGGCAGTGGATAATTCCGTCACCGATTTTTTTTCGCAACATACACGGCTTTTTCCGGCTCGCACAAACGCCCAAGCCAAACGCACACCTCGCCTAAATTTTAGAATCTTTTCAAACGGCACTCCGTAAGGCAGTGCAATCTGTTACCGGCATTCACTGATGTCACCCGTCCATCAAAAAACTTTTGTCTCAAACGCTTTGCGCGGTTGGTACTGGGCGCTGGCGCTGGCGCTCGTGCTGCTTGTCTGGCTCGGCCTCGCGCTTGCGATGCGTCCGACGAAGGATGCCAATAATTCCTATGCGACGCGGCCTTATGGCTTAACGACGGGGCTGGAAAACTACGCGCTCGATCAGCTTTTCCAATTGCGCGATGCGCTGCATCCAGACATGCGCAAACGCGGCTTCAAAGAGCCGATCACGATTATCGGCATCGACGAAAAATCTATTCGCTCGTCGAACGTGCGCTTGCAAAAATGGCCGCGCAATTGGTATGCGCATTTGATTGACCGCGCCAGCACGGGCGGCGCAAACGTCATCGGCTTGGACTTGTTTTTAAGCGAAGCGGGCGGTCTGTCCGCCGAAGACAAAGCCCTCGATGCACAACTCGCAGCCTCGCTCGCAAATGCCGGTAACGTCGTGCTCGTATCCAAGCTCGAAGCGGGCGGCTATGAGGAAATCAAGCCGACACAGATGTTCGCTGATGCGGCATACGCCACAGGTTTCGCTGACGAAGTGCTCGATAACGACGGCTTTGTGCGTAGTTCGCAGTTGATTAAGGTAGTTCCGAGCAAAGATACCCAGTTTAGTTTTGCGACGCGGATAGTCGAAGGTTATGCGGCGGCAACGGGGCAAGAAGGGCAGACGTTGAATGCAGTGCCAGATAGCAGTGCCTACACATTCGGCGACCGTATGTTGCCGTTGCGCACGGATGGAAGTTTGCAACTCGATCTGCGCGGGCGCACGCCTGCCTTTCAATATGTCGCGGCGGGTGATCTTTTGTGCGCGGCGGGCGACATCGAATGCGACGCTAAACTGAATATTACTGACGATCTTTTCCGCGATAGAATCGTCTTAATCGGCGCAAGCAACATAGACGCGCCTGATCTTTTTGCGACGCCGTTTTATGAGCCGTCAATCCTTGCTCGACTCTTTGACCGAAAACTACCGGAATCGCCCGCGCGCACGCCCGGAGTAGAGCTGCACGCCAATGCTGCGGCGACGATTCTGTTCGGCAGCACGCCCACACGTCCGCGTTATCTATGGCAAATTCTGCTTTTGCTTGTGCCGCTGGCGCTCGGCGCGCTCGCCGTTTTTCTGTTGCGCGCTTCGTGGGCGCTCATCTCCGTGCTGGCGATTGCTGTCGTTGCGCTCGTTGTTTCGTCATGGGCGTTTAATTCTCATGGAATAATTTTACCGCTCGCGGACGCGTGGCTCGGAATCGCTGTGCTCGCGCCGACAGGTCTTAGTTTGCGCTATGCGCGTGAGCGTGCGTTGCGCGATGAAAAGGAAGCGGAGCGGGCGCAGATTATGGACATCTTTTCGCGCTGCGTTTCATCGGAGGTCGCGGACACTTTGTGGGAACGGCGCGAGCGTTCGATCTTCGAGGGCGAGCGCCGCGTTGTGACCATCGTCTTCACGGACATACGCAGCTTTACCACGCTGTCGGAGAAACAATCGTCCGAAGCAATCGTTAAGTGGCTCAATAATTATTTCGGGCGAATGCAAACGGTTGTCAAAGACCATTGCGGGCATATCAACAAATTCATCGGCGACGGATTGATGATCGTCTTCGGCGCGCCCATTGCCCGCACAGATGAAGAAGAAGCACGCGCGGCAGTCGCCTGCGGGCTGGAGATGCTGGAAGCGGTCAAACGTATGAACACGGAGTGGCAAGCCGAGGATGCCTTGCTTCCTGAAACAGATCGGCGGCCTGAAGTGAAAATCGGCGTCGGCGTTCATTCAGGGGTGGCGACATGCGGCGTGGTGGGAGCAGAGCAGCGGCTAGAGTACACGGTGATCGGCGATACGGTTAATCTGTCTGCCCGGCTCGAATCCGAAACTAAAACATTCGGTGTCCCGATTTTAATTTCCGATGCGACGGCGCGCTTGCTGGGCGATGGTTACACCGCGCGCGCCCTCGGCGAAGTAAAAGTAAAAGGTAAGACTACGGCGACAAAAGTTTTTACAATCGACGCTCCGGCGAGCGCCGCAGTTGAAACTGCCGAACCCGTTTCGGTTGCCGCCATTTAATGAGTCCGGCGGTTGGCAGCTTGCGCATCGTAGTGCAGAAGTATTTCGCATTTCCATCAATGTGAATTGCAAAGCGCGAATGGCTTGCCGCTGTTGAGAAATGAAAGCAAGGAGTTACATCATGTCAGGTCTTTTTCGTTTATCGAATTGGTCGGGTCTTATCAGGTTCCAGAGCATCGGCGCGGCCTTCTGGTTGAGCATCGTGTGCTTTGTTGCCTTCACGTCGGCGCAGGTGTTAGGGCAGGGAAATCAAAAGCCGCCGCGCCGCCCGCTGCCGAAGCCTGCGAATGGTTCGCGCGGATTCGAGCAGTATGCGGGCAAGGATGCGTCTAACCGTTTGATCGCTTCCGGTGCCACGCGTAGTGTCGGAGCTAAGCCCAAAGCCGTCGCTCCGATGGAAGGACTGGCTTACGACGCGCATCCTTTTTTCAAATGGCAGGCAGTGCCGAACGCCAAGTCCTACTATTTCACACTGCGCGACGCAAGCGGTTCATCCGCGCAGATAGTTTATCAAACGGATGTCGCCACGCCGCAACTGCTTTATCCACTGACTGCGCCCGCGCTTGAATCAGGCAGACTTTACTCTTGGCGCGTGTCAACGAAGACGGGCGTAGATAAGATAGCCGGGACTCCGGTTAGCTTTTTTATTCTAGCGGGCGAGGACGCGGCGGAAGTAAAAAGTGCGCTTGCAAAATCTAATCTCGGCACGCCACAAACGACGGCTGAACGTGTGCGGCAGGCGCAAATCTTCGAGCAGTTCGGCGTGTGGTATGACGCGCTGCGCGATGCAAGCGAAGCGGTCAATGCGAACCCGCAGGACAGCGCTGCCAAAGCATACTATGAATCACTCGTTAACCGTCTGAAGGAAGCAGAGCAGGCGAAGGACGAAGGCGACGGAAGTTAAAAGCGACAGGCACGAAAATTAGATGTTAGATTCTGGATATTAGACGTTAGTGATTGGCTTCATAACTAACATCTAATATCTGACATCCACCATCTTGTTCCAAGCTTCATTGTTTAGAGGCGAAAGAAGCGTTTGATGGAGGCAAGCACTCCGGCTGTTTGTTCCTGAACACTCTGCCCGGCGGCGGCATGGGCGGCCAGCCCGGTGCGGCGTTCGGCGACGATTCCACCAAGCGAATTGACTAATTCAGGATTGTTGTCAAAAAGGATTTTCATCGCTTCATGTCCGACTTCGATTACTTCTGTTTCGTCTGCGGCAACGATGCTGGCGGCGCGCGGTTCGCCGGTCAAAAGCGCCATCTCGCCGAAGAAATCTCCTTCGCGAAGCTGCGCAACGGCGCGCAAATCGCCGTTGTCGCCAACGCGCACTTCGACGCGCCCGCGATGCACAACAAACATCGAAGAACCTTCGTCACCGGCGTGTATGACTGTTTCGCCGGGAGCGTAAACGTGAGTCGCGGCGGCGCACGCGAGTTTCCCGATCTCTTCGTTTGATAAAGGAGCGAAGATGTCCACAGCCTTGAGCCGCTCGGCAGTTTCATTTTTATCCGTCGAAACGTTGTCCGCTGCCGTGCGGCGCTCGATTTCGACGGTCAGTGTCGGCGATGCAAATTGCAATCTGGCGCGTTGGAAGGCGTACCACACGCGTTGTCGCACCAATGCATCCGTGTCGTTGTGGCGCGCGTAATCTTCGAGCCAGTATTTGATTTCGTATTCGACGCCGCTCTCGTTTAAGTTTTTGATACGCACGACGGGCGTTAGCTTCGGCGATACATTCTCGGCTTTGCGCACGGCCTCGCGCACGACGTTAATAGTCTTGGCGGGCGAATCCGTATAGGGTGCGTTGAAGGAAACGATCCGCGCATTCAGATTATCGCGCGGGCAGACTTCGATGGATTCTCTGGCGACGTTGCTGTTGCTGACAAGCACCATGTGATTAGTGAAAGTTCTGATCTTAACGGCGCGCCACGTAATGCTTTCGACGACGCCCGTGAATTTGCCGACCGTCACCACGTCGCCGACTTGAAAAGGTTTATCGGCATGAAGCGAGACACCGGCGAAGAAATTGCCGAGCGTATCCTGCAACGCAAGGCCGAGAATAACTCCGAAAATCGCCGATGTTGTAAAGAGCGCGCCGAGCTGAATTCCTTGGTAAAATTTAGGAATGATAATAACGAAAAGTGTTGTATAAGCGACGATTGAAAAAACATTGCGAAGCAAATTCGGCGCTTCGTAGCCTTTGCGCCAGCGAAATGCAAAAGTAAAAATGAGTTCGCTGGCGAGGCGCACGAAAATGAACACGAGCGCAATACACAGCGCGACCCATAGCGCCTTAATCACCTGATCGTAAACATCTAGAAAGCGCGGGACTGCGGTATATTGGGCGTAGACAGTTGGGCGCAAAGCGTAAAGAAACAGCAACGCGATGAGCGTCGCGGAGGTTGCCACGAGCGGCAGCAGTAAACGGTTTTTGAGAGAAGGACGGCTCACTTTTAATTAAACGATGCGCGCGAAAGAATGCGGCGCGGCTGTAGAGAAAATTTAGGCCATGAACGCCATTTCAGATAAAATGGCATACGCAAGCGCGAGGTGGGTATTGACAGTCGGCAGCGAACTTTATTATAAACCGCCGCGCCGCCGTCGTGAACCGTCGATTATGTTTTTGTCGCCGGAAAACAGAAATCAGCGCGCCGTTCCCACAGTATAACCGGCATCTCGAATTCGTGCTGTTTATTTCATCGCAAAGCTTTACGATTGATCCCGCAAAGAGAGGTCAGGAAAAGCACCCCCGTGAACATTCAACTTTTGCCCAGCTCCTTCGACGCCGAAGGCCGCGCCGTCCCGGATCAGCGGTTGACCACGTTTTTAATAGATGACTGCGTCGCCATTGACGCGGGCAGTATCGCTATGGGCATCAATGATGCGCAGCGCCGCAACATACGCGACATCGTTATCACACATCCGCACATAGACCACGTTGCCTGCCTGCCGATCTTCATAGACGATCTTTTCGCGATGCTCCAAGAGCCTGTCCGTGTTCACGCGACTGAGGAAGTTATTCATCTGCTAGAACGCGATATTTTTAACTGGACTGTCTATCCGCGCTTTTCGCAACTCAGCAATGATTATTGCCACGTCATGGAATATGTTCCATTTCGCACGAACGAAGAATTTCAAATTAAACATCTACGCATCACCGCCGAGAATGTCAATCACTTTGTGCCGTGCGTCGGCCTTGTGGTGTCGGATGCCAGCACGACCGTCGCGTTTACTTCCGACACCGCCGAGACCGAAGGCTTTTGGGAAATAGTCAACAGCGCGCCGCAACTCGCCGCGCTTTTTATCGAAGCTTCATTCCCGGACGAGTTCGAGAAGCTTGCCTCCGCCTCCGGCCACCTAACGCCTGCGACGCTTAGCCGCGAACTCGACAAACTCACGAAAGTGCCGCCCGATATTCTGGTCGTGCATCTCAAACCGAGTTACCGCGATAGAGTCATCAGTGAACTCGAAGCGCTCAACATCGAAGGCCTGAGCGTGATGACGCCGGGCAAGCTTTACGAGTGGTAAGCAATTTGTCATAGAGCGTTTCGCGTTCGATTAATCCCATTGTTGTTAATGCGCCGGTTAGCTGAAACTGCAGCAGTTTTAACGATACCAAAGGCATTGCTTCCCACTCGCACCAATAAAAACACGCATCCGACTTTTGTCCTATCAAACGCTGATAGCGGCTAACTGCTTTTGCAGCTAACCGCCATTCAACTTACCCCTGATTGCTCGCTTACATGCCGCCGCGACGACGAGGCCGTAAACGGCGACGCCTGCGCCAACCGACGGCAAAGATGAATAATCCTAACCCGCCGATGGCTGCCGTGGCCGCTTTCGCGCGACGCGATGGCGATGACGAAAGTAAATTCAGCGAAACGGCTTTCAATGAATCTGTGGATGCAGCCGGAAGATCGGCGGCTGTCGCGCTCTTTGAAGTGCGCGGCGCATTGGGCGGTTCATCGGAGACTGTGAAGAGTTCGCCGCCGATGGTGTACATGCGCTGCATTTCTTCGAGCGTGAAGGGACGCGCGCCGCGCCTGCCGAAGACGGCGAGTTGATTGCCGCTTTCATCGACGGCGCGATCTCTGTCGAGTCCTTTAGAGATGTACAGTGCTTCGCTTTTGGTTTTGAAGTTGCTAATCAAGCGCGGTTCGGGACGCGGGCTAAAGCCTGCGTACGTCGCCATTGTTTCGGGCGACGTGAGTTGCAGAATGCGCAGGCCGTTTTTGCCGTCGGCGACATAGGCGAAGACGCTCGCGTTGGTCATTGCGACTTTCACATCGTGCGCGTCGGTAATCTTGCCGTCGGCGTTGTACATTTGATCGAGACGCGGCTTTTCCGGCTGCTCTATGTTGATGATCGCAATGCCTTCCTTGCCGTTCGCAACGTAGGCGTAAGTGCGCGCGACGTAAACGCTCTTGCCTTCGGTGAGCGGCACGCGTGCGTTTTCGACAAGGCGCGGGCGCGCGGGATTCGTCACGTCAACGACTTTCAAGCCTTCATCGTCCACGACGAAACCATAGCGGAACTGCACGGCGAAGGCGCGCGGATTCTTCAGCATCGGCGACGTAATCTGCGAAACGATTTTCGGCTCCATCGGATTGTTAATGTCAACGACAAAGAGTCCCTTGTCGGTTGTGATGTAGGCGTGCGTGCCTGCGATGGTGATGTTGTTTGCGCCGTCGAGAGCGCCGCCCGGATTGAACGCGCCGTTCGGATATTTCGCGGGATCGAGCGCGCGCTTGAGAAAATTGTTAAGCGGATCGCCGTCAAGAAGCGTCGCGGCGTTGACTAAAATCAAGCCTTCGTATTTGTCCGCGACGTAGAGAAACGCGTAGAGCAGATGGATCGGCTGTTCTTCGTTGAGCGGGTTGTGCGAACGCGCAGGATCGACGCCAAGCGTGGTCGGCGAAGCGACGGCGGCAGCGTATTTCGTTTTGACGTAGAACCTTTGACCGAGCGGCGAGACGGGCGATTTCGTGATGCGTTCACTAAAGCCTTTATGGTCTATCTGCGCGACATCGTAGACGCGCAAGCCGCCTTCGCCCGCCGCGACATAAGCGTATTCGCCGCGCAGTTGAACTTGCAGCGCCTTCGGATTGCCAGCATGTTCGTAGGCGGTTTTTAGTTCGCGTCCTTCGTGCTCAAATTTGGCATAAGAGTCAGGATACGCGACTTTGTGCAGGGTGCTGCCGATGACGGCCTGCGGTTCTGTGTGTTCTGTTACGGGCACGACTTCGAGCGCGTCTTCGGCGGCGATGTAAATATATCGTCCCATGAAGTTGGTGAAGTTTGTGCCTTGCAACATGAGTTGCGCCATCCATGCGTTGTTGTCGTTGTTTTTCGAGACGTGGCAATCCGTGCAGCCTTTGGTTTCCGTCGCGCGGACGGTGTGCGGCACGTGCGTGTTGAAGGCCTGTCCGCTGTAGCCTTCGGCAGAAATGGTTTGCTGCTGCGAGTAAATCCACTCGCGGTTTTGATTCTGTGAACTGACAAGGACGGCGGAAGACGAACGCACGGGCGCGATGCGATGGCCTGTCACAGTGCCGTCGCGTCCGAGCATAAATACGTCGTCGCGCAAAACTTGAAAATTGTAGGTGGTGTAGTTGCGCGAATTTTCGCCTTCGTTGTGGCGGTTAGGCATTTTGCGGTTGGCCTGCATCGAGAGATGGCAGCCGAAGCAGCTTGTCATCCAAGAGGAATGGCAAGCGTAGCAAGTCATGTCGCTGTCTTTGTGCGCGAGTTCCTTTTCATCCTTCGGCACATCGCCCCAAGTTTGATTATCCGTGCGAATGGTTTTAGCGTAGGCGGATTTCTGGTTGTAGTCGGGATTGTCCGTGCCGTCGGCGTTCTTGGGCGTGACGGTGTCAATCGTTTGTTTGACTCTCCACCACATGCCGGGTTCGACGACGGAGTTCTGGACGATCTGGCCTTCTTTAATTTGAACTTCTTTTTTAGTCGCCGGATCGATCTTCGTTAAGGGGCCGCGTTGGAAAATAGAAACGTGTTTGCCTTTGGCGTCGAGCGCATAGTAAGTGTCGATGTCGTCGCCGCTCGCTTGGCGTTTGGTTAAGTCGCGTCCGGCGGCGCGGTTGACGACTTTGCCGTTGAAGAGTCCCTGTCCTGCGGCAGGGCCGGAGGTGGTCAGCTTCGCGCGATTCTGAATCGTGCCGTGACAGTCAATACAGCCGATCTCGATGGCGGCGCGCGGTTCGTTATAAAGATTGCCGTTGCCGTGACTGTCCTGACTGAAATGGCAATCGGCGCAGTGCATTCCTTTTTCGAGATGAATGTCTTTGAGATGAACGGGTACGCCGTCTTTCATCGAATCGTTTTTGAGTTCGTGATTGTCCGCGTCGCGGAAGGCAACCGCTTCCTGCATTTTTTTGCCGTCAACTTCTTTAACGACGTTGCCTTTGGCGTCGAGCATGTCGCCCTGCCGATTGCGTTTGAAGACGGTGCGGAAGAGCCAGCCGTGACCGTGAAAGTCTGCGATCTGCGTGCGCTTCATGCTCTCATTGAATTCGGGCGAGCCGGTCTTGCGAAGGAATCCTTCATCAGACCAATTGCCGCGCAAACTCGATGCTTCGGGGTTGCGGTTGAGCTTTACCTGTTCTTCGTCCTGCGAAGGCGTGTGCTGCTTCGCGGGATACATTTTGTCGGCGTCGGTTTCGTTGTCCCACCAAGTCATGCCGTAGTAGGTGGCGACCATGTTGGTGCCGGGGTGCATGTGGCAAACCATGCACTGCGAAGAAGGAATGCGGCTGGTGAGAGAATGGCGTATCGGATGTCCGGACTCGTTTCTGGGAATGCTTTGATCTCCGCTTTCGGTTGTGCCTGAATTGCCGAGTTTGGCGTAGATGCTTGAGTGAACGGGATCGCGGTCGTTGGCATAAACAACGTGACAGGCGGTGCAGCCGCTTGAGCGGAAATCGCCGGGATGATCGTTGGTTCCGAGATGGCTGAGCATCGGATCGAGCAAGCGCGTTTTTTGCAGTCCGAGATACACGGGGTCTGTGCGATTGTTGGTGCCGAGACCGCGCGGGCTTAAGCCTTTGTCGGGCTTGCCGGGGTCTTCGTCTTTGTCGGGCAAGCCGACATCGAGGCGTCGGCGGCCACCGCGTTCAAAGACGCGCAGGACGTTGCCGGGCTGCGAAATTTCCCAGCGCGGCAACGGTTGAAGAAATGAAAGTATGCCTTTGAGTTTTGTTTCCTGCGCAGAGGGTTGCGGGACGCGCCAGAGTTCCTGCGGCGCGCCGGTTTCGGAATAGCTTTCGCCGAAGCGCGTGTCCTTCAATGGATAGCCGCCGTTGTTGTAAAGCGCCGCGCCCCACAGCATTGCGCCGTGCGTCATCATGCTGTTGGAAACATTGGCGACTTCTTTGTTATGGCACGCGCCGCAAGTTTCGCGCGAGGCACGCAGATCGGCTGGATTGAGGAAGCGCACGAATTCGTAGCTCTCTCTTTCAAGCAGGGCGTTAGTATTTTCTGGATTGCCGCTCGAAGGCTTGCCGTCGCGCGTCCAGACTTCTGGAAAGCTCGGTTTAACGTGCGAGTCTGCCTGTGTTTTGCCGAAGGGATTGCCGCCGTGACAACTCGTGCAGCTAAGGCCGACACCATCCTTGCCCTGCGCGTCAATTTTTGCTTTGCCTTCCTGTCCCTGCGGCACGTGCATCGGTTCGATATTTTTATGGCAGGCGAGACAGCCTTCGACTTTGGGCGCGCTGCTGTCATCCGTCGCTTTTGTGACGGCTGTGGTGGTGGTGACAGTAGGCGTTTGCGTGGGCGCAGTTGTGGTCGTCGCTTGTGACGCAGGAGTTGAAGCGGTCTGCGCCGCCGCCGCTTCTGCGTTGTCCGGTGCAGCGGTCTTTTCCTTCGCTTTAACGATGGTGACGGACGAGCGCGAGTTGAGGGAAACGAGCGCGAGAGCCATCACGACGACGGTGAAGACGACGAAGAGTTTGATGCGGTTAAGTGTGCTGTGCCATGACGGGTGCATAAAAATTGCTTCCTCTGTGAGAGGCTTTTAGAAAATTAGAAAACCAATTTCATTTGCGCGAACAGAGAGTAAAGCGGCTTGCGCGGATTGATGATTTGCGGCGTGCAATAGTCTATGACGTTGGCAGGGCAGTTGCGTCTCTGATCCGTGAAGATGTCGCGGAAGCCGCGTCCGGGAACTAATGTTGCCGCGCCGAAGGTAAAGGTTACGTTGTTGATTAGGAGCGGGCGATAGGCGACGCCGACGCTGTAATCGAAGCCGATGTCCTTGCGCACCTGCGGCTGAAAAAGCACGTACTTGAGTGATTCTGTTTTGTCGAAGCGCAGATAGTTGGCATTGAGTACGACCTTGGCGCGTTGCGTCACGTCTATATCGAGGCCAGCGTTGTAAATGAAAATTCCGGGATTGACGAAGTTCGCCTGACCTTCGATTTTACTGCTACGTAAAGACGGCAGAATGCTGTTTGATTGAACGAGGCCGACGCCTGTTTGCGTGAGTCTTATGCCCTGCCGATTCCAGAAAGAGAATTGCCCGCCGACGAAATTCGGATCATCGAAAATCGCATCGAAGCCGCCTGCTTTGTTGTCTGTCGGATTCTTATCGCCGGAAGCATAAAAGAACGATGTGCGAAAACGAAAGTAATCTTTATCGAGCGAAGCTTCGACTGCGCCCATTTGCGCACGGATGCTGGTGGCGCGTCCGGCAATCGGGTTGCGGCTGTCGCGTCCGAGTGCGAGGTAGTAAGAGTTGGTTAAGTTGATGCGCCCGATGTGGCCGTCGCCGCTGAACCCCAAGTAAGCGACTTTGACTGTGTGCTCGCGAAAATCACCGATCAGCGCAGGACGAACGAGAAAGCCGTTACGGTCAAATTTTCTACCGCCGCGATCATCGTTGAAGTGAAAACTGAGTTGAGCCGTGTAGCCTTTCTTGATGAAGTCTTGACGAAAGATATTAGCGATGTAGATGTTCTGGCGGCGACGATCAAAACGGTTGAGGCCGCTATTGGTATCCTTTTCCAACTGCGAAAAGTAAGCGGCATTGAATTGATATTGATTATTGGCGAAGCCGCCGAAAAGCCGCGCGCCCAAGTTATTGTCGGAGTAGATAAAGCCGCGAAAGTCCGAGACGAAAGGCTGTATGCCGACGCGCACGCTCATGAAATCGAAGTTCGCGTTGGTGTCTTCGAGTTTGACTTCGCCGAAGGCTTCTTCGAGAGAAAATTGCGTGTCCGTGCGATTCGTTCCGCGTCGCACATCGACGTTGATGATGCCGTTCTCGCGGGCGTTGACATAGTTCGGAACGCTGAAGGTCGGCGAAATTTTAATCGCCCAATTGCGCGGGCGAAAAGTCGTGTCGCCGTGAAACATCTCGAACGTAAATTGCAGAGTGTTACTCAAAGCGAACTGTTCGGGACGGCCAAAGAATTCTGCGCTGCCCGGATCGGCGGTGCTTTCGTTGGAGGGTGTGGGAGCACGGCGCTGCTCGACTGTGGTCGTGCTTGCGCCGGAGAAGATCATAAAAACTTTGTTGCCGAAGACAGGATAATCGCCCTTGAATTTGCTTTGATTGTAAGGGTCGTACCAGTGGCCTTTTTTGAAGGGAACATCGCGCCCGCGCGCGCCTTTGTCTCCGTAGCGATCATATTCAGGAAAGCCTATGCGCCAGCGGTCGCGCACCGCACGGCGATCCGGCGCGGCCTGCGCTTCGGAGGGCACAGTCACGTCGCCGCCATAGCCGAGCGGCGCGTCGGGCGTCGAAGGGTTGGCGGGAACTGAGGCCGCTGTGGTCGGATTTGTCGAAGCGGAGGCAGGCGCAGCAGGAGTCGCGGCATCGCTTCCTTTTTTCGCGGTATCGTTCTTCGCATTGCCCTTCTTATCGTCAGTCTTCGCGCCGTTCTTCGCTTCATCGGTTTTCTTTCGTTCGACGATAATATCGAGCGCGGTGTCTTTGCCTTCGGTGACGGCGATGTTTTCGATGTAAGCGCCGTTCGGCAAGGCGAGACGCCCGTAGTTTTTTTCCTTGTCTTTATCGTCTTTGAATTTGGCGGTGTACGGCGCTGTGACCGTGACGCGGTAGGCTCCGGCAGGCAATTGCAGCGTGTACCGACCGTCGGCGCGCGTGCGATTGCGCGCCTCCCGGCTTGTGACTTGATTGGTAGCGACGACGACGGCATCTGCAACTGTTGCGCCCGCAGCATCGCGGACGATACCTGTAATGTGCCCGCGTTGCTGTGCGTGTGCGTGCGGGAAAACGAAGGCGAGGGCGATGCCGGAAATGATGCTTGCCAGCGCAAGTGTGGCTAAAAACTTCTGCAGGGGGGGCATTGAAGAAGCCTCTGACTAATTGAATTATTTGCTTCAGCAGATTCTAAGTCGCGCATTATTCTCGCGCTTAGAATTATCAAGGATTGCGATTGCTCAGCCGGATAAGAAAATCCGTAACAAAGTTTCGCGAGGTTAGCATTCTTACGAGGAACGTGCCTTGTAACATAAAAAGCATGTTGCTGGCAATGAAAATTTTTGCGTAGCTGTGTCGGATCGGCGAAGGATCATTAATTGAAGGCTTGCTGCCAGCCGCTCGCTGTAACTTGGCAACCGCTTGCAGCTATTTGTCCTTCGCGCAGATGACGCGCAAAAAAAAAGCTTGACTGAAACATGCTTCTAATGCATTGTGTGCGCCTGACATTTCAGTACCCTCGCAAAGTTTTCGCTCCGCTTCAATAACCTACGCCTAGCCTGCGCCGTTCGCAGCATTTCTTTTATGACTCGGATTTACACTTACCGCACACGCTTACTTCTACTTCGTGGCTTCTGCTGTGCAGCCTTTTTGTATAGCGCGGATCGTCGCGCACACGCGCAGGCGACGCGCCCCGTCTTGCTCAGCGAGGAAAATTCGACACGCGCGATGGCGCTCGATTCCGTGACGCACGCGTGCGAGCCTTTTTCGCTTCGCTCGCCCGTCGCATGGAGCGCGGATGATCGCACGCGCGTGATGCTTTTTGCGATGAACCTACGTTTGTTGCCCGGCGAAACGGCGGCAGACGTTCTTGTTTTCGCCGAGGACGCATCGCATCGAACGTATCCGCTCGAAGTCGAATACGTCGGCGCTGTGCCGCAGCAAGCATGGCTCAGTTCGATTGTCGTGCTCCTTAATGATGATCTGGGTGATGCGGGCGATGTGCTGTTGCGCATTAGTTATCACGGCTCGGCGAGCAATCGCGTGCGCTTGGGAATCGGGCACGTCGGCGGTGGTTTGATTGATGATACGGATTCCGTGCCGACGCCGGGTTCGGCATCGGCAGCCGTGCTCACCGTGACGCCAACGCTTCCAGCGGCGAATCCGGGCGGCATCACGGCAGGGAATTTGACGGCGGATGATGTGCGCAACGTCATCGCGCAATCGGTTTCCGCCGCCGTCGCCTTGAATCGGCAGGTAACTGTGGCGGTGACGGATCGTGAAGGCAATGCGCTCGGCGTGTTCACTATGCTGAACGCGCGTTCGACAACGCAGTTGCGCGGCGGCGGCAGTCCCGGCCAAGTGCCAAGCCCTATCACGGGATTAGTCCCCGTCGGGTTAGAAGCGACGCGCGTTCCTTCCGTGCTGGCGGCAATCTCGAAGGCGGCGACGGCGTCGATTTTCAGCACGACGGGCAACGCTTTCACGACGCGCACGGCGGGCTTTATTATTCAGGAACATTTTCCGCCGGGCGTCGATTTTCAATCCAGTGGCCCGCTTTTCGGCGTGCAGTTTTCAAGCTTGCGTTGCTCGGATATAAAGAAGCCGGGGCTGCCGCTCGGCCTTTCGGCTGATCCGGGCGGCGTGCCGCTTTACAAAAACGGTGTGGCGGTTGGCGGCGTCGGCATCGAAGGCGACGGAGTTTACGGCGTCGATAAAGACCCGACGGATTTCGATGTGCCCTTTGAAGAAGTACTCGCCGTCGCGGGCGAGCGTGGATACGAACCTCCGTCGCTTATTCGCGGCGACAATATTCTCGTCAACGGCATTCGCCTGCCCTTCACGAATGTAACGAGCACGCCGAATGCAGCGACGATTGCGTTCGCAAGCCTGCCCGGACAAGTCGATAACTTTTTCCCGATTCAGGGCGCGCAGCCATCGCAGTTCGTTCCGGCAACGATAGGCAACCTGAGCGGCGAAGTCGATCCGCGCTTCTTTCCTGCCATCGCAAGCCCGTCTACTTCAGTTAACGCGCTGACGGCTGATGATGTCACGCGGATTCTCGCGCAGGGCATACAGCAGGCATACACTACTCGCGCGGCTATTCGTCAACCGCTTGGAAGTTCGGCGCGCGTTACAGTTTCAGTCGTTGACACGGAAGGGCGCGTGCTCGGCATCTTCCGCACGACGGATGCGCCTGTGTTCGGTTACGACGTGGCAGTGCAGAAAGCACGCACCGTTGCGTTTTATACCAACGCTAATGCTGCTGGCTTGTTGCGCGGCGCGGGCTTCGGCTCATACGTTGATCGCTCCGCCGCCGATGGCTTAGCACTCAATGGCTCAGTCGCGTTTTCAGATCGCGCGGTGGGTTTTCTCTCCCGCCCGTTTTTCCCGGATGGCATCAACAACACGCCGCCCGGCCCCTTCAGCAGGCCAATCGGCGAGTGGAGCATCTTCAACGTCGGATTGCAGCTCGATTTGATTAAAACAAATTTTGAGGCGACGGTGGTCGGTGTCAACGTGCGCTGCACTTCGATTCCGAATCTGCCGAACGGTATTCAAATTTTTCCGGGCAGCGTGCCGCTTTATAAGAACGGTGTGTTTGTCGGTGCCGTCGGCATCAGCGGCGACGGAGTGGATCAGGACGATTTGATTTCCGCCGCCGGAAGCAATGGCTATGTCGCGCCCGCCGCGATTCGCGCAGATCAAACATTCGTGCGCGGCGTCCGCTTGCCTTTTGTGAAATTCCCGCGAAACCCGAATCTTCCGTAACGGCTTTCGCTTGAAAAGTATTTAGAGTTACCCTCGCCGCGCTGCCTGATGCCGTTTTGTGCAAGCGCTTAACTTCCGTTGGATTAACTGCTCGCGTTAATCCAAAACGCAATTGCAACCCGCTTCGCAGTTCCGCCGTAAAGACTATTCAGGAGCAATGTCGATGAAATACTTTCAAACCGCACGCCGTTCAAGCGCAGTGGCGCTGATTCTGCTGCTCTGCTCAATGAGCGTCGCCGCTTTGCCGTCATCAACGCCATCCGCATTTAATCTTTTAATGCAATCGCGAACGCTTGCCGCAAGCAACGCCAGAATCGCTTTTACCACTGATCGCGACGGCAACTTTGAGATTTACACGATGAATTCGGATGGATCGAATCAAACCGACATCTCGAATAATGCGGCTGATGACATTCATCCGGCATGGTCTTCCGACGGGTCAAAGCTGGCTTTTGTGAGTAACCGCGACGGTAACTTTGAGGTTTATACGATGAACGCGGACGGCTCAAACCAGCAGCGTTTGACCGGTAATGCGGCGGATGATCTGAGTCCGGCGTGGTCGCCCGACGGCGCGCGCATCGCTTTTGTCAGTACACGTAACGGTAACGATGAGATTTATGTGATGAAAGCCGACGGCACAGGCCAAACCGATCTAAGCAACCATCCGGCAGACGATTTTGGTGCCGCATGGTCGCCCGACGGTTCGCATATAGCTTTCGCTTCCAACCGCGATGGCACTCACCAAATCTACTCGATGAATTCGGACGGAAGCGGGCAGATTAATCTCTCGCGTAGCGCCGGAGACGATCTCGCTCCGAACTGGACTCCGTCGAGAATTACTTTTCAGAGCAACCGCGATGGCAACGACGAGATTTATGTGATGAACGCGGATGGTTCGGGACAGTCGCGTTTGACCAATGATCCGTCCTTCGATTTATCTCCATCGCGCACGTCGGACAATTCGTTCATTGTTTTCGCCAGCACGCGCGACGGCAGCCTCAAACTTTATGCCCTGAACACAGGCAACGGCGCTGTCAGCCAGCTAACTGCGAGCAACGCAGATACCACCGATTTTCAGCCCGCCGTGCAATCGCAAGCGAGCGCGCCGCTGACGAATCCGATTGACGATGTGCAGTTCTTCGTTCGCCAGCAATATCTAGACCTCCTGAATCGTGAGCCTGATGCGGGCGGCTTCGCTTATTGGACGGGCCAGATTACGCAGTGCCGCGACGCCGCGTGCGTGAGCGCCAAACGTGTGGATGTGTCCGCCGCCTTCTTTATCGAACAGGAATATCAACAAACCGGCTATTACGTGTATCGCGTTTTCAAGGCCAGCAACGACGGGCGGCAAATAAGTTTTGCGGAATATATTAACGCCCGTAATTCTGTGATCGGCGGCGCGAATCTGGCGAACGCGCAGGCCAATTATGCTGCGCAACAGGTTAATCCGGCATACGCTTCGTTGAGCAATGACGCATACGTTGATGGGTTATACACGAATGCCGGAGTCGCAGCGGCTAATCGTACAGAGCGTGCTGCCCTTATTAGCGGCTTAAACTCCGGCACGGAAACCAGAGCCACCGTGCTGCAAAAAATCGCGAACAATCAAACTTACGTGAGTCAGGAATACAACCGCGCTTTTGTGCTGGCGGAATACTTCAGCTATCTACGTCGCGATCCTGATCCGGCTGGCTATCAATTCTGGCTCGACGTGCTGAATAACAGAGTGCCGAACAATTACCGAAGCATGGTCTGCGCGTTCATCAACTCGGCTGAATACCAATTTCGCTTTGGCTCTACGCAGACGCATACCGATGCCGACTGCGCCGCGCGGTAGTGACAGCGCTGCTGCCGGAAATTCAAACTCCGGCAGCGCCCTTTAATCAGTGGAGGAATCATGACTCTTAAAAATAAAAAGACGCCTGTTTTCATCGCCATTCTTCTGACAGTTGTGATGGCCTTACTGTTGACTCCGCCAAAGCAGACAAGCGCTGCCGATCATGGTGACGCGCCGCTGGTGGATCAGGATCAGGGAGCAGACATCGCCGACTGCTATTTTTTCCTTGATCCGAACGACAATTCAAAAATAATTCTGATCGGCACAGTTCATGGTTTTATCGTGCCGGGCGAAGCACGCAACTTCGGCGAATTCGACCATAACGTTCGTTTCCGTTTCGACCTTGAAAATACCGGCGACGCTAAGCCGGACGGAACGATTGACGTTACCTTCACGAAGAAGACTACGGCTACTTCACCGCAGATGGCTACCGTTGTCCTTCCGAACGGACAAACGTTTACCGCGCCGACCACCGTGCCGACGATTGATTCTACGCCGCCTGATCCTGTGATTACGACCAACGCAGCGACGGGCGTCTCCTTCTTTGCCGGTTTGGTTGACGATCCGTTTTTCTTCGACATTCCCGGCTTCCTGCGCTTTGTCGCCTCGGTTGATGCTGGCTCGCCCAATCCGGCGGCGTTCAATCGCGGGCGCGATACTTTCGCCGGTTACAATATTTTATCTATCGCGCTCAGTCTCCCTGCTTCATCGCTGCGTGGAAATAGCAACGTCATCGGCGTGGACTTCAAAACGCAGCGCCGCCTGCCGCAGCTTCACACCAAAGACGGTGATGTGGCGGGCTTCGGGCAGTATTATACGATTGACCGCACGGCGACGCCTGCCGTGAACGTCGCGCTCATACCATTCTCGCGTAAGAATGAGTACAACGCGACGACGACGATGGAAGACGCGGGCGGTAAATTCGCTCCTACTATCGTCAACCGTCTGAAACAATTCGGCACTGACGATACCAGCATCGCCATTCTCGGCAGCGTCGCCATTACGCGCGGCGATTTTCTGCACCTCGATTTGACTGTGCCGAATAAAGGAACGGGCGGCGGTAACAATCCCGAAGCGGGTTTTCCAAACGGGCGTCGTCTGGGCGATGATGTGATTGATACGATCCTGTTTCTCATCAACAATCGCAAGCCGCTCAGTGACAACGCTAACAGCAACGATGAACCTTTGCGCAATAGTTTTCCGTTTATCGGCGTGCCGCACCAGCCGCTCGATAGCGGAGTGGATGACTCAACACGCAACTAAAGATTGAACAAAACTATAGAGAGGATGGATAACCGATCAGGCACGTTGGAAAGGTTGTTCATCCTCTCTTCAATCCAGCCCCTTCAATAAACGCCTGTCCAGATAAGTGCCTCTCCGACAAATGCCCGCCGCCAAACTTCGTATCGTCTATGTGATGGTTCTTTGCACGGGCTTGCTGACGCTTAACAATTGCGGTGATGTGTGGCTCTCATCTAAACCTTCCTCAACTTCACAGCCGACCACTAACGTTCCGCCTGCTTCGCCGCTGCCCGCCGATGATACTTCAAAGAACAATGAAATCCGGTTTCTCGAAAATCGGGTCAAAGGTGATCCAGATGATTTCATCGCCTACAATAAACTCGCCGCAGATTATCTACAGCGCCAGCGCGAAACAGGAAGCATCGAGTATCTCAGTCTCGCAACGCGCGCCGCGCAAGCTTCGCTGAAGGCGATTCCGGCGGAGCAGAATCCCGGCGGCTTAACCGCGCTCGCCCAAGCCGAATATGCCTCACACAACTTCACCGCCGCGCGTGACGATGCGCTCAAGCTAAAGGAATTGTCTCCCGACAAAAGTTACCCTTACGAAATACTCTGCGATGCGCTGATTGAATTAGGGGATTACGACGAAGCGGAAGCAGCCTTCGCCCGCATGGAAAAGTTAGGGCGCGGCAGCAGCATCGGCACGGAAACGCGGCTCGCACGCTTATCCGTATTGCGCGGGCATGTCGCTGATGCGCAGAAGCATCTTAGCCAAGCGCTCGCGCTCGCCCTACAATCTTCATCTCCGTCGCGCGAGACGGTGGCATGGTGTCGCTGGCAGTTAGGCGAAACAGCTTTTTCAATTGGCGATTACGAAACCGCCGAACGTTATTATCGCGACTCTCTGACGACCTTTCCAGACTACTATCGCGCGCTCGCTTCGATAGCACGCGTGCGCGTTGCCCGCAATGATCTGCAAGGCGGAATGGAGTTTTACGAGCAAGCGATCAAGCGCTTGCCTGATCCGGCATTCGTCGCTGCCTCCGGTGATTTATATAAACTCGCCGGACATGAACGAGAAGCCGCCGCGCAGTACGCGCTTGTCGAGCAGATCGGTCATTTGAGTGCGGCAAGCGGCGCGCTCTACAATCGTCAACTCGCGCTCTTTTACGCAGACCATGACATCGAGCCGGAAGAAGCCTATGCGAACGCAGTGAAAGAATACGAAGCGCGCCGAGACATTTACGGCGCGGATGCGTTGGCGTGGACGGCGCTCAAGGCGGGCAAGATTAGTGAAGCGCAGTCCGCGATCAAAGATGCGTTGCGGCTCGGCACACAGGATGCGAAAGTTTTTTATCACACTGGCATGATTGCCCGCGCTGCCGGTGATAAAACAAAAGCACGCGACTACCTTCGACGTGCGCTCGTGCTCAATCCGCAATTTGATTTGCTGCAAGCTTCTTTTGCCCGGAAAGCTCTTGAAGAACTTTCTTGAAGCAGTAAAGCATAACAAACCGATAATGTTTAGGCGGGGTTGCGTAGTGCTTTGTCCGATTAGTTTTTTGAATTGCCTCCGGCTTTAGCTGGAGGATAACAAGGCAAGAAAGATTACGGCTTTAGCCGAACCTTTCGGCTAAAGCCGTTCAATCTGTTGCCAATCCTGTCCACTAGCTAAAGCTAGTGGCAATTCATTATCTTAGAACTAACCGCACAGAGCACTAGATGGATGAAACACCGAGAACGAGTGTGCAAAGCTGCTTACTCGAGCTTGAAGTTGTAGGTAATGATGCCGGAGGCTTTCACGGGCTGTTTGGAAAGCAGCGTCGGCGAAAATCTCGCTTGATAAGCGGCCTTTACTGCCGCGTCGCGTAGCAGCAACGGGCCGTTCAAAGCCTGCGCCGAGATTACCTTTCCTTCTTCGCTCAGCAGCACCTGCACATTAACAGTGCCTGCGGTATGCGTCGCCTTCGCGATTGACGGATACAAGGGAACGGGATTGTGCAGCGCCCTGCCGTTGATAACGCCGAGCGACACTACGACGGACGGCGCTTTCCTGACCGGCGATGTAGCGTGCGGCGAATCCGCTGGCGGCGCTTCGTGCTCAACGACATCGAGAGCAGCGCGTGTGTTGTTTCCATTGCCCTTTCCCGCATTGCCTATGAACGATGGCGCGCCCTCGCTGCCAATCGGATCAGAGGAGATTGCACCGATTTTAGCGTTTGGTAAAGCGGGCAATTCTTTGCTGCCGACTGTGCCGATGGTCTCCGGTGCTTTGGTTGAACTGCGAATGTCTTCGATCATGTGCTGCCTGACGGGTACTGCGCTCATGGCGTTTGTGTCCGTCATCGTTTGCGTGGTGTTGCTGCGTCGTGGCGCATCCATTAGCACGTTGCGCGGCAATAACTCTGCCGTGACGGGCATGACGAGCGATGCCGTATCGAGATTTTGTTCTCCGAGTTGCGCATCGTAAGCGTAGATGCTGGCGACGCCCGCGCCTGCGAGCAGCAGCGCATACGCGGCAAGTGTGCCGAGAAAAAATGTGCCTCTGCGCTCAAACTCCTTTTTGTGCGAACTCGATTCGATGAGATGTGTGAACATGCTTGTCTCCTTTTGTGTGCGGTGCCACGCGGGTCTTCACATGAAGCAAAGAGAACAACCACATTTTTAGACTCCGCATAAACAATTCTGTTCCCATAAACTTCGGCTGCCGTCTTTATCTATAAGATTCAACAACACGGGTTATCATACGAAGCTACGGTTGCGCGCACGACGCATAAGCCTGTCGCGTCTGTACAGTCATCGTCCTTTCTTTTAGGATTGAACGAGCCTGAACTTGAGCGTCACAAGAAAGAGCTTATTATGGCGACGCGCGCCGGATCGTTTGTCGGTGGCTACGCTGACCGTTTCGCCTTCGTCGTTTCCATACATGATTACCGCACGCAAAGAGCGCCTGTTCGAGCACGTCTTCGCGCTCTATAATCGCAATCTGATCCGGCGTCGCTTCGAGGGCTTGCGCGTCGCCGGTCTCGATCATTTGCAAAGGCACGCGACGGACACGCCGCAACTGCTTTACGCGAATCATTCGAGCTGGTGGGACGGGCTTGTAATGTTTCAACTGGCGCGCGTGTGCAAACTCGATCTCTACGCGATGATGGAAGAAAAACAACTGCGGCAGTATCCGTTTCACCGCAAGCTCGGCGCTTTTTCGGTTGTGCGTGCGCGCCCGCGCGAAGCTCTCAAGAGCATCGAATACGCTTCCAATCTATTGCGCCGTACATCACGCACGCTGCTGATTTTTCCGCAGGGAGAGACGGCTCCGAACGATACGCGCCCGCTCGAGTTTTACAACGGCGCGGCGCGCATCATCGAACGTGTCGGAGAGATTGACCTGTTGCCTGTCGCCTTGCGCTATGAATTTCTGGACGAGTTTCGTCCGCAGATTTTCGCGCGCGTCGGCGCGGCGCAGCGCATCGAAGTGACATCGAGTTTTAATGCGAAACAATTGACAAATTGCATGGCGGAAAAACTCACGCGCACGCTTGATTCTGTACATGCGGATGTGATTGCGCGAAACTTCGCTGATTACGTTGGGATCGTCGCGCCGCGCCGACGGCGAAATGAACAGCGCCCGGCGGACAAAAGCATTTTGTGAGGAAAATGTGAGGAATTAAAGCATCTTGGCAAAAGCACCTTTGACTGTTTATGTGTGCCAGAAATGCGGCAATCAATCCCGGAAGTGGTTGGGGAAATGCCCTGACTGCGGCGAGTGGAATTCGTTTGTCGAAGAGCGTACACGCGACGCCAGAAAAGAATCGGCGACAACGGGGCGCGGCGGCTTCGGCTTGCGCCTGCGCGAAGTCTCGCCCGTCGCTTACAATGAGATCGAATCGCAGGACGACACGCGCGTGTCATCAGGCGTGACAGAGTTTGACCGCGTGCTCGGCGGCGGCATTGTGCCCGGCTCGCTGATTCTAATCGGCGGCGATCCGGGCATCGGTAAATGTCTCGATGGTTCGAGCCGTGTGCTCGATCCTTCTACGGGAGATTTTCTGCCGGTCACGGAATGGGCAGCGCGAAGTGGTTCCGTGCTATCGCTCGATGAGACGACGCATTGTTTGACCACGCAGACAGTCGCTGCTTTTCACGATCAGGGCGTGCGTCCGATCCTTGAAGTCAGGACGCGATTGGGACGCACGCTGCGTTGCACGCCGAATCATCCGGTCTACACGCCCGAAGGCTGGCGTGCCGTCAGCGACCTTTTGCCCGGCACGCGTCTGGCTGCTCCGCGCGCGTTACCCTTTTTCGGCAGCGAAGCGATGGCCGAACATAAAATAAAATTGATCGCTTACATTCTTTCGGACGGATCGGCGCAATCGGACGTGAGTGTGACGGCTGCCATTCCCGAAATTCAGGCCGATCTCGCAGACGTGGCGCGCCGCTTCGGATTGCAATTAAGGGCTTACGCTAAGCCGAACAGCCGCGCTGTAACTTACCGCTTCGTGCAACCTGTGGGCGTGCGTGCGTCGGCGCGTCGAAGCGTTGCCGCCGCATTAAAGAGTGCGCAAGCGGCAAGACACATAACTTGGGCGGCGTGGTCACGCGAAGCCGGAGTCGAATATGGAATGCTCAATGCTTGGCGGCGCGGCGGATGCGTTCCAAGCGCGCCGCAGCTAGAACAACTGGCGCACGCAGCTAAAGTTCAAATGGACGCTTTGTCGCCCGCCGCCCGCTCGCTGGCTGAAATGACCACGCCTGCCGCGCGCTTTTTGGAATCAGTCGGGTTGCGTTTCAAAAGGGCGAAAGGGAAAGCTGTGCCTGATTGCATCTTTCGTTTGCCGCGTGAACGAATGGCGTTGTTTCTGCGAACGCTCTTTTCGTGTGATGGCTCTGTTTACATCAACCGCCGGAATCAGCCCGCCGTTTCGTATTCCACAATCAGCAAACGGTTGGCGGAAGATGTGCAGCATTTATTGCTGCGCTTCGGTTTCATTGCGCGGCTTCGCACCAAACGCCAGCGCGTTAATGGTCAGCCGTATGTTGCTTATGAACTGCAATTGATGTGTGTTGCGGAAGTGAAGAGATTCCTGTCGGAGATAGGCATGTATGGACGAGCGGGCGCGCAGGCACGCATCATGGCGCTTCCGCCAGCCTCGATACCGTCAACACAGAGCGATACGATTCCGACGGGCGCGCAGTTCTGGCAGCATTTGCGCGAAGCGACGGCGGGCGCGCCTTTCACGAAGATTTCCGTCAGCGCTGGCGTGAAAATTTGCAATCGCCGCCATGAACGCCCGCTCCGGCGAACTACCGTTGCGGCTCTCGCGCAGGCTTACCCATCGGCTTACTTGCGGACGCTCGCTGACGGCGGTATTTACTGGGACGAAATAGAGAGCATTGCTCAAGCGGGCGAAGAACGCGTCTATGATCTTTCTGTTCCATTGAAGCATAACTTCGTTGCCAATGATCTCGTCGTTCACAACTCCACACTGCTGCTTCAGGTCGCGGATAAATTAAGCGCGGGCGGCACGACGGTGCTGTATGTTTCAGGCGAGGAATCCGAGCGGCAGATCAAGTTGCGCGGCGAGCGTCTCGGTGTTGAAGCGACGAATCTTTTTTTGTTGCCGGAGACGAATCTCGAACGCATCTTCGATGAAATCGAGCGGATGACTCCGGGCGCGATTATCGTCGATTCGATTCAGACTGTGTTTTCGTCGAAGATTGAATCTGCGCCGGGCAGCGTGTCGCAGGTGAGGGAAGTCGCCGGACAATTTTTGATGCTCGCAAAGAATCATACGATCCCTGTGTTTTTGATCGGCCACGTTACAAAGGACGGGTCAATCGCGGGGCCGAAGGCGCTTGAGCATATCGTGGATACTGTGCTTTATTTCGAGGGCGAGCGGCATCACAATCATCGCATTGTGCGCGCGACGAAAAACCGTTTCGGCGCAGCCAACGAACTCGGCATTTTCGAGATGACGGGGACGGGCTTGATTGCGGTGGCGAATCCGTCGGAGATGTTTTTGCAGGAGCGTCCCGTTGGAGCCGCCGGTTCAGTTGTGACTGCCTGCCTGGAAGGCACGCGGCCTGTGCTGGTGGAAATTCAGGCGCTCGTCTCCGGCTCGAAATATGGAACGGGACGGCGCATGACGCAGGGGGTGGATCAAAACCGCGTTGCTCTGTTAATTGCAATGCTGGAAAAGCGCGTCGGGCTGCAACTCTTGGGCGATGATGTGTTCGTCAATGTCGCCGGAGGATTGGAAATAGACGAGCCTGCCGTCGATCTCGGATTGGTGGCGAGCATCGCGTCGAGTTTTAAGAACGCGCCGATTGATCCGCAAGTGGCTGTGTTCGGCGAAGTCGGTTTGACGGGCGAGGTGCGCGGCGCGATGCAGGCAGAGGCGCGCGCCAGAGAAGCGCAAACGCTCGGCTTCAAAAAAATTATTATCCCCGCGTCGAATACAGTCGGGCTTGAGCGTCTGCTCGGTTTGCGCGTCGTCGGCGTGAAGTCGGTTGACGAAGCGCTCGATGAATTGTTTTAGAAACTTTTTTATAGCGGCTTGCGATTGCGTGTAGCCGCAGATTAGGAGTAGCCTTCAGAAATGCAAGCCTACTCTTTGGATTTACGCCAACGAGTCGTGCGCGCTTACGACGAAGCCGACGCCTCGATAAGTGAGATTGCCGAACACTTCAGCGTCAGCATCGGCTTCGTCAAAAAGATGTTGCGGCAGTGGCGAGCGACCGGCGATTTGTCGCCACTGCCACACGGCGGCGGTAAGCCGACAAGTCTGCCGCCACAACTGCGGCAGAAGTTACGCGGGCTTGTGCGTGCGCAATCCGACATCACGCTCGCCGAGTTGCAAGACTTTCTGGCGACCGAAGAACAGACCCGCGTGCATGTGGCGACCATCTCGCGGGCACTCGCCCGACTCGACTTGCCGCGCAAAAAAAGAGTTTAGTCGCACGCGAGCGCAACTCTTACAAACGCGCGTGGTTTTGGCGGCACATCAAGTTGCTCGACTGGCGATGCTTGCGCTTCATTGACGAGTCGGGCAGTAATCTCAGCTTAACGCGGCGTTATGGGCGTGCTCCTGCCGGTGAGCGCGTGACTGAGAATGTGCCACGCAACTATGGCAGCCAAACTTCGATCATCAGTGCGGTTGGGCTTTCGGGAGCAAGTGCCACGTTGAGGGTCGAAGAGGCGGTTGACACTCTAGTCTTCAACATCTATGTCGAGCAGGTGTTACGCCCGACAATCGAAGCGGGTGACATCCTCGTCCTCGGCAACTTGAGCGCGCACCGCGCCAGTTGTCTCGAAAGCGTCGCCGCCCAGTGCGCAGCGATGGTCATTTGGCTGCCGCCCTACTCGCCGGACTTTTCGCCGATAGAGTTGATGTGGTCAAAGATTAAGACAGCTTTGCGGGCGGCGAAAGCGCGCACCCGCGAAGAACTATAGCGGTTTTCATTTGAGTGTAACCTCATAACCGCAATGCCGAAACCAATTCACACAATCGCTTGCCGTGATTGTTTCGAGCGCCGCGGCGATTGCCTTTTCCAATTCGGCTTGGGTTCGCG
>JAABUM010002175.1_pt1 | contig 26958 bp, 23 predicted proteins | sample 5559161 | NCBI WGS metagenome assembly JAABUM01 (sample SAMN10711868, study PRJNA513369) | rock metagenome | isolation source: Antarctica rocks | place: Antarctica: Victoria Land, Siegfried Peak nord
CGTCGCCATCCCACCATCGTACAATCCGATCTGAGAAGCGTACAAGACGCGCGCGGCGTGCCTCAGCTCTGACCTCACTCCGCCCAGCACGGCATACGGCCACTCCGACGCGCTGACCGACATCCAACAGCCGAGACCTGATCCCGGTCTCCCCCATGCATGAGGGCACTATGCCGTGCCCCCCTGTGTGAGCAGCGCACAGTCCGCGTGAGGGTAGTGTCCGGCCGCTGCGCGGCTCAGCTCTCGCGAACCACCGCCACCGCTCCAGGCGCGAGGACGAACGGTCCGGTGACGGCCGCGTCCGCCACCAGGTCGTGGCCGGTCACGGATACCTCCTGAGGCTGGTCCGTGTGGTTGATCGCGAAGAGCCAGGTGCGCTCGTCGCGCCGCCGCCGGCCGAGCTCGACCCCGGTCGGCGCGGATACCGGTGCGGTCACCCCAGCGGCGTCGATCAGGTCGCGGACGAGCGCGGCGAGCTGGTCCGGCTCGGGCAGGTAGCTGAGGTACCACGCCGAGCCCGCGCCGACCTCGTTGCGGGTCAGGGCCGGCCGGCCCGTGTCGGCATACCGCGTCACCGACGTGGCCGTGGTCGCGTCGAGGTCCTCGGTCCACAGCAGCGCCCGGCTGGAGTCGTCGAGGGGCCGGCTCTGACCCTCCAGGAGCGGGCGGAACTCCTCGACCCGAACGCCGAGAAGCTCACGAAAGGCGCCGGGGTAGCCGCCGAGGCGGACGTGGTCGTGCTCGTCGACGATCCCCGAGAGGTAGGTCACGAGCACGTGGGCGCCGGCGCGCGCCGCGGCCTCGATCGCGGCCGCGTGCTCGTCACGGACGAGCTGGAGGGTCGGCACCACGACGAGCCGGTATGCCGTGAGGTCGGCGCCCGGGTGCACGACGTCCGCCGCCACCCCGAGGTCACGCAGCACGCCGTGGACCTGCAGGGCCACGTCGGCGTAGTCGACCCGGGTCGAGGGGACGGCGGGACCCGCCACCGCCCAGGCCGCCTCGTAGTCCCACAGCAGGGCGACGTCCGCCTCCACCCTGCTCCCCACGAGCTCGCCGAGCCGGGCCGCGATCTGGCCCAGCCGGCATACCTCGCGGAAGACCTCGGTGTCGGGACCGGCGTGCGGGACCATCGCCGAGTGGTACTTCTCCGACCCCGCGCGGGAGGCACGCCACTGGAAGAAGCCGATGGTGTCGGCGCCGTGCGCCACGTGGGTGAGGCTGTCGCGCACGAGCTGGCCGGCCCCCTTGGCAGGGTTCACCGGCTGCCAGTTCACCGCGCTCGTGGAGTGCTCCATGAGCATCCACGGCCTGCCTCCCGCAAGGCCTCGGGTGAGGTCGCCGGTGAAGGAGAGCTCGGCCGCCACATCCCTGTGCCTGGTCACGAGATAGTGGTCCGTGCTGACGACGTCCTGCTCGGGAGCCCAGCGGTGGTAGTCGAGCCGACGGAAGCCGGTCAGCGTCATGAAGTTCGTGGTGACCGGGACACCGGGGGAGAGGGTGCGCAGGACGTCGCGCTCGGCGAGGTACTGCGCGAGCAGCGCGTCGGACTGGAAGCGCTGGTAGTCCAGCACCTGCGTGGGGTTGCTGAAGGTGGGGGTATGCCGGGGCGGCAGGATGTGCTCCCAGTCGAGGTAGCGCTGGCTCCAGAACGCCGTGCCCCAGGCCTCGTTGAGGGCATCGAGGTCGCGGTAGCGGCGCACCAGCCAGTCGCGGAAGGCGTGGGCGCAGGTCTCGCAGTAGCACGGCGTGTTGTGGCAGCCGTACTCGTTCGAGACGTGCCACATGGCCAGGGCCGGGTGGTCGTGGTAGCGGGTCGCCATCTCCCCAGTGAGCCGGGTCGCGTAGCGCGTGAACACCGTCGAGCTGGGACACCACGCCTGCCTCGATCCCGGCCACATCCGGTGTCCCTCCCGGTCCACCGGCAGCGTGTCGGGATGCGCATGGCTGAACCACGCCGGAGGGGATGCCGTCCCCGTCGCGAGGTCGACGGCGATGCCGGCCCGGTCGAGACGGCCGAGGACGTCGTCCAGCCAGTCGAACTCGAACGTGCCGTCCTTCGGCTCCAGCCAGGACCACGAGAAGATGCCGAGGCTGACGAAGGTCACGCCGGCGCGCCGCATGAGGGCGATGTCCTCGTCCCAGACCTCGCGCGGCCACTGCTCGGGGTTGTAGTCCCCGCCGAGGGCGACGACGTCGCGAGGCCAGGAACGCATGCAGGTCAGCCTTTCGTGGCGCCAAGGGTGAGGCCGGACACGAACTGCTTCTGCAGGACGAAGAAGACGATGATGGGGGGCAGAGCGACGATGACCGAACCCGCCGAGAGCAGGTTGTAGTCGACGAAGAACTGTCCCTTGAGGTTGTTCAGCGAGCTGGTGACGGGGAACTTGTCCCCGGACTGCAGGAGCACCGTGGCCCAGAAGAACTCGTTGTAGATCCACGTGACCTCGAGGGTGGCCAGAGCCGCGAGGGGCGGCCGGCACAGCGGCAGGGTGATCTGCCAGAACTGACGCAGGATGCTCGCGCCGTCGATCTGCGCGGACTCGTAGAGCTCGTGCGGCAGGGTCTTCATGTAGTTGCTCAGCACGAAGGTGCAGAAGCCCGTCTGGAACGCCGTGTTGATGAGGATGAGCCCGAGGAAGCTGTTGAGCAGGGTCCCGGAGTCGCTCAGCCACAACGGCACCGGGATCGCGCGGAAGGCCCGGTAGATCGGGATCAGCAGCGCCTGCGGCGGAAGGAGGTTCGCCGCGACGAAGACCCCGAGCAGGGTGAGGTTGAAGCGGAAGCTGAAGCGGGCGAGCACGAAGGCGACACAGGCCGAGAGAAACAGGGTGAGCACGACGGCTGGGGCGGTGATCCACAGCGAGTTGACGAAGGTGTGCGCGAAGTTCCCCCGCGCCCACGCGTTGGTGTAGTTGTCGATCGTGAACCCGCCGAGGGAGGCGTAGCCGTGGGTGGCCGTGTAGCTGTAGTCGCGGAAGGAGTTCAGCACCGCCCAGAACAGCGGGAAGAACCACAGCAGCGCCGTCACGGCGAGAAAGACGTGCAGCACCACGCGCCGCGGGGTGAGCGGCCGCCCGCTGCGCAGCCGCGGGGCGGGCAGCCCCCGGGCCTGCGCCCCTTCGGCGCTCGCCTCGCCGACCGCGTTCGCCGACGGGCGAACGCCCTCGGCGGTGCTCACTGCGTGTCCTTCATGACGACGTTGAGATAGATGACGACGAAGATCGACGAGATGAGCAGCATGATCGTGGCGAGCGCCGAGCCGAAGCCGATGCGGCTCGCCTCACCCACGACGTTCTGGGTCACCAGAGCGGCGATGATCTCCAGCCCGTTGCGTCCCTTGTTGACCACCCAGACCAGGTCGAAGGCGCGCAGGGAGTCGATGACCGTGACGACGAGGACGATGAGGTTGATCGGCCGCAGCACCGGCACGATGATGCGGAAGAACGTGGACACGTCGCTCGAGCCGTCGATGGCCGCGGCCTCTCGCAACGAGGGGTCCACCGACTTCAGGCCGGCCAGGTAGAGCAGCATGATGTAGCCGACGTGGCGCCACCCGGTCGCGACGAGGACCGCCCACAGGTTGTACTGCGGGTCGCCGTACCAGTCGATCTGCGCTCCGGTGATGGCGTTGATGAGTCCCTGGTCGCGCGAGTAGAAGAGCTGCCAGATGAACCCGGTGAGGGCCAGCGAGAGCACGACCGGCAGGTAGAACGCGGTCTGGTAGATCCGCCCTCCGCGCAGCTCCTTGTCCAGCAGCACCGCGAGGAAGATGCCGAACAGGGTGGGGACGAAGAAGAGGAAGACCAGCCAGATGACGTTGTGCTGCAGGGCGGGGAAGAACGGCGGGTAGATCGTGAAGATGTTCTCGTAGTTCGTCACCCCGATCCACTGGATCGTGTCGAGGCCGCCGACGCCCTCCCAGCGGGTGAAGCTCAGAGCGACCGAGGACAGCGCCGGCAGCCACACCAGCACGACGACGAGCAGGGTGGGCACGAGCACCATCAGGCTCAGCACGGCCCGGTCGAAGGCCGAGAACCGCCGGACTCGACCAGGCCGCCGCCCGGCCGGCCCCTCCGCGGTGCTCCCGCGCGCGGGGCCGGGAGGGGTGGGAGTGGTCACGCTCATCGGTGTCCCTCTTGTCTGCCCGTGGGCGTCACGACGCGAAGATCGACTTCTTCTGCGCCTCGAGGCTCTTGGTCAGCCCGTCGATGTCCGCGGGATTCTTCAGGAAGCTCTGGAACGCCGGGATGATCACCGTGGAGGCGAAGTCCGGGCGAGTGTCGCGGTCGAGGAACTGCGAGACGTTCTTGGCCTGCCCCACCAGCTGGACGGCCTTCTTCTGCAGGCTGGTGTAGGCGCCGGTGTCGGCGTTGGAGTTCGCGGCGATGTAGGGCAGCTTCGTCGCCGCGGTCGCCGCCGCGAGGGCGTCCGGTGAGGCCAGGTACTTGAGCAGGGCCTTGGCGCCGGCGGGGTTCTTCGGCTTGGCGGACATGCAGTGACCGTCGATGGGAGCGTCCAGGGCGTCGGCGCCGACCGCGGGGTCGACCTCGGGGAAGGTGAACAGGTCGATGTCCTCCCGCTCAGCCTCCGGGAACTGCTCGTTCATGAACGTGCCGAGCAGGAACATCCCCGACTTCTTCTGCTGCAGCGACTGGGCCGCCTCCTGCCACGTGCGGCCGAGGGCGTCTGGCTGGTGGTAGGGGAGCAGCGATCGCCAGGTGTCGAAGACCTTCTTCACCTCGGCCGAGTCCCAGGCCTTCTTGCCCTGCATGAGGTCGATGTGGAACTGGTAGCCGTTGATCCGCAGGTCGAGGGCGTCGAAGGTGCCCATCGCCGGCCAGCCGTCCTTGTCGGCGAAGGCGAACGGCACGAGCTGGTCCTTCTGCATCTGCTTGGCCAGGGCGGTCAGCTCGTCGAGGGTCTTGGGGACCTGGTAGCCCTTCTCCTGCCAGACGGACTTGCGGTAGTAGATGGCCTATGGGTAGTACGACTGGGGCACGAAGTACTGCTTCCCGTCCTCGCCGGTCGAGGCCTTCTTGAACGCATCTGGTATGCCGGGGAGCGGCCAGACGTCGCTGACGTCGCCGATGAGACCGCGCGAGGCGAAGAACTTCATCCGGTCGCCGGCGAACCAGGTGAACACGTCCTGGGGGCTGCCCTGGAGGTAGTTGTTGATGTTCTCCTGGAAGGTGTTGTGCTCGACGGCGTTGATGCTGACCGGCATACCGTTCTTCTGGGTGAAGTCGGCCGCCTCCGCCTGGAACTGCTTCGCGAACGTCGTGCCGCTCTCGTTGGTCCCCCAGCTCACGCCGCCCCCGCCTCCTCCGCCGCTTGCGCCGGAGCCGCTCGTGCCGCTGGAGCAGGCGGCGAGCAGGGACGGGGCTCCCGCAGCGGCGGCAAGGGCCACCGCGCCCTTGAGCAGCGACCTGCGGCTGACGCCGAGTGCAGCCACGGAGGGTGGGATCAAGCGGGCGAGGTACTCGGTTTCCGACTGCGGACGTGACATGTCGCCTCCTGGCGTCGTCGCTGGTCAGGTCAGCGTGCTGGGCCGACCCCCGGCTGTCAAGGCAGAGCGGAGCCGGTCGAGGCAGTTGCCGGCCGGTCACCGACGGTAGTCGTATGCCGGAAAGCGGCCGCTGCCGTCAGGCGCGGGAGGCGGTGGTGGGGAGCGAAGCCGGTCATCATCGGGCGTCACGCCCATGGTGACCAGTACGAGGCGGAGCACCTGGTCGCGGATGTCCTCGCGGAGCGCGTCCGCTGGACCGACGTCGACTGCGGTGCTCAGTCGGACACAGCCTCAGACGCCGAGCAGGACCACGCCCGCATAAGCGGTCGCACCGACGAGGAGCCAAGACGCGAGGGCGAGGACCAGTGCTCTGCCCCCGGTGCGCCTGCGACCAAGGGGGCGAGGAGAACGACGCGACTCAGCTTGACCACCACTCCGGTGGTCAGCGCCCCGTCGACGCGGTTGGCTGTGGCTACGGTCTGGCCGACATCATGGACGCTCGCGCCGACCCAACGACCGAAGTCGCCTGGGTCGAGCCCAAGGGGTCCCCGAAGGGCGGGGAGCAGCACGATGGCAACACTGCCGCACAGGGTGACAAGCGCGATCGCCACTGCGGTGTCATCCTCGTCGCCGCCGGCGACCTCGGACATCGCGGCGACCGCGGACGCGCCGCAGATGGAGAAGCCCGTCGCAATCAGCAACGAGCGGGCCGACGAGATGCCGAGTAGCCGCCCGAGCACCGTCGTGCCACCGAACGTGAGAGCGGCGACGCCGATCACCACGCCGAACCCGCCCAGCCCGAGGTCAAGCAGCTGCGGCAGTCCCAGTTGCAGGCCCAACAGGACCACGGCGATCCGGAGCAGCCGATGGGACGCGACATGCGTGCCTTGGGTGCAGCACGGCTCGGTGCAGACCGAGGTTTGCGGCGAGCGCCCCCAGCAGGACGGCAACGGTAGAAGGGTTCGCCGCAGGCAGGAAGTGGGAGACGGCGTAGTCGAGCGCCGAGGCACCGGCGACCGCCGCAAGCCCGGGCCGCGCTGCGCCCTCCCGGTGCCCTGTCCCGGGTTGGCGGTGACCGAGCAGGTGACGCATATCCAGCGGGGCCAGGTCGCATCCCGGCCGGCATTGGCTTTTCCGCCAGCGACGGACGGGCTCAGGGCCGTCGGTGTTGCCTTCGGTTCGCTGCACTGGCTCGCTTCCTGCGTTTGCTTGCTCGGCCTTACCGGTATGCCGTGCAGTAGCCCTGCTAGAGAGCGTCCCCCGCGGACTTCGGCCCGTCCATTGACTCCAGGAAGGTCTTCTGCACACTGTCGATGTGGTGGCGCGCTGCCGACTCAGCACCCGCACTGTCCCCCCGCTCCACGGCATCCACGATGGCCAGGTGCTCACTGAGAGACAGGGCCACGCGTCCGGGAAGCCGCGCGGAGAGGCTGTTTCCGAGCTTCATCTGACCCATCAGCTCTTCGGCCGTGCGGCGGAGCCGGTTGTTGCCACAGAGGATCCAGAGGTCGCGGTGGAACTCGAGGTCGCTTCGCCGATATCCGTCGACGTCGTCGGCATCGAGAAAAGCGCTCTGCTCATCGCAATCCCTTCTGAGCTGGGATCCGATGGCCGCGTGACTCGGCGATGTCGCCGCACGTCGGCTGGCGAGGCGGTCGAGCGCCTCCCGCATCTCGTAGATCTCGAGCATGTCCCCGGTGCTGAGCTGGGGCACGAAGAAACCCCGGTGGCGCTTGGAGACGAGCACCCCTTCGCGCTGCAGGGTGACCAGCGCTGCCTTGACGGGGGTCGCCGAGAGGGACAGCTGATCGGCGATCGGGCGCACCGTCATCCGCGACCCGGGCGGGATGTCTCCGTCGATGATCATCGCCCGGATTGCCGTGTAGGCCTCGTCGACCAGGCTTGGCCGGTGCACCTCGGTTGTGCTGTTCAGATCGTCGGCCATGACCTTGCAACCCCTCTCTTCCGGACCCGCTGGCACCACCGGGAGGGACCCAGAGCGACTCCTCCAACGCCTGCCGGCCAGATCGGTTGCGCGAATGCAGGAGGGTCAGCGGTCCTTCAGCAGGCGTGCGTCCCGCTCGTGGACGGGCAGGTCGACCGCGATGGCCTCGGCATACTTGTTGCCGGCGCCGGTGTTGAGCACGACAACCTCCTCGTCCTCGGCGATCCAGTTGTGTTGGCGAAGGGCAGCGACAGCGGCCAGCGTCGCTGCGCCTTCTGGGCACGGGAGAAGGCCCTCGGTGGCGGCGCAGCGTCGGATGTAGCTCAAGAGGTCCTCGTCCGAGACCGATACGGCGACTCCTTCGGTGGCACGCACTGCTTCGAGCACCAGGCGACCTCCGAGTGGCGACGGCACGTTGATGCCGAAGGCAAGCGTGTGTGTGTCGCGCTGGGCTTGGACGTCGTCCTCACCGCGGTCGTAGGCCTGGACAATGGGGTCACAGCCCTCCGCCTGCACGCTGACCAACCGGGGCATCGCCGCCCCGATCCAGCCGATGGCCTGCAGTTCGCGGAGTGCCTTGTAGATGCCGATGAGTCCCACCCCACCCCCGGTGGGGTAGACGATGACGTCGGGCACCCTCCATCCCAGCTGCTCCACGATCTCGAGGCCCATGGTCTTCTTGCCCTCGATGCGGTAGGGCTCCTTCAACGTGGAGGCATCGAAGACGCCCCCTCGGGCGACGAGCTCGGCGACCATTCGCCCGGCGTCCGAGATCAGGCCGTGGACCAGCGTGACGTCCGCACCGGCGAAGACCGACTCCGAGCGAGTGATCGAGGGCGCGTCCTCAGGCATGACGACCGTCGCCCCGATACCGTTCCTCGCCGTGTATGCCGCCCAGGCGGCGCCCGCGTTGCCGTTCGTCGGCATGGCGAGCCGCTGCACCCCGAGTTCAGCCGCACGGGCGACGCCTACGGCCGCGCCTCGGGCCTTGAAGGAGCCGGTGGGCAGCGGAGCCTCGTCCTTGACGACCAGACGTGGCACGCCGATCTGGCCGCCGAGCCGCTCCAGCGGCAGCAACGGCGTCATGCCCTCCGCGAAGCCGCGGATGAATCGCGGATCGCGCACCGGGAGCAGCTCGTGATAGCGCCAGAGCGTCCCCGGACGCCCGGCGATGTCTGCGGTGCCGAGATCGGCCTTCACAGCCACCAGGTCGTACCTCGCCAGCAGCGGGGCGGAGCAGCATTGGGAGAGGTTCTGCAGCACGTCCGCGTCGTGGGGGGCCAGACAGCGCGAGCACTCCAGGTGCGTCAGATAGCTGTATCGGCGTTCGGGCGGGATCGAGCGGTCCGTTGGTGGCACGCCCGCGAGTATTGGATACAAAATTCAAACCGTCAAGAGGTTCCTCATCCATGGGATGCCCCGGTCGGCGGTGACTCACGCCTCGATGACCGCTCCCGGCTTGCTGCGGTCGACGCCGCCTCGGGGGATCCCGTCTGCTCCTACTGAACATGTCGGGTGTCGCCGCGAATGGGCTGGTGATGGGGCCGTTGACCTGCTAGGGGGTGGCCCGCTCAGCGCCCATGGATCCGTGACGGTCCGTGGCGCTGTCGGCGGACACGGCCGGCCGTCGGCAGCCCGCCAGCGGCGCAGCGATGGCCGGCTGAGGCGAGAGCAGGGCGTATGCCGGGTGCCCGGCATGAGGAGAGCAAGATGACCAAGGACCCTCGCCCTGCTGGTCGGGCCGGACCAGGACTACCTCACGAGCGAGGACTTCCTCGCCGCGATCGACGAGAACCTCCAGAACGCAATGGTCTGAGGTCGATCTCTCGTCTGCCGGGGAGCGCCGACCGCACAACCGACCGGTTCACGTGAGCGCTATGCCGAGGCGTCCGCCGCCTTCCCAGGTGTGGCAGCGGTGCTACGGTGGCGCACATGGGCACTGTTGCATCGCGAGACCTGAGGAACCACACCGCTGACGTGTTGCGTCAGGTGTCGGAAGGCGCGCACGTCACGGTGACCGTCAACGGCATACCTGTCGCCGAGATCAGTCCGGTCCGCGCGATGCGTCGCGCGTCAATGTCCAAGCGTGACCTCGTCGCCCTGTTGACGCACCATCAGGCTGACCCTGGGCTCCGGGCCGACCTGGCTGCACTCGCTGGCGAGAGCACCGACGACCTTGGCTCCATCCGGTGACCGCTCCCTCGCGAGGACTGCTGGACACCAGCGTCCTCATCGCCACGGAGACAGGACGGCCGCTAGACACCGAGGCCCTGCCCGATGAGGTGTTCATCAGCGTCGTCACCATCGCTGAGCTGCAGGCAGGTGTCCTCGCTGCCGCAGACACAGCGACCCGTGCTCGCAGGCTGGGGACCCTTGATTCGGTCTCGGGTCTGGAGGCGTTGCCCATCGACATCGTCGCCGCGGGACAGTGGGCGACGCTACGGGTCAGACTGGCTGAGGAAGGCCGCAGGATCAACGTGAACGACCTGTGGATCGCCGCGGTTGCAGCAGCCAATGACTTGTCGGTCGTCACGCAGGACTCAGACTATGACCCGCTCGAGTCCATCGGCGGTCCGCACGTGATTCGCATCTGACCAGCGCCGGTGACCTAGAGGCCGCCACCTACGTGGTTGCGGACCTTTCGGCGGGTGCCGCGCGGGGCGGAGGACCGGGTCAGATGCCGCAGCTGGGCGCGCTCCACGTCCGGCCGGCCCGGATGTCGACGTGGACATGATCGTCGTGACTCGGGTAACCCGGCCCGAAGATCCCGCCCATACCGGCGGATCGGGCCTGTCGCGCAATCGAGCAAGAACGTCGTGCCCCCGTCCGCCGGGACGAGATTGAGGGCCGTGCCGTAGGTGTGCTGCCCGTCCGGAGAGCCGTCGCAGGCCTTGTCGCGGAACCCGGAGGTGACCCGCAGCGGACGATCCCCGAGCTGGTGGCGTAACGCCTCGGCCCGCTGCGTTTCGTCAAGTGATCTGGCCCCGGCTCTCGTCGGGCGGATTCCAGTGAACGTCGCAACTCCGAGCGTGAGTGGAGGTTGCGGTGGAGCAAGCGTTGGAACAGGGTCGGCGTCGTCGTCCCGGCGGCAGGGCCCCGGCAAAGTCGGTGTGGAGGGCTGTGACCTGCGGATTTGTTGTGGTGTGACCGGTGTGGCGTGGCGTGTGTGACGGGTGTGGTCGGTGGGTTTCGATGGGAGTTCTCACACAGACCAGCGAGCCGAGGACCACACCCGTCGATGTCATCTTCACCCACGCCTGCGCAGATCTCGGTCAATGGCACGCCGACCTGCCCTGCTCTGTTGACCTTGCTGGCCTCGGTCAGCGACCCTCGAGCTCGACGCGGGGTGCGGCATCCGCTGCCCGCGATCTTGGCCGTCGGCTTGGCTGCGGTGCTGGCCGGTGCCCGGTCGTTCGTCGCGATCGGTGAGTGGGTCGCCTGCCAGTCCACCGCGACGCTGACGCAGCTCGGGGTGAGCGGACCGGGCCCAGGTGAGTCCACGATCACGGGGCGTTCTACCGCTCCGCACTGTGCGGCCTCCTGGCGCGCATCAACACCTACCTGGTGCGCTGGGTCCGCAAGAAGTATCAACGGTCCCGAGCCCAACGGAAGGCTCGGGCGGCCTGGGAGCGTGTCACCACGCAGTATCCCCGGTTCTTTGCCCACTGGGCCTGGGTCAGGTACCCGCTGATGATCAAGATGACAAGAGCGGAGTGACGGGAGACCGTCACGCTCCGTTCCGTGGGAGCCCGGGGGTGAAATTCCCCCCGGGCCACCCGACCCTGGCAGGGGCCCCAACCGCGAGACGGGCGCGCGTAGACGAACTCATGTCGGGCAGATCTCATGACCGCCACCGGGCAACTCTCATGGCCGCCACCGGGCAGCCGCATGGCCGTCTCCGGGCAGCCGCATGGCCGTCTCCGGGCAGTCTCGCGTGGTAGATGTCGTTGCGGGACCGCACGCGAGGGCTAGGACGCCGCCGGGGCGTTTCTTCAACGCCACCCGATGCATCTACCCTTACGTTCATGAATCACACCAAATCGTTCCATACTCGGTCAATGGCTGTAACGGTTATTGGTGCTCTCCCCGGGGGCGGCGTCTCGTTCGCCATCTTCGCGGCCACACGCACGCGCTTGGCGTGCACGTGGATCGCATCATGACGGACACGGTGGTGGTCATCGGTCAGGGGTACGTGGGTCTCCCCGTGGCGTTGTCTGCCGCAGGAGCGGGGTTTCGCGTGCTGGGGTTGGACACCGACCCCAAGGTCGTCAAGCGGCTCAACACGGGTGTGTCACACATCGGGGACGTCACCGACGATCAACTGGAAGCCGGCTTGGCGAGCGGGTACAGCGCCACCGGCGATCCCGGAGTGATCGCCGAGGCTGACGTGGTCGTGGTCTGTGTCCCGACGCCGCTCAGCGAGAATGGTGGTCCGGATCTTGAGTTTGTCAAGAGTGCTGCCATGGTCATTGGAGAGCGCGTTGCTCCCGGGACCCTCGTCGTCTTAGAGTCCACGACCTATCCCGGGACCACGGAGGAGATCTTCGCCCCGCTCGTGCTCGGTGGGCGCCTCGCTCTCGGCACTGACATCAACATCGCTTTCTCACCCGAGCGCATCGACCCCGGCAACCGTGACTTTGGCCTCACGAACACCCCCAAGGTCGTCGGCGGCTTGTCGCCGGAGTGCACGAAGGCCGCTCAGCGCTTCTACGGCCGATTCATCGACAACGTGGTGGCGACTCGAGGAGCGCGGGAGGCCGAAATGGCCAAACTTCTCGAGAACACCTTCCGCCACGTCAATATCGCGCTCGTCAACGAGATGGTCCGGTTCTGCAACGAACTCGACATCGACCTTTGGGACGCAATCGACGCCGCCGAGTCGAAGCCTTTTGGCTTCATGGCATTTCGCCCTGGGCCCGGCGTCGGCGGCCACTGCATTCCTGTAGACCCGGCGTACCTGAGCCATCGGGTCCGGGCCAAGCTTGGATACGCCTTCCGCATGGTTGAGTTGGCTGAAGAAGTCAACACAGCCGCTCCACTCTACGTGGCAACCCGCGCGTGGGAAGCGCTCAATGATCGCTGGATCGCCGTTAACGGCGCGAGGGTGCTGCTCATAGGCGTCACATACAAGCCGAATGTCGCAGACCAGCGCCAGAGCCCAGCCGACCCGCTCGCCGAGCGGCTGTTGTCATGGGGAGCCCACATCGCCTACCACGACCCGTTCGTGCCCGCCTGGCAGCTGGGCGAAGCGGGCGACAAGACCCTGCGATCCGTCGAGGACCCCTACGCCGAGGCTGCGGAGTCGGACTTGGTGGTTCTGCTACAGCCTCACGCCTCCTACCACCTCGACCGGCTCGCTGGCGTGAGCGCCGAAATTCTAGACACCTCAGGACGCATCGGAGATCACGTACACGTGCGCCGGCTCTGAATCGACCACCGCAGCGGCCCGCTGCCGGTGCAGCGGTGCCACGCTTACCCCGGCGCCGGATGGGTGGGTCCGAAGTCAGTGGGATGGCCCGCTTCGGCTAGTGAGGACCGCACCAAAGCATCGAATGTCTGTGCGGACTCGCCTCTCGAGCGCCATTCTCGGACCACCGCGAGTGCATGGCCACGCTGTCTCATCCGCTCAGCTGCCGAGAGCTCGCAGAAGTGCGTCACCGCATCGGTAATCGACGCGATGTCGGTGGGGTCGACGACGGCACCGCCGCCGTCATGGAGCAGTTCGGTCCAAGGTGTATTGAGCCCGACGATGACAGGACAAGACATGGCCAATGCCTCGCCGAGCACGTGCCCAAAGTTCTCCCCGTGGGTCGGGAGGAGCAGTGCATCTGCGTTCCTAAACACGGTCGCCACGCCGCTCGCGCTCAACTCGCCCTCGTACGTGACGGCGACGCAGGCCGGAAGTATGGTGATGGCCTTCCGGCACCGACTCCAGTACGCCTCGTCTTCGATTGGTCCGTAGACGGCGAGAGAGACGGACTTATCCACACCAGCTAGTCCCTCGATGGCCTCAAGCAGCCCCTTGATGGGACTGATGCGGCCGACGAAGGCGAGCGAGAGCTCATCACGACCCGAGCCTTCCGTGGGTTCGGACAGGATCTCGAGCCGGCCTCGTTCGGGGATGACCTCGACTTGAACGTCCGATCCCCATATCTCATGTATCTCGGCCCGCTCCTTTTCAGAGGAAGCGACCCAGACCACACGTCTATGAAGGCCGAGCTTCCGCCAGACCCGCAGGTAGGCACTCTTGGCGGCACTCCCAAGGGCGAGGGCCCGAGGGTTAAACTCGCCACGAGGTGAGAGCAGGACTTTCCTGACCCTGAGGTAGCCAACCCATTGCGCGACGAGCGGCACCACGGTGAAAGGGACCGAGTGAAAGGAGTTCACGTAGAGGACATCCGGCCGGCGCGCCCGCATCCAGGAGAGCATCCGAAGGGCGTCGCGGATGGAGGTGATTCGGGTGTACCTGACGACGTGCCGGCCGGTTCGCAACTCTCCCGAAAAAGGAGGGTCGTATGGCACTTTCGAGTTTAAGTCACGGTCTCGGCAGACGAGAGACATGTCGAGATCAGTCTCCTCGAGGAGGTGTCTTAAGGAGATGGGTGGGCCGCCGGCCCGCGAGGAGGGGTAGAAGTGGTCTGCGGACACGAGAACCCTCACGAGAGCGTCCGGAGAACCCTCGCCGGCACACCGCCGACCAGGACGTTATCTGGTACGTCCTCTGTGACGACGGCCCCTGCGGCGACCACCGAACCAGTGCCTATCGTGACTCCGCTCAATACGGTTGCGCGCGCCCCGATCCACACGCCGTCTCGCACCTCAATAGGACGCGAGAGACCCGCGCCCGCGCGGCGGCCTTCTTCACCGATTAGGTGGGAACCCGTTACGAGGAGGACGTCGGGCCCCAAGTCGCAGTTCGAGCCCACGACGATGCGGGCGTCGGGGCCAGCGATGAACCGAGAGCCTGACCCTACCCAGGTGTTCGAGCCCACCGAGACGAAGGAGTTGTCGAACCGCACTCCAGAGCACAGTCTCACTCCGTCCTCAAGGCCGAGACCGGCTTGACGGAAGGCGCGGCGTCGGACGGCGAAGCCACGAGTGAGTGGCAAGGCGCCGGAAACGACGTGGGCTGCAGCGAGTTGAATGGCTCGAAGTACCTTGCTAGACGTCATCGCTCCCACCCTCCGCGGTGCGAGTGCTGAACAGTTCCCGCTCATAGAACTCCGTCACGTCTCTCGGGGGCCTGGGGACCCAGTGGCCGCCGCTTGCCGCCTGAACGAGGGCGGTCGCGAGGTTCTCGGAGTCCCCCACCGGGACGAGGTTCCATCCCATGTCGCACAGCTCGCGTGCTGCGGTGACGGCGGTCGTGGCGACAACCGGGAGTCCAAACTGAAGGGCCTCACGGACAACGAGCCCGTAGGCTTCGCGTTCTGAGGGGACCACCAAGACGTCGGCCGTGCTGTACAGCTCGCCGAGGTCCCCGTGCTCAACTGGCCCGAGGTATTCGACCCACTCCGGCAGTGCCCCGCTAGAGTCATGGAGAAATCGCGCGTCCCCGGCCCCTGCGACGATGAGACGTAGCCGCGCCCCACGCCTCCTGGCGGCGCCCACCGCACGCACGGCGTCCATTGGGCGCTTTTCTGGAGATAGCCTACCGACGTAGAGGACCACCGACTCCGCGACATCACAAGGGTAACCAGCTGGGCGCTGGTGATGTGTGGGCCTTGTGAGTTGAGGTACGACCGGCGACTCGAAGGACACATTCGCTTGGTTCGTCAGTCCGAAGGTCGACCAGTACTTGGAGTTCGCCCCTCCAATCGCCCAGACACGTGTCTCCCTTGGGAAGACCGTCCGGAGGAAAGCGCGCTTGACCATCCTCAACCAGGCAGGGCGCGCCAGGTGCTGGGTAACACTCGAATCCGACTGGGTGTAGACGCTTGTTCCCAAGGCACGCGCGGTAAGCAGAGCGCCGATGCTGTACGGCGAGGAGTAACCGAACACCACGAGTGCCGACACGGACGGTTTAGCACAATCCCGAGCACCCCGGGCGAAGGCTCGCCATGTGCCGTTATCCACGTAGGCATGGGGATGACGCAGATCAAGTTCTCCCCAACCGCGTCCGGCCGACCCGCTGTTAAGGTAGTGCACCCGCAGGGATTGGGGGTGCATTCTCGCAAGTTGGTTGAGGACTTCGGCGAATTGCGGAGTTGGCACGGTTGCCACCCATAAGATCATTATCCACCCCTGCCAATTCTACGGTCATGTAGTTCGTGTAAAGGAAGAACATCAGGACGGCGCAGTACAGAGACCCTGCCACGAACAACCATCCCTCGAAAGCGGCGTCGACTAGGCTCACGGCCAGAAGCGAACTCATCAGCGCTGATCCGCGAGCCGCGGCAATCATGGCACCGATGAGCAGGAGACCCGCCGTGGCGCCGAGGGCTCCCATCTCGCTCAGTAGTTTGAGGTACGAACTTCCACTTTCGCTCTGGAGCGCCCCAAAGCCCACCCCCAGCAAGGGGTTGTCCTGGATCTGCGCGAGTGCTAGCGCCCAGATGTCCGCCCTCGAGTTGTTCCCTCGGAGTAGCAGGACGTCGGACGAGGAGATGATCTCGATGATCCCCTGGCTCAGCGTCAGGATGAGTGCTGCCCCGGTCGGGACGAGAATCCATCGCGCCCACGTCCGCATCCGGTAAATCACGATCACTCCGACACCGACGATGGCCGCGGCCGCAGAGGCCCGCGACTGCGTCAGAACAATGAGCAGTAGGGGGACGGGAGAGCTAAGACGGAGCAACGTCGACTTGGACGTGAGCAGGACGGGGAGCGATAGGGCGCAGACCAACCCGAGACCGTTGGAATTGAACATGATCCCTCGCGCTCGACCTGCGTTGAATGCATCGGGGAAGGCGATGAGGCAGGCCACCGCTGAACTGAACGTAACGGAGAGGAGTAGCAGCGCGACGACGGTGTGGATCTCCGGCGGGGGGAGTCGTCGCGAGAAGACGAAGAGCGCCACGCCAAGGACCAGCCAAGCGAGGCCTGACTGGGCTGACCGTCCTGGATCGTTGGACCATGTCCCCGAGGCCAGTGCGAGGGTGGACATGAAATACGCCCCGGCGGCGATCTTGTTGCGCCTGTCCAAAGGCCTGATCTTAGGGCGGCTGCGTGCGGCCAGATGGAGAGTTTGGCAGCCCAGCGCAACGATCCCCAGAGGCCGGGTATCGACGACAAACCCGCTCGACGTGGTTCCCCACAAGCTCAGGGGGATCAGGTAACTGACTAAGAAGACGCTGAAGGCAATTCTGGGACTACGGACCATAAGAATACAGCCGAATAGGCCCAGCACCACGGCCGCCGACCATCCCATAACCCCCCACGAGCTGATCATGAGGTGGTCACCTTAGGGCGATGGATAGGACCGTACCTCCCGTGGAGGAAGAGCATCGCGCATGCCTCGCCGATGATGGGTGCGGCCGCGATGACCACGGGAGAGCGGATCCACGCGCCAACGCCAAGGACCACCACGACGGGCGCCGCGATCGCGGCGAGGACGGTGCGGGCACGTGACTCCAGAGACAGCGAGAGGAACAGATACTGACGCGCCCGGTTCCACGCAATGAGCGGAATGGCCAGAGCCAGCAGAACCCACGCAGTGTCCGTCCAAGGGAGCGCGTTGAGGTTCAGCATGGAGACTATGAGAGGCGTTGCCGCAATGCTTGCGGTGGCAAGTGCGATGGCGACCGCGAGTAGTCGCCGCTCCAAAACCTGCATCCGCGCTTGAGCCCCTGGGTCGGTTCGCTCCTGCGACCGGATCGTCATAGACGTGTACAGGCCAGAGAGGGCCAAGCCCCCCAGTCCTTGCTGGGTGTTGAACATCACGGCGATTGCCCCCGCCGTCGCCGTGGGGAGCACGAGTGGTGCTATTACGTAGGGCGACCTGTTGATGAAGACGTCGAGCATCGCCACGGTGGCGAGCGACGGCTTGTAGGCAGTTCGCATCGCGCGTCGAAGAGAGCCTTGACCCGGTGGCTTTCGAGTGGCGAAGCGGCGGGCGAAGAGGTAGGCGCCAAAGAGGGTCGCGACCGCCCCTACGGCCATGGCGACGGAGAACCCGACACCGGCGAGAATAAGGCACACCACGGTCCCCCGACTCACCAGCACTACGAACGCCCAGCGGAGGATCTGCTCGTGGGCCTGCAGCACCGCGGATTCGATCTCCACCAGGTTGGTGGCGGCGACCGTGATCCCACCCAGTAGCACGGACCACGGGGAGACGTCGCTCGTTTCTCCGTAGAAGGCAGCCCCAGCAAGCGCTGCAGCCACCAATATCGGAACGGTGATCCGAGTCCGGACCCGCCTCACTGCATGTCGAGCTTCGTCGGAACCGGTGACGAAGGTAAGAGTTGTCCCCCCGGCGGCCAGGACGGCCGCGACGGCCACGACCCCAACCCCGGCAGAGTACCCTGCGATGTCCGGGAGCATGCCGGCGTGGGCGGCTAAAAACACGGCGCCCGCGGTCAACAGCACGTTTAGGAGCGCTACGGCCGGCGACATGGACGCCTGGCCGGCCCCTAGCCGTCGACGGAGAGCCGTGAGCAGAATCACGATGGCCTTTCCCTCGGCCGGATCCCTGTCCACGCCGAGTGACGGCGACACGTCGACATGATGAACCGCACTACTCGTCGCGAGGTGTCTGTGACCCGATACCCCTCGGGGGTGCTTGTTGCCGGGTTGGTGCGACGCATCGCCTCCGCGACACCAGCGACGACGTCGTTCACATCGAGCCCGGTCATAATCATTCCGCCGGTGTCCAGCGCCTCCGGTCTTTCAATCGAGTCACGAAGAGTAACGGCCGGAAAGTCTAAAATAGCTGACTCCTCCGCAATGGTGCCTGAGTCAGAAAGCACGCAGGCTGCCCCCAGTTGCAGCCGATTGAAGTCGTGGAAGCCCAGTGGGTCGTGGAACGTCACGTCGTCGGGCGCGCTCCACGCATGTAAGCTCTCTAAGCGCTTGCGCGTGCGTGGGTGCGTCGCAACAAAGACAGGGAGCCCCCACCGGTGGCGGACGGCCACCAAGCAGTCGAGAAGCATGGAAAGGCGGGCTGGGGAGTCGACGTTCTCCTCACGGTGGGCGCTCGCGAGGAAGTAGCCCTTCTCCTCCAGCCCAAGGCGGGAAACAACGTTCGACGCAGCAATCTGTGGGCGGTACTCAACGAGCACTTCGCGCATCGGCGAGCCGCTCATGAGGATCCGACGTGGATGGATGCCTTCAGCGAGGAGGTTTCGCCGCGCGTGCTCGGTATAGACGAGGTTGAAGTCCGCGACGTGGTCGACGAGCCGGCGGTTGGTCTCCTCGGGGACGTTCTCGTCGAAGCATCGGTTTCCCGCCTCCATGTGGTAGACGGGAATGCGCAGGCGTTTGGCGATCACCGCGGCGATGCTGCTGTTGGTATCGCCGAGAATGAGCACTGCGTCGGGGCGCTCCGCGAGGAGAACAACCTCCGTTTTGACGAGGATCCCGCCCAGCGTCGCGCCGAGGCTCGAGGTGTCCACCTCGAGGAAGTGGTCAGGCTTCCGTATCTGCAGCTCGTCGAAGAAGATGCCGTTGAGCTCATAGTCGTAGTTCTGACCGGTGTGCACGAGGACGTGCTCGACGGTCTCATCGAGCCGCGCGATCACCCTCGAGAGGCGGATGATCTCCGGCCGGGTTCCGATAATGGTCATCACCTTCATGACGCCGGGACCTCCGCCTTGGCATGGACGGGCTCCGGGAACGTATCAGGCGAGGCAGGGTCGAAGAGGGTGTTCGTCCAGAAAAGCGTGGACACCTCGGAGTCGCCCGTGTTGGTAATGTTGTGCGCCCACATGGTTGGCATGTCGATGATCTGCGGCGCGTCACCGCGGACATCGAAGGTCACCACGTCGTCGGAGAACAACCTGCGCAGGGCGACTTGCGCGGTGCCGTTGAGCACGATGAACCGCTCCACCTTCGCGAGGTGGAAGTGGTCGCCGCGGCTTTTTCCCGGCGCCGTGGTGGAGAAGAAGGTCTGGCCTTGGCCGCCGTGCGCCCGCACGGCCTCGACGAGCCGCCCGCGCTCGTCCTGGTGCACCGTGAGGTCGATCGGGTAGCGATCGGGGAACATGGCCGCCCGGAGGGTGTTGAAGAGGTCGACGTCCAGCTTCGTGGTCAGCGGTGGGATGTCGCCACTGGCGTAGCGGTCGGCGAAGGAGCGCAGGAGGTCGAACACCGTGTGCACGGTAGTGGGTGTGCCGGTTGGTTCGAGCGCCCGCTTGCTGGTGGTCAGCCCGGTGATGAGCGACTGGGCTGCGTCCTGGACGTGGAGGAGCTTCACAGCCCTGTCCTCGATCTCCGGCACAGCGTTGCTGAGCACCGCATCGACGAAGGTGGCGACGAACGAGTTGTACCGAGGTTGACCGTGCTCGCCGAAGAGGTTCGGAAGCCGCACATCGACGTAAACAGCGCCGCTGACTTCCGCAGCGGACGTCAAGAGGTCACCGGCGCTGCGCTTCCCGCGTCCGTATGGCGACTCGTTGTCGGCCTGAATGGAGTTGGCGTAGACGACACGAGTGACCGATCCGGACGCGCGAACCGCGGAAGCCAGCGCCTCGGCGAGCGCGATGTTGTCCCCCTGAACCGCACGTGCCGTCCCGCGGTTGACGCCCGCAACGTGAATCACCGCGTCGGCACCCTGGACAAGCTCCGGCAAGGCGGACCACTGGGATCGAGGGACGGGGACCACCTCATGATCGGTGAGCGCGTGGAGCCGGACCCTCATGTGCCAGCCAAGGAAGCCGCTGGAACCCGTCAGGAGAACCTTCACAGAGGCGCCAACTGCAGGAGCCTTTGGATCTCGGGCAACGTGCGGAGAAGCTCTTCGGTCTCATCCACTCCGAGGCGAGCTGTGTTCTCCGAGGTGTAGTCGTCTGTCATGGCAACCTCGTGATCGCCCTCCTCGTAATAGAGCTCATACTGGAGCGAGCGTGCGTCGAGCGGGACCCTGAAGTACTCCCTCTGGTCCGTGGCCTTCAGCATCTCTTCACGACTGAGCAGGGTCTCGTGCAGCTTCTCGCCGTGCCTCGTGCCAATGACCCGGATGTCAGGCTCGGACTTTCCCATGAGGCTCGCCACTGACTCCGCCATCACCCCGACCGTGGCGGCCGGAGCCTTCCGAACGAAGAGGTCGCCGGGCTCCGCGTGAAAGAAGGCGTGCTCGACGAGATCCACGGACTGTTGCAGGGACATGAGGAAACGGGTCATCCGGGGCTCGGTGACAGTCAAGGGCTGCCCAGCCTGAAGCTGCTGCACGAACAGCGGCAGCACCGAGCCGCGCGAGTACATCACGTTTCCGTACCGAGTCACCGACACGGTCATGCGGGACTTGGGGTGACTGCGGGCGAAGGCAAGTGCGGTCTTCTCCATGAGCGCCTTCGTCATCCCCATCGCGTTGACGGGATACACCGCCTTGTCGGTGCTGAGGCACACCACGGACAGCACGCCGGCGTGAGACGCCGCCTCGATGACGTTGTGGCTTCCGACGATATTGGTCTTCACGGCCTGCTCGGGAAAGAACTCGCAGGACGGCACTTGTTTCAAGGCTGCCGCGTGGAAGACGAAGTTGGCATCCACGAGGGCGCCGGCGACGCTGTCCTTGTCCCGGACGTCGCCGACGAAGAACTTAAGCCGAGGGTCTGAGAACCGCCTGCGCATGTCGTCCTGCTTGGCCTCGTCTCGGCTCAGGATGTGCACGATTCCGACGCCACGGTCGAGGAGATGCGAAACCATGATGCTCCCGAAGGATCCGGTCCCGCCGGTGATGGCGACGGTCGCGCCGTCAAGACGTGTCACTGGCCTGGCCTTCCGATTGTTCTCGCCTCATGGCTCTGCCTGCGAACGTCCTCACCGAGGGCTCGCCATTCGTCCACGCCTTGCGCGGGTTCCCACCCCGACTCGGTCAGCCAGCTGGCGGCTTGCTCCTGGCCGAACCAGAGAAGCTCAACCCTCCGAGCGTTGGGAGCGAGAGGCGGCACCATCTTTGCGGCGGCGAAGAGCGACGCCGTGACTGCTCGTGCGGCCAGCCTCGGCAGCCGACGCGGCTGGCGCCCGCCCAGTAGCTCCATGACACTCGAGCTCGTCAGACCCTCGCTCGGATGCGTCACGACGGGTGGCGGTTTGAGGGTGGTCGTCGCCAGATGGGCAATGGCAGAGCCGACGTTCTGCACCAGTGCCTGAGGGCTGCCGGCAGTCCCGGGTCGGGCCACGGTCGCCAGTGGTGACGCGGCCAGGCGGGCGATCATGCGGGTCACTCGCCGATCGGCTCCGTGAACGCTCGGCGGTCGGTAGACCACCGAGCTGTCGGGAGCAAAGAGCGACGTGAGCTGCTCGCCCAGGATCTTGGATCGAGCGTAGGCGGAGAAACCGTCCGTGCGACCCGAGGCGTCAAGGCGCTTGGCGCGACCTTGGACTACTGCGCTGCTCACCTGTACGAATCGGGGTCGCCTGGGATCTGCTGCACAGGCAGCTGCCAAGAGGCCCGGCAGCGCCCCGTTTGCGGCGACCAGCTTCTGCTCATCCCGCTCTGAAGCGTCGGGATTACCGGCTGCGTTGACCACCGCATCCGCCTTCGCCAACCGGGCCGACAGCTCTACGAGGTCTGTTCGGCGGATGAAGCCCTGTACATCCGCCGCGGCGAGAGACGGTATTCGGGGAGCCGCCATGGTGTCCACGGCATGACCCGCATCCTGAAGCGCGTCAACAACTGCTGTGCCGACAAAGCCCGAGGCTCCAATGACGAGCACTCGACGGGAAGGGCTCATGTCGCCCCCCCGTGGTCGGTTGAAGCTGCCCGCTGAAGCAAGGACAGCAGTCGACGCACTGTGACGTCCTCGCTGTAGTTGGTCCGATAGAAGTCGTGTCCGCGCTGGCCCATCGCGGACACCTCGGAGGCGGGGGAGTCCGCCAGCTTGCAAATGGCCTCCGCCATCGCTTGGGGCGACCCCTGACTGACCACGACGCCGCCGCCGGAACGCGTGACCACGTCCGCTGCGTCCCCGGTGAGGGCGCCGAGAATCGGTCGGCCGGCTGCGAGGGTCGCCTGAAGTTTGCTCGGCAGGGTGGATCGAAAAAGGGGCAGGTCCATGAGACTGATGAGCTGGACGTCGCCGAGTGCCAAAATGTCTGACATCCGCTCGAAGGGTTGGAATGGCAGGAACGAGACGTTGTCCAACCTCTCCTGCGCCGCCACGGTTTGCAGGCCCTGCTCCGCGACGCCACCGCCTACCAGGACGAATCCAATCTCGTGTCTGTGTCGGAGCAGGCGGGCGCACTCGAGCATGACATCCAGGGCTTGGTATTTCCCAAAGATGCCGGCATACATGACGGTGAAGCGGCGGCGGACGCCGAGATGCTCGGCAAGCCCGTGGTCCTTGGCGACTGGTCTGAAGGACCGCTCGTCTGCCCAGTTCGGGATGTACTCGATCTTGGCCCTGGCCACTCCCCGGGCCGCGATGTGCTGCTCCATGCCCGGGGACGTCACCGCGACCGTTGCAGCTGAGCGATAGACGTAGTCGCAGTAGCGGTGTAACGCCCGCTCCAGCCTTCTGCCAGGTTTGTCAAGAAACCCCGACTGCAGGACCGTCTCGGGCCAGAGGTCCTGGACATGGAAGACGAACGGGCTCCGACGCAGCGCCTTGAGGGCGAGAGCGGGGAGCGCCGCGGTGGCTGGGGTGCCATGGACGAGCACGGCGTCAGGTCGCGGTAGCCGGGTCAGCCCGACGGCGACGGCGCCCGCAGCGAAGGTCAGGTAGTTCGCTGCGCGTCGAGAGGCACGGCCGTCATGGCTGGCATAGATCGGAGCGCGGTGAACGGTGACACCACGGATGACCTCGCGGCTGTAGGGCTTGACCTGGTAGCCCGGAAAGATCTTGCCCGTCGGGTAGTTCGGGAAGCCGGTCAGGACGTGAACCTCATGACCTCTTTGGAGGAGCGACCTGGAGATCACCCCGGGGAGAGCAGCGCTGCTTCCTTCCGGGTCATACCACTGGGACACCATGGCGATCCTCATCAGAGCCGCCGAGACGCGGAGGTGTCCAACGTCGCGCGAGCTGCTGAGAGAAGCCGAGGGGAGGTCAGGTAGAGGGCGCACACCCCTGCCGTCACGGGTAGTGAGATCCAGGCGTCGAATAGGAACCAGGTAGCCGTCAGGACGGCCGCGAGAGTGGCTACACCAGTCGAGACCCAGTGATGCGGTATCCCGTCGGTGCCGACGAGCCGCTGGTAGACGTGCTCTCGATGAGCTTGGAGGAGGGGTTCTCGTCGAGCTGCTCGCCGAACCAACGCGGCCCCGGTGTCGGCCATCGAGAGAACCAGCGGCGCGAGCAGCGGCATCATCGGCACACCGCTCGACAAGCCCAGCACTAGACCTGCAGTCACCAGACCGCCGAACAGGTAGCTGCCGACGTCGCCGAGGAAGAGGCGAGCGGTGGGCGCATTCCATGGCAGGAATCCGAGTGAGCAACCGATCACAGCAACACCGACGAGCTGGAGGCCCCGGACGTCGTGCCACACACCCACAATCCACGCAGCGGCACCCCAAACCGTCATGCTGAGGCTGGTGATGCCGTTGATGCCGTCCATGAAGTTCACCATGTTGACGACTGCGGTCGCGACGAACGCCGCGACGGGGATCAGCCACCCACCGCCAAGGGTTACGCCCATCGTCGCTCCGACGAGGACCTGAGCCGCAAGGCGCAACCCTGGTGACAGATCGGTTTGGTCGTCCGCGTAGCCGACGAGGCTGAGCGCAATGCTGGCCGCAACCAACGCCCAAGGGACGTCTCGCGCGTTCGTTGCCGCCACCACCAAAGCACCACAAAGACCCAGCAGGCAAGCGACACCGCCGCCGCGCGGGGTCGGGACCGTGTGCGATGAGCGGTAATTCGGCACATCGACGCAACCCTGACGAAGCATCCACGAGCGGGCAAGGGGAGCGGCCGTAATCGTGACTGCGAAGGAGGCGAACAGCTCGACCACGGATGTCATGCGTCAACCCGCTCCGACTGGACGCCTGACCGGCTGGCGGAGCAGCTTGCCAGCATCCACGCCCTCGCCTCGTCGTCGTTGGCGAAGCTGGCGTCCATCACGGCTTCCACATCAAGAGCCGGGACATCCACCCGCGCGACCAACTCGTGAGCCGTGTCTCGCCGTTGCTCGTCCATCGAGAACAGGTCCTCACCTAGTTTCTCGCCCGGGCGGAGACCGCTGTAGGTGATGTCGATGTCGGTGCGACCGGACATCTTGATCAACGTCTGGGCCACTTCGAGGATCTTCACCTGCTCACCCATGTCGAGGACGAGGACCTCGCCGTTGCCGCCAATCGACGCGGCCTCGAGGACGAGCTGGCACGCCTCGGGGATGAGCATGAAGTAGCGCTCGACCTCCGGATGCGTCACGGTGACCGGTCCACCCCTGTCAATCTGGGCGGTGAACGCGTGCACCACAGAACCTCGGGACCCGAGAACGTTGCCGAAGCGGACAGACACATATCGGCCGGTTTGATTCTGAGCGAACGCGGCCGTCAGGCGCTCGGCAGCACGCTTGCTGTAGCCGAGAACGCACGTCGGATCGGCGGCCTTGTCGGTGGAGATGTTGACGAAGGTGCCGACCCCCGCCTCTGCGGCGGCCGTGAGGACGTTGTGGGTTCCGAGCACGTTGCTCTTCCACGCCTCCAGCGGGTGCGACTCGAGGAGGGGAAGGTGTTTCAACGCTGCGGCGTGGAACACCATCTCCGGTGCTGCCCGCTGGAAGACCGTGCGCAGCGTCCCCAAGTCCCGGATGTCCGCCAGCACGATGTCGTCAGTGTCGAGAAGTCCAGAGCCGCTCAGGCTGAGCTGGGTTGCTTGCAGACCGGACTCGTCCCGGTCGAGGAGGTAGAGCTTGCCGGGTCCGAACGGGAGGATCTGGCGACACAGTTCGGAGCCGATCGAGCCACCCGCGCCCGTGACGAGGATGACCTTGCCGGCGATCTGCTCCGAAATGACCCCCATGTCCATGCTGACGGCTCGGCGGCCGAGCAGGTCGTTCAGGTCGACGTCGCGCAGGTCTGCGGGCTTTGGGTGACCGCCGAAGATCTCGGAGATCGGGGGCAGCACTAGCACCTTCAGTCCCGCCCTGTCGGCGCGGTCACGAAGGTCGCGGATGAGTGCCGCCTCCGCGGACGGCACGGCAATGGCCAGCGTCTCAGCCCCTGAGGTCAGGGCCACCCTGTCCAACGACAGCCGGTCCCCCCGAACACGGACGCCGTCGACATGCACGCGTGCCTTACGCGGGTCGTCGTCGAGGATGGCGACGGGTAGGAAGCCGGCGCTGGGGTTGCGGACCATGGTCCGGACCAGCTGGCGTCCGCCTTCGCCGGCGCCGAAGACGATCACCCGTTGCTGGCCGGTGGCCAGGAACGCGCGACGATTCCGCCAGGTGCGCACGACGAACCGCACTGCGAGCATCAGGCCGAGAGCGATGGCCCCGCTGATGAGGGGCACGGTGCGGGGCACGGGGTACGGGTGGACTACGACGGCCATGACGGTGAAGCCGATGAGCGTCGTGATGACGACGGCCCGCCCGATGTCGACGATCTCCTCGAACGAGCCCCGGGCGTGCCCGATGGCATACGGGCCGATCACTGCTCCGATGCACACGTGCAAGAGGGCCGCAGAAACCGCGTACCAGAGCGTGCCCACGCTCAAAGTCACCAGGACGTCGAAGTCGAGACGCAAAGCCGTCGCTGCGTACACTGACGCAAGCCAACAGGCCGTGTCGATGAGCGCCCAGTACCAACGGAAGAGTTTCTCATTCCGTCGGAACGAGACCGCCATGCTGACCCCTTCGGCTCGCGCCGTTTTGTACCTGTTTACACCGCAGAAGTGAACCATAGCGTGTGATAGGGACGCCAGGCGAGGCGCCGATGGCCGATATGAGACGCTGCCCACGTGACGACTGCCATCCCAAGAAGGTGCGACGGTGGGGTACTGGCGGTATGCACGGGCAACGTGTGTCGATCTCCCTTCATCGAACGGTTACTGGCGCTGGCCCTGCCGCCGAGCTTCACCGTGAGCAGCGCCGGCACAGCGGCCCTGGTCGGTGAGCAGATGGACCCTCGGGCCGCGGCCCAGGTGCGCCTCCACGGCGGCGAGCCTGAGGGGTTCGTCGCGCGGCAGCTGACGACAGAGATGGTCGCCGAGGCGGACCTGGTGTTGACCGCCACCCGGGCTCACCGGGCCGAGGTTGTCTCGTTGTGGCCGCGAGCCATGTCCTACGCGTTCACGTTGGGCGACCTCGGCGACCTCACGCAGGGCCTCCCCGCCGCCGCCCGCAAGGACGTCGATGCTCCGCTCGCGCGTGAGGCCGCACGGACACTGGCCGGTCGTCGCGGTCTGGTGCCGCCCCGGAGGCCTAAAGAAGTCGACATCATTGACCCCTACGGTCGGGA
>JAABUM010002176.1_pt1 | contig 26958 bp, 24 predicted proteins | sample 5559161 | NCBI WGS metagenome assembly JAABUM01 (sample SAMN10711868, study PRJNA513369) | rock metagenome | isolation source: Antarctica rocks | place: Antarctica: Victoria Land, Siegfried Peak nord
GGGTGGATCAGCCGATCCTCGCCGATCGCCCAGACCTGCGTCGCCAGCCGATCGATGAAGTAGCGGTCGTGGGAGACGATCAGCAGCGTGCCATCATACTCATCGAGCACACTTTCCAGCGCCTCGCGGGCGGCGATGTCGAGGTGGTTCGTCGGCTCGTCGAGGATCAGGAAGTTGGAGCGCGCCAGGGTCAGCTTCGCCAGCGCCAGGCGGCTGCGCTCGCCACCGGAGAGGGCCGCGACCGGCTTGAAGACGTCGTCGTCGGAGAAGAGGAAGCGCCCGAGCAGGGTGCGCGCCGCCTCTTCCAACATCGGGTGCGTCTCCTGGATCGTCTCGATCACCGTGAGCCCGAGTTCGAGTTGCTCGTGTCCCTGGGCGTAGTAGGCCGGGCGGACGTTGGTGCCGAAGTAGAACTTCCCGGCCAGCGGCTGGATCTCCCCCATCAGCGTCCGCAAGAAGGTCGTCTTGCCGCCACCGTTCGGACCGATCAGCGCCACGCGGTCGCCGCGCTGCACCTCCAGGTCGGGCGTCCGCATCAGCTCGGTCGTCTCGCCCGCATTGGTATAGCCGACGTGCACCTTGTCCGTGCCGAGGACGACGCGCCCGCTGCGAAGATCGGAGGCCATCGCCAGCTTCAGTTTCTCCGTCTCCTGCGGGCGTTCAAGGCGTTCCAGCCGCGCCAGCCGGGTCGCCCGTCCGCGCGCCTCCTTGGAGCGTTGCCCCGCCTTATACTTGCGGATGAACTCCTCGGTCCGCAGGATGAACGCCTGCTGCTCCTCGTACTCCTTCAGGCGGCGGGCCATCCGCTCCTCGCGGAGGGTCAGGTAGCGGCCATAGGGCGCGGGATAATCCTCCAGCCGCCCGAACGCGAGATCGATCGTCCGCTTCGTCACCTTGTCGAGGAAGTAGCGGTCGTGGGAGACGACGATGAACGCGCCGTGATGGTTCGTCAGGAAGCCTTCGAGCCATTCGAGCGCGGCGAGGTCGAGGTGGTTCGTCGGCTCGTCCAGCAGCAGGAGATCGGGCGCTTCGAGGAGCGCCTTCGCCAGCGCCACGCGCGTCTTCTGGCCGCCGCTGAGGGTGCGGACCTGCAAGTTCCAGTTCGTCTCATCGAAGCCGAGCCCGTGCAAGACCGCTTCGGCGCGGTGCTCGGTGTCGTAGCCGCCGCCCGTCTCGAAGGCGACCGAGGCCGCATCGTAGTCGGCCATCAGCCGTTCCAGTTCGGCGTCGTCGGTCGTGGTGGCGAGCGCGTGCTCGATCTCGGTCATCTGGTCGCGCAGCACATGCAGATGGGCGAACGCTTGCAGCGCCTCCTCGCGCACATCGCGGTCGCTGTCGAAGCGGGCCTCCTGGGCCAGATAGGTGATCTTGAGGCCGCGCAGCGGCGCGACCGTGCCGCCGCTCGTCGGCTCGATGCCGGCGACGATCTTCAGCAAGGTCGATTTGCCGACGCCGTTCGGCCCGACGATGCCGATGTGCTCTCCCTCGCCGACCTGGAAGGTCAGGCCGGAGAAGATCAAGTCGCTGATGTAGCGCTTCTCGAGATCGGTGACGGTGAGGATAGTAACCCCGGCCATAGCGTGCTCACTTCTCCATTGGTGGCCGCGTGCCGGATCGGCGGGCGCGGCGTTGTCGTCTTCTCGGTCATCATCGGACGCGGCGTTGGCGCACGTCGCTCGCGATGGAAGTTCGCAGCGCGGGGCGGTGGGAATAGGGGTGGCACCGGGGCCACACTGCGCGTATCGGCGAGGGCCGATGGGGAGGGAACTGCATGAGCGCAGGACGACACATGTCGTGTACACGACACGATCGACCAAGCACCCCGTTCCCGAAATGCTGCGCCGCGCTCGAACCAGGGGGCGATCAATCGCGCGCGGCTGTTGCCAGGCGGAGGGTGGTGCTCACCGGTGGACCTCGCTCATGCGCCGACCAGCCGCGCCACACGCAGAATACTGGCTTCGGACGCCATAGCGAGATTGTAACAGCGCCGGGCGACGGGGGCAAGACCGACGCGGGTTGCCGCGCTCCAGCAGGAGGCGCAGGTGTGTAGTATGGCGGTTGGCGTTATGCCCCCGCGCCGTCACCACCGAGCAAGGCGCGTTCCTCGACCGGGACCAGTTCGCTGTATTCCGGGTGCCGCCTGATGAAGATGACCATGTAGGGGCAGAGCGGGATCACCGCCACTCCCTGCTCGCGCGCATCGTCCAGCGCCGCGCGGACGAGTTTGCCCGCCACCCCATGCCCTTCGATCGCCGGGGAGACGACCGTATGGATGAAGGTGATCCGCCTCTCCTCGCGCCGGTAGGTGACGACCGCGAGATGCCCATCGAGGCGCGCTTCGTAGCGATGCTGCGCCGGGTTGTCGCGGATTTCCAGGTTGTCGAGGTTGAGCGACATAGTGATCTCCTTGCGTCTCCCGCTACGGTGCGGCGTGATCGCTTCGTACCGGGACTCCGTGCGGCGTCGCGCGCCGGTAACGGTGCGCGGCTCCCCTCAGGATGGTGCTACTCCCCCGGTCCCGGTGCCCGGAAGCCGGATGCGACATGGCTCCCATCGCAATACGGCTTGTTGCCCGACTGGGCGCAGCGGCAGAGGGTGTAGGTCGCGCTGGGTGCCGGTGCGTCACCCCTGGCCGCACCGATCGGCTCCCAGGTCAGCGCATCCCCGGTCGCGCCGCGCTCGATGTAGCGCTCGGTGAGCGGGATGCCCCCGGAGACGAGGTACGGCCCGTCCTGCCCGCCGTGCGGCACGCGAGCTATCTTGCCATAGACATCAACGTCGTTGTAGATACGCGGTATGCGCGAGCGGGGACGTAGCCTGGGCACAGCTCGCGGGTATGCACGCTACTTCGGCAGCGCCCGGATCGCGTCGTATACCGGGCGCGGTGTCCAATCGGCCCGTAACGCCGACCAGCCGACCATCTCGTGCCCGGTGGGGATGTCCTGAATAGTGGCGAAGTTCAGGTTCCAGAGGAGCATCACACCGATCCAGGGCCAGTGTTCCCGCGCATAGGCGATCGCGCGAACGGTGTAATCGGCCTGCTGCTCCTCGCTGATCAGCTGGCAGTATTCGTAGCCCGCTGGGGCGACCTGCCCGATGCAGGAATCCCAGCCGAATTCCGTCAGCCAGATCTGCTTGGCCCACTCGCTGTGCTCCTCCATGATCGTGCGGAGGCTCTCGACCTGCCGGAAATAGAAGTCCGGCGCATGCTGGTAGCACGGCCCGGCGCTCGCCAGCGCGCGGGGGCACGCGCCACTGCCCGGTTGTTCGGAGACATAGGTCTCCGGCGCGTTCGCCGTGCCGGCGGGGTGGAAGCCGAGCACATCGAAGTAGCGCGCGACCTGCCCTTCCCGGTAGGCGTACAGCTGACGCAGGAACGTCGGGGCGCTGACCGCCAGGTGTGGGTCATCGGCGTCGGTCGCGAGCAAGCCGCCGAGCACCACGATCGCGGTCGGATCGGTCCGTTTGATCGCCAGATAGCCGGCCTTCAGGAAGTCGAAGAACCCCTCGACGCCGACCGTCCCCCCGACCTCGCTCGCCAGATTCGGCTCGTTCCCGAGTTCGTAGGCGCGAACCTGCCCGCGATAGCGCGAGGCGACCTCCGTGAGCATGTTGTAGAGGGGCGTGGTGTTCTCGGAGAAGGCGCCGGGCCGTCCCGGCGGCGAGGCCCAGGCGGGCGGCTTCACGATCGTCAGGACGATCTGCGCTCCCGTCGCGCGCGCCGCCGCAATCCGCGTATCGAGCGGCAGCCAGTCGTACGCGCCGGGACTCTGCTCGAAGTCGCGCCAGACGAGTTGGAAGCGCGCCCAGCCGAAGTGTGCATCAGCCAGTGCGCCAGCCGCGCGCGCGTTGTATGCCGCCGCCCCAGGCGTCTGGGCACCATCGAGATAGACATTCGTCCCCAACTCCCCCTGCCCCGCGATCAGGGGAAAGGGCGGGAAGAAGAAGCCAGGGCGCTCGGCACCGCCCGGTGGTCCGGTCTCAGGAGGGATCGGTGCGGGATCGACCCCGTCGCGTGCCAGTCGCTCGCGCCCCAACTGCCCCAACTGCACTTCCGCCGCGGTCCCGGCATATTCCGGGTGGAACTCGAAGCGGGCGCGCTCGAAGTACTGCACCGTATATTCGCGCCCATCGGTGGTGCTGGCCTCGTGGAATTCCTCCGAGAGGGGATAGCCGAAGCGTGCCAGCCCGCCGTGGCCCTCCCACCAGCGCCGGAACATCCCGCCCAGATTGTGTCCCGTCGGCGCGATGTAGCTGGTGTCCGCCGTCGCCAGCGCCGTCGCCGGGAGGAAAGGCGTCTCGGTCCGTCTCGTGGCGGTGATCTCCGCGCCGATGAGCGTCAGTTGCACATCGTACGGCTGCGCACGGTCCTGCTCGTACTCGAAGCGGGCGCGCTCGAAATACTGCACGGTGCGCGTCTGGTTGCGGGGCAAGAGATCGTCGAAGGGCCGGGTCAGCGGCAGCCCGAACGTCGTCAGGCCCCCGTATTCCTCCCAGTATTGCCGGAAACGCCCGCTGATGTAGTGGCCCGTCTCGGGGAAGTAGCGCGGCTCCATCGAGATCGGACTCGGCCCGAGGCGTGGCGTCGTTTGCGCGGCGGTGGTCGTGCTGCCGGACGCGGAGGCGGGCAGCAGACCGATCAGGAACACGGTGATCAGGAGGGCGCGGATCGAACGCATCGGTCTCTATCCTTGGGTTAATTCGGGCCAGCACCGGTGCGCTAACAGTCGCCACGACCGTATGCGATTTGCCGTTGCCTACGTTTGTGGAGTGACGATCTGGCGCGGCGTGGTTGGTCCACTCTCGATACGAATAGAACGCCATTTCCGATAATCGGTTCCAACCCCAAAGAATTTGTGTGCGCGTCCGTCTGATATGGCGAGAAGTGTGAAGCTCTTGCAAGAGGGCTGATCTATGCTCCGGTCCGGTGGTGCTACTCGGCCCTATTCAGCGTCGCGAACGGCACCCGGGCTGACCGCTCGCGCCGTTATGGTGCCGCCACGCCGGACCCGCGCCGCAAAGGTTGCTATACTCCCGCCTATGAATACTGCTGGGGCGCTGACCGGCGCCGATTACGACCGTTTCGCCCCATTCTACGATCTGGAGTTCGCCGACTTCGCGGACGACCTGGCGTTGCTGCGCGCCTTCGCGGAACACAGCGGCGGCACGATCCTCGAACTCGGCTGCGGCAGCGGGCGTGCGCTCGTGCCACTGGCGGAGGACGGCTACGCCATTACGGGCGTCGATCTCTCCCCCGCGATGCTGGCGCTCGCCCGCGCCGCCGCCGCACGCGCCGGGGTCGCGGATGGGGTGACGCTGGCCGAGGATGACATCCGCTCGCTCACGCGCCTCGGCGACGCGCGCTTCGGCCTCGCCTTCAGCGCGATCAACTCGTTCCTCCACCTGGAGACGCAGGAAGATCAGCTGGCGGCGCTCGGCGCGGTCGCGGGCCATCTCGTGCCCGGCGGCCTCCTCGTCCTCGATCTCTTCCCGCCGCACCCGGACATCCTCAACGAGTACGACGGGCGGCTCCTGCACGTCGGCGTCTACGCCGACCCGCAGACCGGCGAGCGGATCGACAAGTTCTCCACATCGTCGCTCGACAGCGCGGAGCAGCGGATCGAGACGGTCTTCTTCTACGACCGTATCCGCGCGGACGGCACGACGTCGCGGGTCGCCGCCCCCTTCACCTTCCGGTATCTCGGGCGCTACGAACTGCAACTCCTCCTCGAACGGGTCGGCTTCGGGGAAATCGCCTTCTACGGCTCCTACGACCTCGAACCCTTCACCGCCGCCAGCGACCGCATGATCGCCGTGGCAACCTGGCCGATCGGCACGCAGTAACGCCGCCGCCCCGCGTCGGAACGGACCAAAAACGTCGCCCCCGCCATGATGGCGGAGGCGACGCTGCTGCTAGCGCTGCGATGGTACGAGGGCGTTACGACCGCGCCGCCACCTCGCGTACCGGGCGACCCTCGCCGACTTGCAAGACATAATCGATGATCCGACCGGGGATGTTGACCCCGGTCGGGGCGATGGAGTTGCGGAACTCCATCGTATAGTTGACCTCGATCACGCTGTAGCTGTCACCGATCTCAACCAGATCGATCGCCACCGCGCCGCCGCCAACCGCCCGCGCCGCCGCCTGGCAGATCCGGTCCATCTCCGACGTCACCGGGCAGTTCTCGGAGATGCCGCCGCGCGCGGTGTTGGTGATCCAGTGCTTGCTGTAGCGATAGATCGCGCAGATCGTCTCGCCGCCGACGACAAACGCGCGGATATCGCGGTCCGGCTTCGCGATGTACTCCTGGATGTAGTAGGTCGAATGGTGGAACGAACCTAATACTTCCTTGTGCTCCAGGATTGCCTCGGCGGCGTCTCGGTCGTTGATCTTCGAGAGCAAGCGGCCCCAGGAGCCGATCGGCGGCTTGAGGATCGCCGGGTAGCCCAACTCCTCGATCGCCCGCAACGCCGCTTCCGGCGTGAACGCCACGATCGTGCGCGGGGTCGGCACGCCATCGCGGACGAGCGCGGTGGAGGTGAGGAGCTTGTTGCCGCAGACCTCCGCCACGTCGAACGTGTTGACGGTGGGGATCTCCCAGTCGTTGAAGACGCGGAGGGCGTGCAACGCCCGCGTGTGATTGATCGAGCGCTCCAGGATCACATCGTAGCCGGTCAGCGGCTCGTCGAGGCGCATGATCAGGTCCGGGTCGTCGATCCGCGACCAGTTGACCCCACGCGCATCGAGTTCCGCGAACAGCAGCTTCTCTTCGACTCGCACCCGCGAGAGGAGTACCCCGACATGCATCGCCCTTATTCCTCCGGCGCGCCGCGCCGGGTCGCCCCGCCGCCGCTCGCCAAAACTTCACCGAGGATCGCGACCGCCTGGTCGACCTCCGCCTCCGTCAGCAGGAGGGGGGGCAGGAAGCGCAGCGTCGTCGCGCCCGCCGAGAGGCAAATGACGCCGTGCTCTTGCAGGGCGCGCAGGTATTTCGTTGCGCGCTCGCGCAGCTCCACGCCGATCATCAGCCCGCGCCCCCGCACGTCGCGGATTTTCGGACTATTCAGCGCGCGGACTTGCTCCCGGAAGTACTCGCCGACGCGCGCCGACTGTGCGAATAATCCCTCGTCGCGCAGGACGTTCAGCGTCGCGGTGGCGGCCGCGCAGGCGAGCGGGTTGCCGCCGAAGGTGGTGCCGTGGCTCCCCGCCGGGATCCGCGCCGCCACGTCCGCCGTGACCAGCGTGACCGCGAAGGGGAAGCCATTGGCGATCCCCTTGGAGACGCAGAGGATGTCCGGGGTCACGCCGCTGTGCTCGCAGGCGAAGAGCGCGCCGGTGCGGAAGGCGGTCTGGATCTCGTCGAGGATCAGCAGCGCGCCGGTGCGCCGCGCGATCTCCTGCACGGCGGGGAGATACTCGTCGCTCGGGGCGTAGATGCCGCCCTCGCCCTGGATCGGCTCCAGGATGATCGCCGAGGTCTCCTCGGTCACTGCCGCGCCGAGGGCGTCGATGTCGTCGTAGGCGACGTGGCTGAAACCCTCCATCAGCGGCAGGAAGGGATCGCGGTACTTCTTCTCGGCGGTCGCGTTGAGCGCGCCGAGTGTCCGCCCGTGATAGCCGCGCTTGGCCGCGACGACTTTGGTGCGCCCGGTGGCGACGCGGGCGAACTTCAGCGCCGCCTCGATCGCCTCCGTGCCGGAGCTGCTGAGGAAGACGTGGCTCAGCGCCGCCGGGGCCATCGCGCCCAGCGTTTCGAGGAAGCGGGCGCGGGCGTCGTTGTAGAAACTGCTGTGGCAATTGGTGAGGATATCGACCTGCTCCTTGATCGCCGCGCCGACGACGGGGTGGCTGTGGCCGAGGATGTTGACGCCATAGTTGCTGTAGAGGTCAAGGTACGCCTTCCCCGCACTGTCCCAGAGGGTGGTGCCCTGGCCGCGCACGAGCGCGATGTCACGCTTGGCGTAGAGGCCGATCAGGTGCTCGTCCTCGATCGCGGTGATCGCGGAGAGGTCGGTCAACGTGGACATGGTGCGATCCTTTCTGCGTGGGTGCGCTCGTTGGTCTCGGTTCGGGTCGGTGTCGCTCGGTCGGGGTGGCTGGGGTGCTGGCCGGTCAGCCGATGGGGCGTGCGGGTTTATCGGCGGCGACCGGCCACCGTCGGCCAGTTCGCCACCACACTCCCCGCGCCAACGGACATTTCCCCATGATCTGCCACACGCCGTCAGGCATTGTTGTCGCCCATCGCTGCGAACACGACTTCCTCACAGATCTCCGTGAGCGGGATAGTGCAGTCGAGTGTCGGCAGATGCAACGTCGCCTCCGGTCCACTCACATCCGTGAAGAGCCACAGCGTATCGGACTGTCGCGCGAAATGTTCGATCCGCTGGCTGTCCTGCTCGATCATCACGTATTCGCGCAACGACTCGATGCTGCGATAGTGCCGAAACTTCACACCCCGATCGTAGTCAGCGGTAGCGGGGGCCACGACTTCGATGATCACCAGTGGGTTGAGCAGCGTATCCTGCTGTTCATCCAAGAAGCAGCGCTCCTTTCCCACAACCAGGAGATCGGCATAGGTATAAAGATTCGTGGCAGTACGCAAGCGCAAACCGCCGAATAGCGCCCGGTAAGCGCTGCCGCGTAACCGCTGGTGTAAGCCTGCGCCGATATTACCGACGATGGTGCTATGCGTGTGGTCCGCGCCCGCCATCGCGACAACTTCGCCGTCGCGATACTCGTGCTTCTCCGCGCTGGCACGCTCGAACGCCAGGTATTCCTCGATTGACATCCCTGTGCGTGGTTGCGCCGCCATGATCGTTGCCTTTCTCGGTCGCCGCCCCGACCCGCCGCTAGGCGGTGATCGTCGTCCCGGCCCCTTCGAGTGCGCGGCTGATTGGGCGGTCCACGCGCGCGTCGGCGAAGATAACCCGCCCGACGCCGCGCTCGATCGCGTCCTGCGCTGCGCTGACCTTCTTCTTCGCGCGCCCCTGCGCCATCGCCCGCGCCTCGGCCATGTTCGCCAGGCTGATCGACGTGACCAGGCTCTCCTCGTCCTTCACGTCGGCCAGCAAGCCGGGGGTATTGGAGAAGACGAGTAGTTGATCCGCGCCGAGCGCGACCGCCAGTTCGGTCGCCAGCTTATCACCATCGACGTTGATCGCCTCGCCCTCGCGCCCGAAGGCGGGCGGGGTCAGGACCGGCAGGAAACCCGCGCCGAGGAGCGTGGTCAGCAGCGTCGTGTCCACTTCTTCGATCGAGCCGGCGTAGTCGCCGCGCAGCATCTTGGGCTTGCCGTCCTCGATCACGCGGATCGCCGGCTTGCGGCGTCCGGTCGCGATTCGTCCGTCGATCGCGCTCAGCCCCACGGCGTTGACGCCGCGTCGCTGCAAGCCCTCGACCAGTTGCTTGTTGATCTTGCCGCAATAGACCATCAGCATCACATCGAGCGTCTCGCGGTCGGTGAAGCGGCTCGACTGGCCGTTGCTCGACGTGACGTGGCGCGGCTCGATGCCGAGCTGTTTCGAGACACGGTCGAACTCCGCGTTGCCGCCGTGGATGAAGATCGCCGGCTCTTCCACCCGCGCCAGATCGTCCAGAAACGCTTCGTAGTTCAGCCCGACGCTGCCCCCGAGCTTGATCACCAACATCCTCACGTGCTCCCTTCGGTCAGGTGACGTACTTTCTCAGATGGGGTGCAGGCCGGGGAAGCCCAGCCCGGCATTCTCGGCGAAGCCACAGCGGACGTTCATCGCCTGGACGCCCATGCCGGACGCGCCCTTCATCAGGTTATCGAGCGCGGCGATCATGACGACGCGGTTCATGCCGGAATGCTCGTCGATCTCGAAGCCAACGTCGCAGTAATTGGTCCCCGCGAGGATCTTGGGCTCCGGGAGGCGGTGCAGCCCCGACGATTCCTTGATCAGCCGCATGAACGGCTCTTCCTTGTAGGCCGCGCGGTAGATCCGCCAGAGATCCTTGTCGGTCACCTTCTCTTTGGTGAAGACGTGCGAGGTGGTGACGATCCCGCGCACCGACTCGACCGAGGTGACGCTGAGGGCAATCTGCGGCACCTTGCCGTCGAAGGTGCATTCCTGGATGATCTCGGCGCTGTGGCGGTGTCCCGTCGGCTTGAACGAGCGGATCACGCCGCTACGCTCGGGGTGGTGGCTCCCCGGCCCGCTCTCGCCGCCCGCCCCGGACGAGCCGACCTTCGACTCGATCACCGTCGGCTGCGCCAGATCGACGATCCCTGCGCGGAAGAGGGGATAGAGGCCGAGGATCGCGGTGGTGGCGGTGCAGCCCGCGCCGCTGATGAAGTCCGCCGTGCGGATCGCCTCGCGGTGTAGCTCCGGGATGCCGTAGGCGAACTCGCCCAGCAGCTCCGGGTGGGTGTGCTCGTGGCTATACCACGTCGGGTAATCCTGCGGGTTGTTGAGGCGGTAGTCGGCGCTGAGGTCGATGATGATCGACGCCTTGTCGCGCAGTTCCGGCACCGCCTCCATGCTGAGGCCGTGCGGTAGGCAGAGGAAGAGGACGTCGCACGGCTCCAGCGCGGTGCGCGAGACGTACTTCAGCTGCGTCCGCTTGCGGAGGTTCGGGTGGGTCGTGTGAACGAATTTGCCCGCCTGCCGCTCGGAGGTCGCCTGCTTGACCTCCACGTCCGGGTGATCGAGCAGGAGGCGCAGCACCTCACCCCCCGCATAGCCCGATGCCCCGATGATCGATACCGTGGTCATTCCTACGTTCCTTCCCCGCTCGCTATATTTGTCCGTCAGTCGTCAGTCGTCAGTGAGCAATGGGCCAGTGCGAGTACCTGTTCCCCCTTTCCTCGTTCCTGCTCCCCTCGTCCTTTTTTTCGTTCCGGCTCCCTCTGTATCTTTCTCTCGTCGTACGCCGTGTCTCCGCGCCTACTGAGACCAATGTGCCCCTTATCGCCCCGTCGGCAACGCCTCGCGCTGCCCGGCCAGTCGCGTCGCTTTCTGGACCAGATATTCCACGATCTCGCCCGGTATATCGGCGTCGGTTGTCTCGCGTAGGCCGTGGAACTCCGCGCCGACGTTGATCTCGATCACCTTCATCCCCTCGTTCGTCTCGACGAGATCGACGCCCATGATCTCGCCACCGACGGCGCGGGCGGCCCGCAGCGCCAGATCCTCGATCTCCGGCGTCACCTCGCAGTGGGTGGAGGTGGAGCCGCGCGCGGTGTTGGTGATCCAGTGTTTGGCGTTGCGATACGACGCCGCGACCACGCGCTCGCCGACGATGAACGCGCGGATGTCGCGGCCCGGTTTCTGGATGTATTCCTGGATGTAGAAGATCGAGTGGTGATAGGAGCCGAGGCTCGCCTTGTGTTCCAGGATCGCTTCCGCCGCCGTGCGACTGTTCACCTTCGCCAGCAGACGTCCCCAGGAGCCGGTGTTCGGCTTCAGCACGACCGGATAGCCCAACTCCTCGATCGCTTCCAGCGCCGATTCCGGCGTGTAGGCGATCAGCGTGCGGAGGGTCGGGACGCCGTGCTCGATGAACGCCATGTTGGTGTGGAACTTGTTGTCGCAGAGGGTCGTCGTCTCGAAGCTGTTGACCGTGGGGATGCCCCAGCTCTGCAAGAGGCGCAGCGTGTACTCCGCCCGCGAGTGGACGAGGCTGCGATCGAGGACGAGATCGACCTCGGGGAAGCGCCGCTTCTCCAGATCGAACCAGACCTCGCGGTCGAAGACGCGCTCCACCGTGATCCCACGGCGCTCCGCCGCGGTCAGAATCGCTTTTTCCTCTGTCCGCAAGTGCGAGACGAGCATCCCCAGTTTCACCGCAGCCTCCGAGATCGCGTACGTAACGAGTCGTCAGTCATCAGTCGTCGGAACGGACATGGGCCGTCAGGCCGCCAGGGTGGTCAGCGCCGCCGCCAGGATGCGGATCGCGCGGAGATACTCTGCGAGCACGATCCGCTCGTTCGGCGTGTGATCGAGCTTCGAGTCGCCCGGCCCGTAGGCGACGATCGGGCAGCCCCAGGCCGGGCCGACGATGTTCATGTCGGCAGTGCCGGTCTTCACCTTGAGGCGCGACTTCCCCCCCTCGGCACGGATCGCCGCCAGGAAGGGGCGCACGATCGGCGACGTGCGCTCGGAGCGGAAGGCAGGCAGGGCCTCGGCCACCGTCACCGCCGCGCGGGCCTCGATCTCCACCGCCACGTCGTCCGCGCTCGCCTCGATCCGCGCGAAATCTTGCAGGATGCCCGTCAGCGTCTCGCCATCGAGGTCGAGCGGCAGGCGGAAGCCGAGCCGCAACGTCACCTCCTCGTGGAGGCCGTCGGTCGCGCTGTGCAGGCCGCGTAACTTCGGCTCCAGGCGATCGAATACCGCCTCGCGTCCGGTGTTGAAATCGGCCGCATAGGCCGTGACCCGGTTCCAGAAATCGACCGCCACCTGCGGCGCGGTCGCGACCGGTGCCGCCGAGTGCGCGCCCGATTGCCGCAGCGTGTAGCTGGCCGACATGCTCCCCTTGTAGCCGAGGACCACGCTATCCCACCCGCTCGGCTCGCCGATGATCGTGAACGCCGGGGCAGGGCGGGTCACCGCGAGATGGTACGCCCCCGCCGAATCGGCCTCCTCGCCGGTCGCGCCGATCACCGTCAGCCGTGCGCCGGTCAGGCCCCCCTGTGCCGCGCGCGCCGCCGCCCGCACGAAGGTCGCCAGCGGACCCTTCGCGTCGACCGCTCCGCGCCCGTAGAGGATGCCGTCCGCGATCCGCACCGGGATCACGCCGGGGACGGTGTCGATGTGGCCGAGCATGACGATCTCGCGCGGGCCGTCGCCGATCGTGCCGATCACATTGCCCGCCGCATCGATCGTCGTGCTGAAGCCGAGCGCGCCCATCTGCGCGCAGAGATACTCGACCGCCGCGCGCTCCTGGCCGGAGGTGCTGGGGAGCGCCACTAGCCCGCGCAACGTCTCGATCTCGTCGGCCTCGGTGATCGTGGGCAGCGCCGCCCCGATCCCGGTCGCCTCAGGCCCCGACATGCGCCGCCTGCTTCTCTGCGGTGCCGTGCGCCACACCCAGGATGTAGTCGGCCATCGGGCCGGCCACCGCCACGCCCGCCGTCTCGAAGGCGCGGAAGGAATTGATCGTGCCGACCTCGTTCACCAGCAGCCCGCGCGGGCTCTCCAGCAGATCGATCTCGAGGATGCCGCCGCCGAATGTGCGCGCCGCCCCTCGTGCCACCGCGACGATCTCGGGGGTGAGGGGGCAGGGGGTGTGCGGGGACCGGCGGTCGCGACTCGTCACCCAATCGCTGCTCTGGCGATATTCGGCGGCCAGCGGCTCGTCGCCGAGGACGAGGACACGAATATCGCGACCCGGCTTGGCGATGTACTCCTGGAGGAAATAGACGTGCTGGCGATCGGTGCCGAGCATCGCCTTGTGTTCCAGGATCGCCTCGGCGGTCTCGCGGTCCTCGATCAGCGCCAGCAATTGCGTGTCGCCACCGACGAGCGGCTTCGTCACCACCGGGTAGCCGAGCCGCTCGATCGCGGCCAGCGCGCCCGCGGTGCTCAGGGTGATCTCCACGCGCGGGATCGGTACACCGGCCTCGCTGAGCTTCATCATCAGCAGCGCCTTATTGCCGCACAGATCGACCGTCGCGGGGCGATTGAGCGTCGGCACGCCGAGGTGCTCGAAGGCCCGGAGCGCCGTCTGTGCCAGGGTGTAATCCTGGCACCGCTCGATCACGATATCGACGCCCTGGTAGCCGTGTCCGCGCAGATTGAACGCGACGATGCTCTCCGGTAACGGCAATACCTCCGCGCCGCGCGCGGTCAATTCTTCGATCAGGCGACGCTCTTCCATGCGTAAGCGCGTGTGTAAGATCCCGACCTTCACCCCAACCCCCATTGAAAAGTACGAAGTACGAAGCCGGAAGTACGAACGCTCTTCGTCTTGTCCCGCTCGTACTTCGTCGTTCGTACTTCGTACTTCCGGTTACTCGCCCCAGTCTTCCTCTTCCTCAGGCGCGAGGTCGAGCTGCACCGGATCGGTGTTGACGACTTCGAGCTCGGCGCCGCACTCCGGGCACTGCACGATCTCGCCCTTCTCGACGTTCTGCATCTCGATCGCGGCCTCGCACTCCGGGCAGGTACCGATCATGGCGACAGACATGGTCCTCACTCCTCCTCAACATCCAGAGCTGTTCGATCTTTATCGGCGGCGCAGGTTCGCGCCGGACGATCCAAACACGTATTGTACCGAATCGGCGCGTTTCGCCGCAGGCGCGGCGCTCAGCCCTGTCCGGCGAGTAGCGCCGTCTTGACCGCCGCGAGTTTCGCGCGCTGCGTATCGAGCGCCTCCCGCGCCGCCGCGACCTCCGCGCGGGACTCCGCCAGTCCCAGGTTGCCGGGCGCGCCGATGTGCTGGCGCTGGCGCAACTGCTCATAGGGATCCATCGGGGCCAGCGTGTCGAGCTGCGCGGCGATCTGGCGGTAGGCATCCCGGAAGGGCATCTCGTGATCGCGCACCAGCGCGTAGGCGTGGTCGGTGGCGAAGAGTTGCGGCGAGCAGGCGGCGCGCATCTGCTCCTCCTGCGGCTCCAGCCCGGTGACATAGATAGCGACAACGCGGAGCGACGCGGCGGTGGTGTCGAGCGCGCGCATGAACGCGCCCTTCGTCTCGCCGAAATCGGTGTTGTAGCCCGAGGGTAACCCGGCGATCGTCCCCAGGATCTGCTCCTGACAGGCCAGCACCACGCGCGCCTTGCCGCGCAGCAGCTCCATCGGGTCGAGGTTGTGCTTCTGCGGCATGATGCTGCTGCCGGTCGTCAGTTCCGGCGCGACGTGGAAGAAGTCGTACTCCGAGGTGGTGAAGAGCAGGACATCCTGCGCCAGCCGCGAGAGATCGACCATGATCTGCGCCAGCGCTTGCACGACCAGACCCTCGAACTTGCCGCGCCCCGCCTGGGCGTAGAGGACATTGCGCTGCACCCGCGCGAAGCCGAGGAGATCGGATACGTACTGGCGGTCGATGTCGAACGGCACGCCATACGACGCCGCCGAGCCGAGCGGCGACTGATCGTTGATCGCGTAGGCCGTTTGTAGCACGCGCAGATCGTCGAGCAGCGCCTCCGCGAAGCTGGATGCCCACAGTCCGACCGAGGAGAGCATCGCGCGCTGCATGTGGGTGTAACCCGGCATCGGCATGTTCTGTCCGCACTCGGCGAGATCGAGCAACGAGGTCGTCGCGTCGAGCAGATCGCCCATGATCGCGGTCAATTCGACCCGGGTGAAGAGGCGCAGATCGACCAGCACCTGATCATTGCGCGAGCGGGCGGTGTGGATCCGCTTGCCCGCCTCGCCGACCGTCGCCACCAGATGATTCTCGATCTTGGTGTGGACATCCTCGTCCGCGACCGTGACGTGGAACTGATCGGCCTCGGCGAGCGCGACGATCCGGGCCAGTTCGGCGGTCAGATCGCGCACTTCCTCCGGCGAGAGGAGGCCGATCTTGCCGAGCATCCTGGCGTGCGCGATCGAGCCGAGCACGTCCGCCTCGATCAGGCGATCGTCCAGCGACGCCTCACCGGCCAGGTACTCCTCGATCAGCGGATGGACCGTGTAGCCCTTCTGCCATAACTTCGCCGGTGTAGTTCCCGACATCGCTCAATACCCCCCTACCGTTTGTCGCCTCAGAGACGCAGAGACACAGAGTTACGAAAAAAATAAATAGTTGCGGCTGCTATGCTTGAATCATTCTCGTCCGGTTCTCTGCGTCTCTGCGTCTCTGAGGCCCACGTCCCTTACTGCCCCGCCGGGCGCTGCGCCCCGACCGACGACCAGCGCATCCGGGCGGCGCGTTTCGCCAGCACCTCGTAGGGGAGGCCGCGCAGGTGCGCGACCGAGCCGCTATGCTGCTGATTGAACGACACCGCCGTGATCGAGCGGATCTCCGGGGCGAAGAGGCCGCTGTCCGACTCGCGGCTGACGATGTCGATGTTCCCCTTGTAGAGGGTGATCGTGTACTCGCCGTTCACCACGCCCTGTGTCTGCGCGATGAACGCATCGAGATCGGCGCGCAGGGGGTGGAACCATTCGCCGTTGTAGACGAGCGTCCCCCAGCGCTGATCGACCGTCTTCTTGAAGACGAGTTCGTCCTTCGTCAGGCACATCCCTTCGAGATCGTGGTGCAGCTTCAGGATGATCGTCGCGGCGGGGGCCTCGTAGATCTCGCGCGACTTCAGGTCCATGATGCCGTCTTCCCAAACATCGAGCTTGCCGATGCCGTTGCGCCCACCGATCGCGTTGAGGCGCGGCAGCAACTCCCGCAGCGTCAGCCGCTCGCCATCGAGCGCGACCGGCACTCCCTCCTCGAAACGAATCTTCAGAGTAGTCGCCTCGTCCGGGGCCAGCTGCGCGGGGACGTACCAGAGCCAGGCGTCGTCCGGCACGATGGTGTCGAGATCGAGGCCGCCGGAGACGATCGAGCGGCACCACATCGTTGTGTCGTCGCCGCCGATCAGGCTCTCGCCGACCGGCACGCCCCAGTGCTCGACCAGCGCCGCTTCTTCGCCACGGGTCAGGTCGAAATCGCGCACCGGCACCAGATGGGCCACGCCGGGCGCGAAGAGCGCAAAGACATTGTGCATGCGGAACTGATCGTTCCCTTTGCCGGTCGAGCCCTCCATGATCGCGTCGCAGCCAAGCTGGATCGCCTTCTGCGCCACGACTGCTGAGATTAATTGGCGGGCGAGGGAGGTCGAGCAAGGGTAGCCGTTGTAATCGACGTTGGCACGGATCGCCTTCTTGAGCCAGATGTTGCTGAACTCGTCCTGCACATCGATGACCGTCAGCGTCAGGCCGAGTCGCCCGGCCTTCTCGCGCACTGCCGCCAGTTCCGCGTCGTCCTGCCCGATGTTGACGAGGATCGGCACGATCTCCTCCGCGCCGTACTTGTGGCGCGCGAGGAGGGCGCAGAGGGCGGAATCGAGGCCACCGGAGAAGGCGAGCGCGAGGCGGCGTACCTGCGGCGCTGCGGTCGTTTCGATCTTCTGTAGTGCCGCTTCGAGCACGGCTACGGACGCTGTCATCTTTTCGATCCCCGCCGGGTGGGGAGCAACGACGGATCGGCATGGGGGCTCGCTGTCGGGCCGCCCGCGTCGTATCCGTGCGCCAGTCCGCACCAAATACAAAACACCCCTGTCCCCTGGTCAGGGACGGGGGTGTGTCACTCCCGCGGTACCACCCTGCTTGCCGCCGCCGATAGGCCGCGACCGCTCTTAAACCCCGCTGGCATGTGGGGCAGACATCCCGCCTACTTGCATCCCGAGGACGCTTTCTTCGGCGGACCGCTCATGGGCTCGTTCACGCTCGGACGACCTCCCGGGCTTCCACCATCCCCAGGTCGCTAGTATCGTGCCGTGATAGCGCTACTCTTCCCAAGTCATCGCGGGCGAGCAAACAGCGGTACTATAAAACGCGACGCGCATTACTGTCAAGCCCAGTGCGTACGATTCCGCCGCGCCCGCCGATAGATCAGCGCGCCGATCACGATCAGCAGGACGATCGGCCAGAAGTGGAAAGCCAGCCCGATCGCCCGAAAGCCCAACGCCAGCGTCCCGATCGCGGCGAAGAGGGCGGCGATACCGAGCAGGATCGATCCCGGCAGACGCGACCAACCGAAGGAGGTGCTATACGGATTCTTCGTCCGCAGCCGATCGAGCGCCGGGAGGGCCAGGAAGCCCACGCCGAGGCCACCCAGCATCGCGGCAACCCCATAGCTGCCGCTGATCCGCCCAAGCAGCACAGCGGCGATACTCCCGACCGCCAGACCCAGGAGGAGGCTCCCAGGCACCAGCAGGGGCCGCGAACCATTGCGGAACGCCAGCCAGGTCAACCCACCGCCGACGAGCAGCAGCGGCAGAATCCCGGTCGGTGAGAGCAGCACCCAGAGGAGCGCCAGCGCGCCCGCCCCGATCAGTACCATGCCCGGTACGCTCAGGCGCTGCCGCCCGTAGCGCTCGAAACCGTTGGATCCCAACATCGTCGTCTCCTCTGCTCCGCCCGCCTTCGCTCGCGGGCCTTCATCGCCTATCTACGCAACGGCGCGGTGCCGGTGTCATGATCGGAGCATAGGGAGCGGATGTGTCGGCGGTGTGACAGGGAGGTGAAAAGCTGGTGGCACCTTGCAAACAGGAGGATCAGGGCGTGGTCGGTGCCGCGACGGTGAAGGTGGCAAGCGGTGCGCTATCGGCGTAGGCGTTGCCATCGGCGGTAACGATACGGATGGCCAGGGTGTGCCGCCTGCCCGGCGTCGCCATGCCGGGCGGCAACGTGGTCGTGAAGCCGACCCGGTCGCCGCCTGTCGAGCCGACCGCCGTCGCCACATCGGACCGGGCCGCGCCATACTCCGCGCGATAGGTGTAGCGGCCATCGAGGAGGAGGTAGACCGCCGTGGCGGGTCGCCGCGCTGCGCCATCGAGCGCCCAGCCGACGACGATGATCGGCTGATCCGCCGCGATCGTCACGCCCTGCGACGGCGCGGTGCCGCCGATTCGGTCGATCGTGGCGAGCGCCGTCCCGGCGCGTGGTGGCGCGGCGAAGTCGGGAGTTGTCGGCGTCTCGCGGAAGATACCCAGGCGGTGCTGTTCCAGGAAGGCGGCGTGGATGCGGACCAGATCGGCGACCGGGTAGAAGAGCATCAGACAGTCGTCGGGCGCGGTGTCGTACTGCCTGACGCACTCTTCGTTGCGTTGCAGATAGGCGAGCCAGACATTCCCTTCGCGCAGCCCGTAGATGTTCGCGCGCAGCAACCCCCCGCCGAGGACGACGATGAGCAGCAGGCCGATCGAGCCGCCCGCGCGTAGCGACGGCGTCATACCTACCCACCGGCGACCCGCGCCCGGTGGCAATGCCCGCGCCAGGATCAAGGCTGCGAGGACGAGCAGGGCGACCCAGAGGAGCGTGGAAAAGCTCTGGTAGCGCGAGGCGAGCGCCTGATCCGCGCCGAGCGCCGCCCGCCCCGCCGTGGTGAGTACCATGCTCCCCAGTCCGAGCAGCGCCAGGCCGAGCCAGGTACTCGCCCGCGCATCGGGCCAGCCGCGCCACCAGATGAGGCCGATGACAAGTGCCAGGAGGATGAGTCCGAGCAGGCCATAGGCCGTCGCGAGTGGGACCGACGGATAACCGAGCGGCCCGCCGAGATAGGCGAGCGCGTAGCGGGCTATCTGGCCGAGGCTGGCCCCGCCCCCCGCCCGCCCGGGGAAACCCTGGAAGTAGGGGACGCCGATGGCGAGCGCGAGCGCGCACCAGAGGGCGAGCCGCCGAGGGCCGCGCCACCACACCGCCGGGAGGAACGCGACCCAGGCGAGCAACCCCGCCAGGGTCGAGAGGGAGGCGATGCTCGCCCCCGCGATGGCGATGACGAACGCCCGATCCGCTTCGCCGCGCGCCGCGCGCGGCAGCAGCCCCCAGAGGGCCAGGGCGATCCCGCAGCCTGCGAGGATGAAGTTCGTCTCGAAGGCGAAGAGCCAGTTCTCGAACTGTGCGAAGGAGAAGAGGAGGAGGGCCAGCGGCACGCCCAGGAGCGCCGCCGCGCGTCCCCCGACCGTGCGGCGCACGGCGGCGAAGGTCAGCGCAAAGGTGCCGAGGGCGATCCCCAGGTTAAAGACCATGATGATCTGGCGTTGCCAGCCGGTCGCGGCGATCAGGCCGTAGAGGATCAGGCGGGGGAGGACGATGCGATGCTCGTTCTGGAATCCCCAGAAATCGAGCAGGCGCAACTGATCGCGATCGGCCAGCTCGAAGAAGTTGGCTAATTCCCACTCATCCCACATCGGAACGTGTGGCGTCCGGTGCCAGATCAGCCAGAGGAGCGCCGCGAGTTGGGCGACGAGGAGCAGGGCGAGCGCGCTGTGAAATGCACGGGTCCGCCGATCGGCGTGTCTTTTCGCGCGCTTACTCATCAGCAGACCCCACGCGCTGCCTGTGCGCGCAAGCGCGTGAGCAGAGCGGCGGCGGTCAGGCCGCGCACGAGCACGCGCTTATGACGCCCCTTAACCCCGGCGATCAGCGTCAGGTCGCGCTTCGGGAGGTTCAGCGTTGTCGACAGGAAGGCGAGCAGCGCCTTGTTGGCCGCGCCCTCGACGGGAGGAGCGGCGAGGCGTACGCGCAACGCCCCGCCGCTGACGCCATCGAGCGCATCACGCGGGGCGCGCGGCACCGCGCGGATCGGCAAGACCACGCCGACCGGCCCCTCTGTCAGGGCGAGATCGGCGAACGAGACGACCACACCGGGCATCGGGGCGGCTACGCCGCCACGGTGGTGTAGCGCTCGGCAAGCGCGCGGGCGATCTCGCTGAGGGTATGACCGGCCAGCATCGGGCGACCGAGTTCGGTCTCCATCCCCTCGATACTCATGTCGTCGAGGGTCAGGCCGTTGAGGCGGCTGAACATCACACGCGGCAGGAGGATCGGCCCCTCGCCCGGCTCCTCGCGCATGGCGCGCAGGATGTCCGCCCCGGTCAGCAGCCCCGAGACGACGATCTCCGGCCCGAAGTAGCCATTCTCGATCGGCTTCACGGTGATCGCCGCGCCGGTCAGTTCGTTGAACTCGGCAACGACGCGCTCCATCGTCGGGCCGATCAGGGTCGCGCAGGCCAGGGTGGCGCGGATGCCACGCAGGTCCGGGCGGCGCTCGCCGCGACGGCGCTTCACACCGCCCCAATCGTCGAGGAAGGTGCGGGTGATGCCGATGCCGTCTTCCAGTTGCGGGAAGCCGTCGTAGAGGCGACTGGCCGGGACCGTCTCGCCGACCATCAGGTAGAACTCATCGGCAAGATAGAGGAAGCCCTCGCCACGTTCGGCGCGGAACTGGCGCTGCCAGGCCTCGGCGCGGCGCAGCACATCGCGCACCTCCGGCTCGCTGTACTTGCGGATCGCCGATGCCGGGAGGCCGGGCATCGTGCGATCGGAGCGCATCGCGATCCCTTCCAGCTTCTTCACGTCGCGCGCAATCCCGAGCGGGGTCAGCCCCACCGGTACCGCCGCGATCGAGAGGATGCCGGGGAGATCTTTGAGATCGCTGACGGAGCGATCGAGCTGATCGCCATCATTAATGCCGGGGTTGAGGACGAGTTGCGTGTTGTATTCGATCCCCATGCTGGCGAGCCGCCGCAGGTCGTCCAGCACCTCGCCCGCGCGCGGGTGGCGCAGGAGATCGCGGCGCAACTGCGGGTCGGTGGCATGGATAGAGACGTTCAGCGGACTCAGCTGTTGCTCGCCGATGCGGTTCCAGTCCTCTTCGCTGAGATTGGTGAGGGTGACGAAGTTGCCGTAGAGGAAAGAGTAACGGTAGTCGTCATCCTTGATGTAGAGGGTGCGGCGCATCCCGCGCGGCACCTGCTTGACGAAGCAGAAGGGGCAATCGTTAGTGCAGCGGCGGATACCGTCGAAGGTCGGCTCGGTGAAACCGAGACCCCAGAGGTCGTCCCCCTCTAACTCGACTTCGTAGACGATACGCTCGCCATCGCGCTCGACCTCGACCTCCGCGACCTCGCCGGCGCTGCCGCTATAGAACTGGTAATCGATCACATCGCGCAACGGCTTGCCGTCGATGCTGTGGACGATGTCGCCTGGCTTGAGGCCGAGCGCCTCGCCGAGCGAATCCGGCGCTATCGATTCCAGTTCCCCGCCTGTCCGGCCACGCCGGAACAGGATTTGCCCCTTCTCAGACACCGAAACCGCTCCCCCTGGTATTACCCATGATTGTGTGCGTGCTCTATGTGCGTGCTCAATCGCGCCCATCGAGCCGCAGCGCGCTCGCGCGCTGGAGACGGGCTGCCCGCCAGCCCTGCATCTTCTTGCGCCGTTTCGCCACCGTGCTGAGCAGGTGGACGAAGAACGGACTCAGATCGCCGCCGATCGTCGCCCCTTGCAAATTGACGAGGAACTCACCGGGCGTGGCGAACGGGGCGATCTCGGTCCAGGCGTGGGCGTATTCCGGGCGACTGTGCCCGTCGCTCCCCGCCGTCCCCGGCAACCCCGCCGCCGCCGCGTATTCCGCGCCGCGCAGATTGTGGCTGCGCCGCGCCATCCGCGCGTTCAGCACCTCGATCGCGTCCACCAGCCCCGCCGCCACCAGCCGTTCGAGGGCCGGGGTCTTCAGCGGGCTGCGGCGTAGCGGGTCGAACGGGTGCGGGATCAGCACGACCCCGCCCTGCGCACGGATCCGCCCCGCCGTCTCCTCCGGGGTCAGCCCGCCGGGGATCTCCTCGCTGAGGAAGAGCCCGATGATCTCCCCCTCGCTCGACTTCACCTCCTCGCCGGGGATGATCGTGAAGCCGCGCGGCGCGATCTTCAGCGCTTCCAATGCCCCACCGAGGGAGTTGTGGTCGGTGATGGCGATGCCATCCAGGCCGCGACGCTGACAGATGCGAATTACCTCGGCGGTCGGGATTGTGCAATCGCGCGAGTGGTGCGTGTGCATGTGCAGATCGAACTTCACCCGTCAAGCCCCTCGCTACCACGATCACGGGCACGTTCACCCCCGCGCCCAGCGCCATCGCGCCCGCCGCCGACCACCGATCCAGTGAAGTTTACCGGAAGAGGCCGTGCCGCTGCCATCGGCGAGTGAGCAGAGTGGGCGAGCAAGGGACGGGGATCGCCGCAGAGACACAGAGACGCAAAGGACGAAAAGAGGGTAGAAGGACGGACAGGAGGCACGGAGACACAGAGGGGGGACGAGAGAGAGAAAATATTGGGGGATGTTGTGGCGGCTAGCGGCCTGCCATTTGGCACCCCGCCTGCACCGGCACCCTCAAATCGTACTCTCCTCTCCCTTGTGTTCTGCGCCTGGCCCGCTTGCGGGCTCTGTGTCTCTGTGCCTCCTGTTCCGTCCCCTTCTTCTCTCGCTCACTCCGTCCACTCGCCGTCGTCAGGGTCGCACCCCTTCGATGCAGACCCAGTCGCCCATCTGGTGCTCCTCGATCGCGACGAGCCCGGCGGCTTCCAGGGCGGCGCGGACCTCGTCGGCGCGGTCGATGATGATCCCGGCGGTGATCAGCCGTCCACCCGGCTTGCAGGCAGCGAGCAATGCCTCGGCGAGTTCCATGATGATCCGCGCGATGATGTTGGCGACGATGAGATCGTACTGCGCGGCGAACTCCTCGGTCTGCTCGACCGTCCCGAGCGCGACCCGGATCGGCGTTGTCAGCCCGTTGCGCTCGATGTTCTCCCGCGTGGCGCGCACCGCGACCGACTCGACATCGACCGCGTCGATCGATGACGCGCCCTGTTGCGCCGCCGCGATCGTCAGGACGCCCGACCCGACCCCCACATCGAGGACGCGCATGCCGGGGCGCATCCGCTCTTCCAGCGCGATCAGGCAGAGTTGGGTGGAGGGGTGCAGCCCGGTGCCGAAGGCCATCCCCGGATCGAGGGTGATCACGACATCCCCTTCCTGGCGCTCGTAATCGCGCCAGGGGGGGCGGATCACCGTGCGGTCGCCGACCCGGTGGACGTAGAAGTGCTCCTTCCAGGCGTTGGCCCAGTCCTCTTCCTGGCGGCGGGTCGTCTGGAGTTCGCCGACATAGCGCATCCGCCCGAGGTGCCAGAGCGCCTGTTCCAGTGCCTCCAGCTTTTCGTGTGCACTTTCATCGTCCGGGATGTAGCCGCGCACGACGAATGGGCGATCGATCGCGACGTGGAGATTGTCGCCGTCCGGTTCCTGTTCGAAGGGCTCATCGATCGCGACGCTCCCGCCGTAACTGTAGCGGGAGAAGATTTCCGAGACCGACTCGACCGCCTCGTTGTCGGCCTGTACCGCCAGCTCGATCCAGCCCCCTGCCATCCTTGCGCCAACCTTTCCTGCGTCGCGGTAGAGAAACACGTCCGCATATGTGGTTACGAGTGTGGTTACGAGGGCTGACGATCCTCCTCGTCGTGCGTCGCCTCGATGCGCGCGGTCGCGCCGAGGTTGAGGCGGTGCCGCGCGCCGTGGACCGCCGCCTGGTCGCTGAGGATCGAGCCGGTGAGGGTGGCGTGCGCGAGGCTGACGCCGGCCCCCACGATGCTGTCGTCGATGGTCACGCCGTCGAGCGTCGCCCCGGCCCCGATGCTGACGTGCGGGCCGACGACCGCGCGGCGCAGCGTCGCGCTCGGGTCGATCGCCACCGGGGGGATGATGAGGCTGTCCCCGGCGCGCGCGATGGTCGGCGCGGCGCGCGTGTCGGCCAGCCCGAGCAGGTAGCGATTCGTCCGCAGCAGCTCCTCCGGCTTGCCGCAGTCCTCCCAGACCGGGACCGGCAGGGTGGTCAGGCGCCGCCCGCCGTCGAGCAGCAGCTGCACCGCGTCGGCGAGGAAGTATTCGCCCTGCAGCGTCTTGCCGCTCGCCACGAGGGTGTCGATCGCGGCGTAGAGCGGGGCCATGTCGGCGAAATAATAGATGCCGACGAGCGCGAGGTTCGACACCGGCTGCTCCGGCTTCTCGACCAGTCGCGTGGCGAAACCGGCCCCGTCGAGCACGGCGATGCCGAAGCGGCGCGGATCCGCGATCGCCTTGACGTAGATCGCGCCGTCGATCCCCTTCGCGGAGAGTTCGCGCAACGGCCCGAAGTCGGCCTCGAAGATCGTGTCGGCGAACATCACCAGCGCGTCGCCCGTCACCAGCCCCTGCGTCAGGCCGATCGCGTGGGCCTGCCCGCGCATCTCCGGCTGCCGGACGAAGCGGAACGGCACGGTGTAGCGGGCGCGGAGGTGGCGCTCGATCTGCTCGCCGCGATAGCCGACGATGCAGATGATCTCCTCCGGCGCGAGGACGAGGAGCCGATCGAGGACGTGATCGATCATCGTCTTGCCCGCCAGCGGCACGAGTGGCTTCGGGACATCCCAGGTGTGCGGTCGCAGCCGCGTGCCGAAGCCGGCCATCGGGAGGATGATTTTCACGGTACCCTTCCTCGCTTCAGCGTACTGTCGTCGGTGCCGCGCGGCGCGCGCGTCGGCGACCATGATACCCTAAGCGCCGTCGCGGAGGCGTGCGCGCGGCGCTTGACGCCATACCACCCCGCGCCACATACTCTCGGCGTAGCGGCGCCGCCCGCGCACGCGCCATCGTCGGGCGACAGGCCGGACACGCGGCGCGGACTGCGGGAACCGGCAGGGCGCGACGGACGCCCTGGCGCGCGCCAACGACGGCGCATACCGGCGCGCCGACCACGAGGGAGAAGACTACTCATGTACGTGGTGATCCCCGCCGGCGGCAGCGGCACGCGCCTCTGGCCGCTCAGTCGCGCCGCCAATCCGAAATTCCTCCACCCGCTGACCGGCGACGGGCGCACGCTGATCCAGGCGACGATCGACCGCCTGGCCGCGCTCGCCCCGCCGGAACGGACCTTCGTGGTCACGGGCGGGGCGCACGTGGCCGCGATCGCGCGGCAGATCCCCGACCTGCCCGACGCGAACATCCTCGTCGAGCCCTCGCCGCGCGATTCGGCGGCGGCGATCGGGCTGGCGGCGGCGCTCATCGCGCGGCGCGACCCGACGGCGATCATGGGGTCGTTCCACGCGATCGACGGGCAGGGTCAGGTTATCGACGTGTACGTGAGTGCGCGGCGCGCGGCCGACGACGCGGCGACCTTCTTTCGGCGGGCGATCGCGGCCACCGGAGTGGTCCCCGAAGCGGTCACGACCGACTGCGCTGCCACGTACCCACCGGCGCTCGCGGCCGTGCTGCCCGAAGTCCCGCACGAGACAGGCAAGCTGATCCAGCAACGGATCGAGCGGGATCACCAGTACCTCAAAGGGCGCGTACGTGGGATGCGGGGCTTCAAGACCCTCGCCGGGGCACGGGTGCTGTGCCACGCCCACGCCTTCCTCCGCAACCTCCGCGGCAGTTTCTATGACCTGGGGAGCTTGGGTGACAAGCCGCTCCTTCGCACGGCCCCGCTGGCAATGCACGCCTGGAACGCGCTGACGACCGAACTACTGGCGCGATGAGGGCCCGTGGTGTCTGCCCCCCTAGACTTCGGCGCTCAAGCGCCACGTTCACCGCGTCTGACCCTGCACAACGCAACAGCACCGTTTCATGGCGAGCCCTCCTGCCTGAGACGGCACGGGTCGGCCGCAGCGGGACGCCGGCAGCAAGCAACTTTTCCCGGCGTGCTCATGGCAACAAGGCCGGGTGCTGAGGGCGGCGTCCGGGCGACATTTCGCACGGACTCCGGCGGCACCGAAAAGCGACAGCCTCGCGCCGCGGCCGACGCGCGCAGTATAAGCCAGCGCCCCATCTTCATGCGGCGGGGTGCGCCGCGCGCGCAGGGGCATTTTTCCGGCCTCGCGGGACCAAGGGGGCGCGGGCCTGCCGCGTCCAAGGAGTAGTCAACCATAGAATCAATATACAAGGGGGCGGCGATCAAGCCCTCGGGCGCAGCCGGGGGGCTTGGCACCAAGATCCACGCTGTCGTGGACGCGCTGGGCAACCCGACCGCCTTCCACCTGACCGGCGGGCAGGCGTCGGAGCTGGCCGGGGCGGACGCGCCGATGCCGACCATCGCCGCGCCCACCGTCATCGCCGACAAGGGGTACGACGCCGAGGCGCGGATGCTCGCCCCGCTGCGGGAGGCGGGCAAGGCCGCCGTCAGCCCGCCCCGGCGCAACCGCACCGACCAGCGGGCCTACGACCGCGATCTGTACGAGGCGCGGCACTTGATCGAGCACTTCTTCTGCCGTCTCAAGCAGTTCCGTGCCATCGCCACCCGCTACGACAAGACCAAGCGCAACTTCCTGGCGACGATCCATCTGGCCGCCGTCACCCTCCTCAACTGACGACACGCCCAGCGTGTCGCACCTGACACGCGAACGGCGTGTGCGTTGTATCGCCCCTCTGCTCGACTTTGGCCGTTCGGGTTAGCTCAGGCGGCGTAGCAGAGCGCGTCGGTGAAGCGTTCCACCAACGCGCGGGGGATTTCTACCATATCGGGGTCG